>Ga0169931_10001244_pt1 | contig 42204 bp, 32 predicted proteins | sample Kivu_15m_20L_FD_129675 | JGI IMG/M metagenome (GOLD analysis project Ga0169931, IMG submission 129675) | Freshwater microbial communities from Lake Kivu, Western Province, Rwanda to study Microbial Dark Matter (Phase II) - Kivu_15m_20L... | ecosystem: Environmental > Aquatic > Freshwater > Lake... | reverse complement strand
GCACACGCACGCCGCGCTCGTTCTGGGGAGTCACTGACGTGAGCGACGCCGCCCCCGCGCAGGCTCCGATCGAGCCCGACATCGACCCGGTGAGCGCACCGTACTGGTCGGCACTCGCCGAGGGCCGGCTGACCTTCCAGGCCTGCGGCTGCGGCCACCGCTGGCTGCCCGCCCGCGAGCGCTGTCCGGCGTGCCTCGGTACCGCATGGGTCCGCGAGACCGCCGCAGGCGGCGCCCGTCTGGTGAGCTGGGTGGTCTATCACGTCGCCTACCACCCGGCGTTCGCCGACCGGCTGCCCTACGTGGTGGCGGTGGTCGAGCTCGACGAGGGACCGCGGCTGATCGGCGGCGTGCTCGCCGAGCCCGCGGTGCTGCGGGGCGACGCGCGGCTGCGGCTGCGCATCGACACCACCGAGCGCGTGCCGCTGCCGCGCTTCGAGCTCGCCTGACGCCGCGGGCCGCGCCGATGACCCCCACCGCCGACCCGGACGCCCCGATCCTCGACGGCGTCGCCGTGCTCGACCTCACGCAGATCTACAACGGCCCGTACGCGACCTTCCTGATGGCGCGCGCCGGTGCGACCGTGATCAAGGTCGAGCCCCCCGGCGGGGAGAGCCTGCGCCGACGGCTCCACACCGACGGCGTCTGCGATCCGTTCGCGTCGCTGAACGCGAACAAGCGCTCGGTCGCGATCGACCTGAAGCGGGCCGCGGGGCGCAGGCTGGTGCTCGAGCTGGCGGCGAAGGTCGACGTGCTGGTCGAGAACTTCGCGCCCGGCGTGATGGACCGGCTCGGGCTGGACACCGGTGCGCTGCACGCGGCGAACCCCGGGCTGGTGATCGCCTCCAGCACCGGCTACGGCAGCGACGGACCCTATCGCGACCATCCGGCGATGGACCTGTCGATGCAGGCGATCTCGGGCGTGATGGCGACCACCGGCGAGCCGGACGGACCGCCGATGAAGGCCGGACCGGCGCTCTGCGACTTCCTCGCCGGCGTCCACCTGTACGGGGCGATCGTCACCGCGCTGCTGCGCCGGCTGCGCACCGGGCGCGGACTGCGCGTCGAGGTGGCGATGATGGCCGCGGCGTTTCCCACGCTCGCCTCCAACGTCGGGCTGTTCGTGCCTGGGCGCGCGCTGCCGTCGCGCACCGGCAACCGCCACGGCGGGCTCGCGATCTCGCCCTACAACGTCTATCCGACCCGCGACGGCCACCTGGCGATCCTCGCGATCAACGAGCGGCACTGGGACGGCGTGGTCGAGGTGCTCGGGCTGCAGCAGGCGGCGCGCGAGCCGCGCTTCGCCGACAAGGCCGCGCGCGTCGCGCACATGGGCGAGGTCGACCGGCTGGTCTCCGAGCGCACCGCGACGCGCGCCAAGGACGAGCTGTTCGCCGCGCTCGCGGCCGCCCGCGTGCCCTGCGCGCCGGTGCGCGAGCTCGCCGAGGTGGTCGAGGATCCGCACCTGCACGCCACCGGGATGCTGCGCTGGATCGAGCACCCGCAGCTCGGGACGCTGCTGGTGCACGACAGCCCGATCCGCGCCGACAGCGTGGCTCGGCCGGACTACGCGCCCAGCCGACCGCTCGGCGCGGACACCCGCGAGGTGCTGTCCGGCTGGCTCGGCCTGGACGCGGGCCGCATCACCGCGCTGGCCGACGAGGGCACGGTGATCGTCGGATGACGGCGGGGCGGACCGTCCGCCGTTCGGGGGCCGATGCCGTGCCGCGGGCCGCGGCGGCGCGGTCGCCCGGGCGGCCGCCGCCGCGTGGTCGTGCAGCGGGCCGCCGGCTGGCGGCCGGCCGCGATCGGTGGCAGGCTAGCGCCCGAGCGGCCGCCCGCGCAGCGAGCCGTGCAGCCCGCGTGAACAAGGAGGAGACATGCACCCGACCCGTCGTCGCGTCCTGGCCGCCGGTGCGGCCGTCGCCGCCACCGCCCCGTTCCCCGCGGCCGGCCAGGACGCGGCCGCGTTTCCGTCCCGACCGATCCGCTTCATCCTGCCGTTTCCGCCCGGCAGCGGCACCGACATCAGCGCCCGTGCGGTCGCCAAGGCGATCACCGACCAGACCGGGCAGGCGGTGGTGGTGGACAACCGCGCTGGCGGCAACGGCCTGATCGCCGCGCAGGCGAGCGCGGCCGCGCCGCCCGACGGCTACACGGTCTTCGTCACCACGATGACCACGCAGGCGGTGAACCTCGCGCTGTACCGCAAGCTGCCCTACGACCCGATCAAGGACTTCGTGCCGGTGACCCGGTTCGCGCTGTCGCCGATGCTGCTGGTGGTGCGCAACACGCCCGACCAGCCCAGGAACGTGGCCGAGCTGGTCCAGCTGGCGCGCACCAAGCCCGGCGGCCTGAACTACGCGAGCGGCAACACCTCGTCCCGGGTCGCCGGCGCGGTGCTGATGAAGCACGCCGGGGCGAACGCGACGCACGTGCCGTACAAGGGGACGCCGCAGGGCCTGGCCGACCTGCTTGCCGGGCAGGTCGACTTCTTCTTTCCCGACCTGACGCCGGTGGTGCCGCTGGTCAAGGACGGCAAGCTGCGCGCGCTCGGGGTGACCGGCGCCGATCGGATCGCGTCGCTGCCCGAGGTGCGGACGATGAGCGAGGCCGGCTTCCCGATCGAGCTGGTCACCTGGTCGGGGGCCTACGTGCCCACGGGCACGCCGCGGCCGATCGTCGAGCGGCTCAACGCGCTGCTGCTCAAGGGTCTCGACAGCCAGGAGTACAAGGACATCACCGCGCGCAGCGGCTCGCGGATCGCGCCGCTGTCGCTCGAGGCCTTCGGCGCGTTCACGCTCGCCGAGGTCGACCGCTGGGGCAGCGCCGTGCGCGCGGCGAACATCGAGCCGGAGTGAACGCGTGCCGGCCGGCCGATCGCCGCGGCGGCGGCGATCGCTCGCGCCGCGCTCGCGGGTTGCGCGCGGTCCGATCGCGCGCCCGAAGGCCCGGCCCGGCGAGGCGGATACACTGACCGATCCACCGTCTTCGCGGGACCCACGATGCTCACCCGAACCCTCGCGCTCGTCTGTGCGGCGAGTCTCTGCGCCGCAGGCGCGGCGCCTGAGGGGCGCCCAGCCCCGCACCGGCCAGCAGGTCTACGAGGCGGTCTGCGCGGCGTGCCACGCCGCGGGCGTGGCCGGCGCGCCCAAGTTCGGCGATGCCGCGGCCTGGAAGCCACTGATCGCCGAAGGTCAGGCCGCGCTGTCGCGGACCGCGATCCGGGGCATCCGCGGGATGCCGGCCAAGGGCGGGCGGCCGGACCTGACCGACCTGGAGGTGCGCCGCGCGGTCGCCTACCTGGCCAACGCGGGGGGCGCGAAGTGGGCCGAGCCCGCGAAGTGAACCCGCCGAGCGGGCGGATTCACGATCGGTTCGGCGTGCGGGCAGGTCGATGCCCGGCTGCGCCGGTCGGGCCTGCGTGACGCGGACGACGTTCGCCCGCGGGTTGGGTCGCATCCAGGCTCACCGCAGCGCCGAGAACCGGGATCGTGCGCGCCGGCGCGGTTGAGGTCAGGGACAGCGATCCCGTATGCCCTCGTCGACGACCTGCGTCAGGCCGACGTTGCCGCTGCACGCGGACTCGGACGTGCCCTTGCCCATGACCAGCTGCGCACGCTGCGCTCGCAGACCCGAGAAGTCGTTGCCGATCAGCTTTCGACCGCGTGTCTCGACGAGGTTGCGTTCGATGCGCATGTCGATGGCGCGCGCCGGGTCCGCCGCGGCCTTCGGTTCGGAGAAGTAGCCGACCAGCACGCCGTTGGGAGTCTGCGTCCCGGGGAACGGCAGACCGGCCTCGGCGGTCGCGAGTCGGTTGTCTTCGACGACGAGCCGGCCGCGGCCGTCGGCGCCGCGGTAGTGGTCGATCGCCTCGAACGCGGTACGCGTCGCGCCGGTCACGGAGTTGCCGGCGATGCGCGCCTCGACCCCCTCGGTCCACTGACCGTAGATGCCGTAGCCGAGGGTGACCGCGGGTCTGTCGGCGCGCACGTCGATGACGTTGTTCTCGATGGTCACCGGCCCGCTGAACACGCCCGGCGCATAGCGGCGATTGGTCATGGCCTGGGCCCAGGCCATGCCGTACAGCACGCCGGCCTGCACCTGGCCGTCCGGCGTGTTCGGCAAGGGCAGCGGATGCGGCCGCAGTCCGGAGATCCGGTTGCCCGACACCACGAGCGCACTCGCATACCCGATGTTGATCGGCGACCACAACGCGCCGGTGAAGGTCAGGTCACGAATCACGATCCTCGGGCCCGGGCCGGCGGGCGGCAGCGTCGCCGGAACCGGGCTCAGAAACGTGAAGAATCCCCCGCGGATCGTCGCGCCGTCGCGACCCACGATCTCGACGTCGCGGCTCAGCCTCACCCGCCCCTGGTCTCCGAAGTCGAAGGTGCCGCGCAGCGCGACGCTGCCCCCGGCGTCGACGGCGGACTGCACCGCCGCGACGTCCTTCGCCGGATTGCCGGTACCGACCACGACCGTCCCGGTGCTCCCCAGCGACTGGCAGCCCGCCAGGGCCGCGACGAGCGTCGTGCCGAGCATCATCCGGCTCGCATGGCCGATCGCATGGGTCCGCATGAGGGTGCCTCCCGGGTTGGGCCGCGCCGGGCGCAGCCCCTGGCCCACCCGTCGGCTGCACTCCCGCGCAGCCGTCAGGGTCGCGGGTTGCGGCGCGGCGCGCATTGATCGGGCTCAAGCGCGGCCCGCAGGCCCGCTTTCCGAGGGTTCCGGGCCGGCGCGAGGCGATCGACGCGCCCGACGGCCGCGGCGCCTCACATCACCGCGCCCAGGTACCAGGGGACGAATTCCTCCTGGCCGATGCCCAGCGCCTCGGACTTCGAGCGTTCGCCCGAGGCCACGCGCAGGATCAGCTCGAAGATCTCGCGCCCCTTGTGCTGGACGCTGACCGTGCCGTCGACGATCTCGCCGCAGTTGACGTCCATGTCCTCGGTCATCCGCTCGTACAGCGGCGTGTTGGTCGCCAGCTTGATCGACGGGCTGGGCTTGCAGCCGTAGACCGAGCCGCGGCCGGTGGTGAAGCACACCAGGTTCGCGCCGCCGGCCACCTGCCCGGTGGCCGACACCGGGTCGTAGCCGGGCGTGTCCATGTAGACGAAGCCCTTCGCGGCGACCGGCTGCGCGTACTCGAACACGTCGACCAGGTTCGTGGTGCCCGCCTTGGCGACCGCACCGAGCGACTTCTCGAGGATCGTGGTCAGCCCGCCCGCCTTGTTGCCCGGCGACGGGTTGTTGTCCATCGAGCCCTCGTTGCGTGCGCAGTAGTCCTCCCACCAGCGGATCCGCGCGATCAGCTTGTCCGCCACGGGCTGCGACACCGCGCGCCGCGTGAGCAGGTGCTCGGCGCCGTAGATCTCGGGCGTCTCGGACAGGATCACCGTGCCGCCGTGCGCCACCAGCAGGTCGCACGCGGCGCCCAGCGCCGGGTTGGCGGTGATGCCCGAGTAGCCGTCGCTGCCGCCGCACTGCAGGCCGATCGTGATGTGACTCGCCGGCACGCGGGTGCGCGTGAACGCGTTCGCCCGCGGCAGCATCGATTCGACCGCCGCGATCGCCGCCTCGACCGTGCGGCGGGTGCCGCCGCTGTCCTGGATGACCAGCGGTTCGAGCAGCGGCCCCTGCTCGAGGTGCTGAGCGGCGAACAGCGCGTCCATCTGGTTGGCTTCGCAGCCCAGACCGATGATCACGATGCCGGCGAAGTTCGCGTGGCGCACGTAGCCGGCGATGGTCCGGCGCAGCACGTCCATGCCCTTGCCGTTGGAGTCCATCCCGCACCCGATGCTGTGCGTGATCGGCACGACGCCGTCGACGTTCGGGAAGGCGGCGAGCCGCTCGGGCGTGAAGTGCTGGGCGACGAACTTGGAGACGCTCGCCGAGCAGTTCACGGTCGACACCACGCCGATGTAGTTGCGCGTCGCCACGCGGCCGTCGGCCCGCACGTAACCCATGAAGGTCGCGGCCTCGGCGGGCCGCGGCACCGGCTTCACGTCGACCCCCACCGCGTGGTCGCGCTCGAAGGTGTCGAACGCGAGGTTGTGCGTGTGCACGTGCTGGCCGGGCAGGATGTCCCGCGTCGCGAAGCCGATGATCTGACCGTAGCGGCGCACCGGCTGTCCCGCCGACACCGCGCGCACCGCGAGCTTGTGGCCCGGCGGAACCGCGTCGACGCAGACGACGCCCTCGTCGGCGATCCGCGTGCCCGCCGGCAACGGACGGGCGGCGATCACGACGTCGTCGGCCGGATTCAGGCGCAGGACCGGTTTGCGGATGACGTTGACGGTGGCGGACATGGCGGCCTCGGGCGGTGGGGGTGGGGCGTGGCCGGGTACGTCGGCGCCGCCGGCCGGATTATCGCGCGCCGAGCGGCTCCGCAGCGTCACTCCGGCGTCGCGCCGATCGACTTCACCAGCGGGCGTCGGCGCGCGATCAGTGGCGCAGCGCCCGCGGCAGCCACACCGACAGCGCCGGCACGTAGGTGAGCAGCGCGAGCGCGCCGATCAGCGCGGCGACGAACGGGCCGATCTCGCGCACGATCAGGCCCAGGTGCGTGCGGGACACCGAACTCGCGACGAACAGCAGCACCCCGACCGGCGGCGTGATCTGACCGATCACCAGGTTGACCAGCAGCACGATCCCGAAGTGCAGCAGGTCGATGCCGACCGAGTTCAGCAGCGGGATCAGGATCGGCACCAGGATGATCATGATCGCGAGCGTCTCCATGAACATGCCGGCGATCAGCAGCGCGAGGTTCAGGATCAGCAGGATCACCCAGGGCTCGCTGGAGATCGAGGTCAGCAGCGCGGCCACCTTCTGGGGCGCCTGCTCGACGCCGAGGATCCAGCCGAACGGCGCCGCGCCCGCGGCGATCACCAGGATCGCCGCGGTCTCGCGACCGGTGGCGAGCAGGATCCGGGGCAGCGACCGCCAGGCGACGGTCCGGTACACGAACAGGCCGACGAACAGCGAGTACGCGCAGGCCACTGCGGCGATCTCGGTCGCGGTGAACACGCCCATCCGGAATCCCACCAGGATGAGCACCGGCATCGCCAGCGCCCACAGCGCGTCGCGCAGCGCGCGGCCCAGACGCGCGCCGCTGAACGCGGCGTCCTTCGGGAAGCCGCGCCGGCGCGCGGTGCGGGCGATCACCAGCATCATCGCGACCGCCATCACGACCCCGGGGACGAGCCCGGCGACGAACAGGTCGCCGAGCGACACGTTCGCCTGCCACGCGTAGATCACCATCAGGATCGACGGCGGGATGATCGGGCCCAGCGTCGCGGCCGACGCGCAGACCGCCGCCGCGAAGCCCTGGCCGTAGCCGGCTGCGGTGAGCTGCGGCACGAACACCCGCGAGGTCGCGGCGCAGTCGGCGACCGACGAGCCGGAGATGCCCGACAGGAACACGTTGCCGACCACGGCGGTCTGCGCGAGCCCGCCGCGGACGTGGCCGACCAGTGCCCGGGTGAAGGTGAACAGCCGCTCGCTGATGCCGGATTCGTTCATCAGCGCGCCGGCCAGCGTGAACAGCGGCACCGCGAGCAGCGGGAACGACTGCACGCTGGTGGCCACGCGCTGCGCGACCACCGACACCGGGATGCCCTCGAGTCCGATCACCAGCAGCGCCGAGCCGAGCATCGCGAAGCCGATCGGCACGCCGATCAGCAGCAGCCCGACGAACACGCACAGCAGCAGCGTCAGCACCGCCTGCGCCTCAGGACCGCGCCGAGTCGATCACCGACTCGGTCGCGTTGCGGAACACCGCGTCCGGGCCCTCGTCGATCAGGATGATCGCGGCGTGCAGCAGGGTGAGCGCGAAGCCGATCGGCATCGCCACGAAGATCCACGCGGCCGAGTAGCCGAGCATCGGCGTACGGCTGGACGCGACGTTGGCGGTGTGCGACCCGCCGGCGTAGATCGCCGCGACGAAGATGACCAGCGCGGCGGCGCAGGCGAGCGCGCCGCACGCGCGGCGCCCGGCCGGCCCCAGACGCAGGGTCAGCGCGTCGATCCGCACGTGCATCCGGGCGCGCAGCGCCGACGGGATACCCAGCATCACCGACCACACGAAGACCGTGACCACGAACTCCTCGGACCAGGTCAGCGGGTCGTTGAACACGTAGCGCAGCACGACGCCGGTGAACAGCAGCACGGTCATGGCGGCCACGGCGATCGTGACGACCGCATCCTCGAGCCGCGCGAGCGCCCGGTCGGCGGCGCGCAGCAGCGGCATCATCGGCGCGGCCCGGCGGCGGGGGGCCCCCGCCGCAGCCGCCCGGGACGCGGGCAGGCCCGGCCGGGCCCGCGGCCCGCGTGCGGTCGGCCGCTCACCGGCCGGCGCGCAGCTTGTCGATCTCGGCGCGCATGCGCTTCCAGTGCTCGGCGCCCCAGCGGGCCTCCAGCCGCGGGTAGACCGCGTTCATCCGCGCGGCGAACGCCTCGCGGTCGGGGTTGTCGATGATCCGGATCCGCGGCGACTTGCGGATCTCCTCGAGCATCGACACCTCGCGCCCCTGCTGCGCGACCGTGTTCTTCGCCGAAGCGGCCGCCGCCTCGTCGATCAGCAGCTTCTGCAGCTCGGGCCTGAGCTTGTCGAAGCTGGCCTTGTTGATCAGGATCGTGTTGTTCTGCAGCATGTGCCGGCTCATCGTCAGCACGCCCTGCACCTCGAAGAACTTGCGCGAGAAGATCGTCGGGATCGGGTTCTCCTGCCCGTCGACCGTGCGCTGCTGCAGCGCGGTGTACACCTCGCCGAACGGGATCGGCGTGGGCGCCGCGCCGAAGCCGCGCACCATCTCGACCCAGATCGGCGACTCGGGCACGCGGACCTTGAGCCCGGCCATGTCCTCGGGCCGGCGAACCTCCTTGCTCGCGAAGGTGAAGTTGCGCCAGCCCCAGTACCAGATCTTGGTGAGCGGCACGATGGTGTGCTTGTCGCGCAGCTCGTCCCAGATCGGCTGCATCGCGGGGCCGGTGATGATGGTCTCGGCCTCCTTCCAGTCGCGCCACAGGAACGGCGCGCTGGGCATCTCGAAGGCCGGCACCAGCGAGTTGAGCGTCGGCATCGACGGCGAGGAGATGTCGAGCGCGCCCGACTTCAGCTGCTGCAGCAGGTCGACTTCCTTGCCGAGCTGCTCGGAGGGGAACACGCGGACGGTCAGCTGACCGTTCGACTTCTTCGTGACGTTGTCGGCGAACTCCTGGTACAGGTCGAAGGCGATCTCGCCGGGGTTGTTCGCGTGACCGAAGCGCAGCGTGGTCTGCGCCGCCGCGCCGAACGCGGCGAGCGCCAGCGCCGCGGCCGCGGCCGCACGCACCATCGGGGTCAGGGGCTTCATCGGGTGTCTCCTCGTGGGCGAAGGGGTCCGTCTTCGCGGGCGGCCCGGTAGGCGTGCGTCGCACGCGCCCGGATCGGTATCGTAGCCGAGCCGGCGCACGGGGGGCACACCCGCCCGTGGCCGGTCACTCGAACACGTGCGGCGCCGTGCGGTGCGCGGCGACGAACGCCCAGCCGCAGTCGACGCCGAGCCCCGGGCCGGTGGGCACCGGCACGCAGCCGTCGGCGCCCAGGCAGTCGAGCGGGTCGCTGCCGCCGCGCGCGTACACCGGCGGCAGGGCGTTCGGGCCGTCGGGTCCCACCCGCGCGACCTCGTGGCAGCGGGGTCCGGATCATCTCGTGCAGCCGCCGAGCAGCTCGGCCGCCGGCGCCCCGCAGGGCCGGGCGGCCCGGTCCCACGGCGCGACCCGAGCGCGCGCGAGGCTGTGCGCATCGAACGCGCACTCGTGGACTTCGACGCGGTCGATGCGGCGCATCGGCGGCTCAGGGGTCAGCGGTAGGTGCGCGCGTCGAACGCGTGGCGCTCGATGAAGTCCCAGTCGTAGGTCACGCCCAGCCCGGGTCCGGTGGGCACCGGCACGCGACCGTCGTCGCCGAGCGCGGACTCCTGGTCGCTGTAGCCGCACGCGTAGACCGGCGGGATCAGGTTGGGCATGCCGGGGCCGACCAGCGCGAGCTCGTACAGGTGCGTGTTCCGGATCGCCGACAGGCACGCGCGGTGCGCCGGGCCGGGGGCGTGCACCTGCACGTCGATGCCGAGCGCCTCGGCGAGGTGCGCGCACTTCATCGCGCCGGTGATGCCGAGGTCGTACTCGGGGTCGATGTGGAACAGGTCGCAGGCCCCGGCGATCGCGTAGGCGGCCTTGCGCTCGGGGCCGCGCGCATGCTCGGTGATCATCAGCGGCGTCTTCAGCTTCTGACGCAGGATCTGCGCGCCCGTGGTCGACACGCCGGAGTCGCGGTAAGGATCCTCGTACCAGAGCGCGCCGATCTCGTCGCAGACCTGGCCGAGCCGCAGCGCCTCCAGGTGGGTGCGGATCTGGCAGCCGGGGTCGTACATGATCTCGATGCGCTCGCCCACCGCCGCGCGCACCGCGCGCAGCGTCGCGGCCTCGCGCCGGACGTTGCCGTCGTGCCAGCCGTGGACCTTGAAGCCGGCGAAGCCGCGGTCGGCGCAGGCGCGCGCGTAGTCGGCGAACGCGGCGGGCGAGTCCAGCCCGCCGGGGTCCTCCTGACCGTGGTGGGTGCTCGCGTAGACCGGCAGCCGGCGGCGGTAGCCGCCCAGCATCGTCGACACCGACATCCCGTACTTTCGGCCCACCAGGTCCCAGAGCGCGATGTCGAGCGGCCCGTGGCCCATGCCGTCGTAGGCGCGCAGTTCGCGCTTGAGGTCGTCGTAGATGCCCTCGCGGTCCTCCGGGTCGCGTCCGAGCAGGTGCGGCGCGATCATGTGGGTCTGGCCGAGCGCGCTGTAGGTGCCGACCCAGTGGGTCACGTACTCGCCGCTCAGGCCGTCGTCGGTGCGCAGCCGCACCGCGTAGCGCATGACCTTCAGCGACGCGCCCTTCTGGTACTGCAGGTTGCTCACGCCCATCGCCGCGTGCGCGCCCAGGCCGAGGTCCGGGACCTCGAAGCTGAACGGCACGACGCGGACCTCGGTGATTCGGGACATCGGACGATCCTCCGGTAGGCGGCCGCTCGCGGCCGGGGTCACGCCGCCGCGCCGCGGCGGGCACGGATCACGGTCGGTCCCGCGCGCTGCTCGACCTCGGCGCGCAGCGCCCGGCGCAGCCCGAGCAGGAACGCCGCCTCGGCCGCGACGAACAGCGGGCCCACGATCAGGCCGCTCAGGTCGTCGACGAACGCGGGCTTTCGGCCCTCGTACGCGTGCCCGACGAACTGCAGGACCCAGCCGAGCACGAACAGCCCGAGGCCCCAGCCCAGCCACGCGGCCGTGCTCCCGGCCGCGAGCGGCAGCGCCAGCGCGAGCATGCCGGCGAACGCCGCCGCCATCGTCAGCCCGAGCGCGCGGTCGAGCGACACGTACCAGGCGATCGTCGCGATCGACGCGACCACCGCCGGCGTCACCGGTGCCCCGCCGAGCTCGAACAGCGCGGGCCGCGAGGCCAGCACCATCACGGCGAACACGATCAGCGGGATGCCGACGAAGTGGGTGGCGATGTTGCGCCGGTCCCGGTGGTACGTCGCGTACCGGCTCAGGTGGTCGGTCAGGCTGTTCAAGCGGCGTCTCCTCGTCTGCGGCGCGCCCGGCGGCGCCTCCTGCCGCGATTCTATGCGGCCGGCGATCCGGGTGCGCGCCGGCGTACCGGCACGGCGCTACCATGGCGGGCCCATCGACCCCGAGACCGCCATGGACCTGCCCGTCAACCGCTTCAAGCACGCCCTCGCGGCCGGCACGCCGCAGATCGGACTGTGGTCCAGCCTCGCGTCCAACGTGACGGTCGAGCTGATCGCCGCGGCCGGCTACGACTGGATCCTGCTCGACATGGAGCACGCGGCGAACGACCTCGAGTCGCTGCTCGGGCAGCTGCAGGCGGCCGCGGCCTACGACACGCACCCGGTCGTGCGCGTGCCCTGGAACGACCTGGTCGCGATCAAGCGCGTGCTGGACGCGGGCGCGCAGTCCGTGCTGGTGCCGATGATCGACACGCCCGAGCAGGCCCGCGACGCGGTGGCCGCGATGCGCTATCCGCCCGGCGGCCTGCGCGGCGTGGGCGGCACCACCCGCGCGACCCGCTGGGGCCGGGTGAAGGACTACGCTCGCAACGTCGAGCGCGAGCTGTGCATCCTGCTGCAGCTCGAGACCGAGCGGGCGCTCGACAACCTCGAGGCGATCGCCGCGGTGGACGGCGTCGACGGTCTGTTCATCGGCCCCGCCGACCTGCACGCATCGTTCGGCCACGTCGGCGATCGGCACCACCCGGACGTATGGCCGCGGATCGAGGACGCGGTGCGCCGGATCCGCGCCGCCGGGCGGGCGCCCGGCTTCCTCACGCCGGACGAGGCCGACTCCCGGCGCATCCTGGAGCTCGGGGGCCTGTTCGTCGCGGTCGGCTCGGACGCGGGGCTGCTCGCGAAGGCGGCCGACGCACTGCGCGCGCGCTTCGCCTCGGATCGCAGCTGACGTGGCGCCGCGGGTCGCGCCCGTGCTCGTGGTCGGGGCCGGCATCGCCGGCCTCGCGGCGGCGCTGTCGCTGCGGGCGCGCGGCATCGACTGCACGGTGCTCGAGTCGGCGCGCGAGATCGTGCCGCTGGGCGTGGGGATCAACCTGCTGCCGCACGGCGTGCGCGTGCTCGCCGAGCTCGGCCTGGCCGACGCGCTCGCGCAGGTCGCGATCGAGACCCGCGCGATCGAGTACCGCACGCGCGACGGCCGTCTGATCCACAGCGACCCGCGCGGCCGCCACGCCGGCCTGCCGTTCCCGCAGCTGTCGGTGCACCGCGGCAACCTGCACACGGTGCTGTACCGCGCGCTGCTCGAGCGCCACGGCGCCGACGCGGTGCTGCCCGGGGCGCGGCTGCTCGGCTACGAGCGCCGCGGCGGCTTCCTGCACGTGCGCTTCGAGGACCGGCGCCGCGGCGGCGAGCTGCGCGTGGACACCGAGGCGCTGATCGGCGCCGACGGGGTGATGTCGGCGGTGCGCGCGGCGATGCGGCCCGGCGAGGGCCCGCCGCGCGGCTCGGGCATCACGATGATCCGCGGCCTCACGTGGGCGCGGCCGATGCTCGATGCGCGCACGATGGTGATCGCCGGCGTGCACGAGCACAAGGCGGTGGTGTACCCGGTGCGCGCGCCGCGTCGCGACGGCCTGCAGCTGATCAACTGGGTCGCCGAGCACGGCGGGCCGCCAGGCGGCGACGAGGGCGCCGGCGACTGGAACCGGCCGGTCGAACGCGAGGCGGTCGCGGCACGGTTCGCGTCGTACCGGTTCGACTTCGCCGACGTGCCGGCGCTGATCCGGGCCGCCGAGGTCTGCCTGTCGTATCCGATGGTCGACCGCGACCCGATCGACGCCTGGGTCGACGGCCGGGTCGCGCTGATCGGGGACGCCGCCCACCCGATGTACCCGATCGGCACGAACGGCTCCTCGCAGGCGCTGCTCGACGCCGAGGCGATCGCCGAGTGCATCGCGGCCCGGCCGGGCGACCTGCCGTCGGCGCTCGCCGCGTTCCAGGAGCGGCGGCTCGCGGTGGTCAACGCGGTGGTGCTCGCCAATCGCGAGCGCGGCCCGGAGAAGCTGCTTCAGCTCGCCGACGAACGGCTGCGCGCCGGGCCCCTCGCCGACGGCGAGCCGCTGCTCGCCCCCGAGACGATCGACGCGGTCACGCGCGGCTACCGGCTCGTCGCCGGGTTCGAGCGCGACGCGCTGCACGCGATGGCCGACCGCCCGCGGCTGTGGCCGCGCCGCTGACGGCGCGCGGGCCTCACCCGGCGGGCTGCAGTTCGGCGAGCGCGATGCCGGCCTCGCCGCGCACCGCGTACAGCAGCCAGGTGCGGCCGTCCTCCTCGAACAGCGCCGGATCCCGCAGCTGGTTCACGTCCACCCCGATCGCGCCCCGGTACGACGGGCGTACCGGCAGGCCTGCGCCCTCCCAGTCGAGCTCCGGGCGCAGCACCTCGCTCGGCGGGCCGGCGCGCCACGCGGTCCATGGCCCGTCCAGCGCCACCTCGGACAGCAGGACGTGCTCGGGCGCATCGCCGACCCGGGTCCAGAACACCTCGAGCCGGCCCGCGTGCACGCGGACCGCGGTGTGTCGCTGCAGCGGCTCGCCGAACAGGTCGGGGCCGCGCTCGAAGTCGCCCAGGCCGTCGCGCGAGCGCAGCAGCACGCCCGGCATCGCGAGCGCGTACAGGTGCCCGTCGTGGCGGAATGCGCGGAAGTAGGCCGGGCCGAGCGAGCCCGGCCGGCAGTCGAACGCGAGGCCGTCGGCCGAGGTCGCGACCCGGGTGCGCTGCACGCCGAACGACTCCAGGCCGTGGAAGTACATGACGATCCGGCGCCCGACCGGGTCGACGTGGACGTCGGGCGAGGCGACGTGCGGGGTCGTGGCGTCGGCGAGCGCGTCCGGGATGCCCGGCGTGCCCGGCGGGGCGAGTCCCGGCCGGTTTCCGGCGACCGATGCGGCGGTCGCCCCCGGTGGGGCCGCGATCGGATCCGTCGGCAGTCCGCTGTCCTGCAGCCGCAGCGCGCCGGGCCGGTGCACGCGCCACGGCCCCTCGATCGCGTCGGCGTACGCCAGTCGGATGTAGTCTCCCTTGTGGTCGGCGAAGTAGAGGTAGTAGCGGCCCAGCGGATCGAGCACCCAGTCGGGTACGCGGATCAGCGACGGGCCCTGCACGTTGCGGCCCATCCGGTCGTCCTGGTGCGGCCGGACGATCGGATTGCCGGGGAGCCGTCGCACCCGGTAGCGCGCTTGCGCGGCCACGGTCAGTCCGCCTGCAGCTTCAGCGACTTCACCAGCACGCCGAAGCGATCGAGGTCCCGGCGCACGGTCCGAGCGAACTCGGCCGGGTCCAGGCCGAGCAGCCTCAGGTCGAGCGCCGCGATCCGCTCCTGCAGGTCGGGCTGGCGCAGCACGGCGGCGGTCGCGGCATGCACCTGGGCGATGCGCGCCGCCGGCGTGCCAGCCGGGGCGATCACTCCCATCCAGGGCTGCACCGGTTCGAACTGCGGCACGCTCTCGGCGAGGGCGAGTACGTCCTTGAGCTGCGCCAGTCGCTCCGTGCCGGTCACCGCGATCGCCTTGACCTTGCCCGCCCGCAGCTGCGGCAGTACCACCGCGGACGATTCCTGCGCGATGTGGATGCGCCCGCCGATCACGTCGGTCATCACCGCCGCCGCGGCCTTGTAGGGCACGTGCGTCGCATCGAGGCCGGTCAGTCCCTTGAGCACTTCCATGTTCAGGTGCGGCACGGTGCCGCTGCCGGCGGTGCCGTAGTTCAGCGTGCCGGGCTGGGCCCTGGACAGCGCGAGCAGCTCGGCGAAGGTGTTCGCCTTCAGGTCGAGGTTCGCGTACAGGATCGACGCCTGGGTGCGCGCGACCGCGGTGACCGGGATGAAGTCGGCGATCGGGTCGTAGCCCACGCGCGCATACACGTGCGGGTTGATCGCGATCGCGGCCATCGCGGAGAACAGCAGCGTGTAGCCGTCCGGCGGCGCCTTCGCGGCGACCTGGGCGCCCAGGCTGCCGCCCTGACCCGGGCGGTTCTCCACCACCACCGGCTGCCTCCAGTGGTCGGCCAGCTTCTGCGCGACCGCGCGTCCGAGCACGTCGCCGATGTTGCCGGCGGCGTAGCTGACGATCAGCCTCACCGGCCGGTTGGGGAAGTCGTCGCCCTGCGCGACCGCCCGCGGTGCGGCGGCGGCGGTGAGCGCGATCGCGATCCAGCGGATCCGGTCCCGTTGCGACATCGCCCGTGTCTCCTCCGGGGCGACGTCGGGTCGCCCTGCCTGCCCGATGCTATCGGCCCGGGTGCGCCGCGGCAACCGGTCTCGGCGCGGTCACGCGCCGCGGGCACACTGCGAGGAACGGGGCGCCCGCCGGCGGCGGGGCCCGGGCACGGGAGAGCGGAATGCGGCAGGGCGTCGTAGCCGGGATGCTGTCGGTGGGCGGCGCGTACGGTGACGGCGAGGGTGCGCGCGGCGTGCGCGCGACGCTGCTGCAGGCGAAGTCGCTGGTGCGTCCCCTCACGCCCGACGGCGTGGGCTGGGGCGTCGCCGCGGGTGCCGTGCGCGATCGCACCGGACGCGGTTCGGGTGCGGGCGACCCGTACCTCTACGTGCCGATCAGCGCCGCGCTGCGCGGCGAGGACGTCGTCGTTCACCTCAACGTCGGTGCGATCCGCGACCGCGACGCCGGTCGCACCGAGGCCACCTGGGGCCTGGGCGCGGAGTTCCGGCTGACCGTGGCGAGCCAGGTGATCGCCGAGACCTACGGCCAGGGCGGTGCGCGGCCGTTCGTGCACGCGGGGCTTCGGGTGTGGCTCGTGCCGGAGCGGGTTCAGGTCGACGCCACCGTCGGCGACCGGCCGGGTGCCGGGCGCGATGCGCGCTGGCTGTCGATCGGTCTGCGGCTGCTGTCGCCGCCCTGGCTGCCCTGACCGCACCGGTGCGCGCGGCCCGCGGGCGCAGCGCGCCGCCTCTCAGTAGATGTCCGGCTCGCGCACCGGCGCGCCGAACGCGGTCTCCAGGAAGTCGAAGTCGCAGCCCTGGTCGGCCTGAAGCACGTGGCGGCTGAACACCCAGCCGTAGCCGCGCTCGAAGCGCGGCGGCGGCGGCGACCATGCGGCGCGCCGCTGCGCGAGTTCGTCGTCGTCGACCCGCAGGTGGATGCGGCGAGCCGGCACGTCGACCTCGATCAGGTCGCCGCTGCGCACCAGCGCGAGCGGCCCGCCCACGTAGGCCTCGGGCGCGCAGTGCAGCATGCACGCGCCGTAGGCGGTGCCGCTCATGCGAGCGTCGGACAGCCGAAGCATGTCGCGCACCCCCTCGCGCACGAGCTTCGTCGGGATCGGCAGCATGCCCCACTCGGGCATGCCCGGCCCGCCCAGCGGTCCGGCGTAGCGCAGCACCATCACGTCGTCGGCGGTGACGTCCAGATCGGGGTCGTCCACCGCGCGCTTCATCGACGCGTAGTCGTCGAACACGATCGCGCGCCCGACGTGCTTCAGCAGCCGCGGCGCGCAGGCGCTCGGCTTGATCACCACGCCGTCGGGCGCGAGGTTGCCGCGCAGCACCGCGAGCGCGCCCTCGGCGTAGATCGGCCGCTCGAGCGGACGGATCACGTCGTCGTCGTGGACCGATGCACCCGCGAGCGCCTCGCCGATCGTGCGGCCCGAGACCGTCATCGCGCCCCGGTGCAGGTGCGTCTCGATCCGCTTCATCAGCGCCGGCATGCCGCCGGCGTAGTAGAAGTCCTCCATCAGGTAGCGCTCGCCCGAGGGCCGGATGTTGGCGAGCACCGGCACCCGGCGGCTCGCGGCGTCGAAGTCGTCCAGCGTCACCGGGTGGCCGGCGCGCCGCGACATCGCGATCAGGTGGATGATCGCGTTGGTCGAGCAGCCCATCGCCATCGCGGTGGTGATGCCGTTCAGGAAGCTCTCGCGGGTCAGCAGCCGCGCCGGCGTCAGGTCCTCCCAGACCATCGCCACGATCCGCCGGCCGCACTCGGCGCTCATCCGCGGGTGGTTGGCGTCCGCGGCCGGGATCGCGGCCGCGCCGGGCAGCGTCATGCCGATCGCCTCGGCGATGCCCATCATCGTCGCCGCGGTGCCCATCGTCATGCAGGTGCCGTGGCTGCGCGCGATGCCCGCCTCGACCTCGAGCCAGTCCTCGGCCGTGATGTTGCCGGCGCGGCGCTCGTCCCAGTACTTCCACACGTCGGAGCCGGAGCCGAGCACCGTGCCCTTCCAGTTGCCGCGCAGCATCGGACCGGCGGGCAGGTACACGCACGGCAGGCCCATCGAGAACGCGCCCATCAGCAGCCCGGGCGTGGTCTTGTCGCAGCCGCCCATCAGCACCGCGCCGTCCACCGGATGGCTGCGCAGCAGCTCCTCGGTCTCCATCGCGAGGAAGTTCCGGTACATCATCGTCGTGGGCTTGACGATCGGCTCGGACAGGCTGATCGCGGGCAGCTCGAGCGGAAAGCCGCCGGCCTGCAGCACGCCGCGCCTGACGTCGTCCACGCGCTGCCTGAAGTGCGTGTGGCACTGGTTCACGTCGGACCAGGTGTTGACGATCGCGATCACCGGCCGGTCCTTCCAGTCGGTGGGCCCGTAGCCCATCTGCATGAAGCGCGAGCGGTGACCCATCGAACGCAGGTCGTCGGGGGCGAACCAGCGCGCGCTGCGCAGCCGTTCGGGGGTCATCGTCATGGCAGCGTCTCCTTCCGCACGCGATGGTAACCGCGGGCCGGTCGCGCACGGCCCGGTGCTACGCTGTTCGCGGCACGCGCGGCGCATCGGTCGCGGTGCCCTGCCGCCAGGAGACCCCGTGACCCCCGAAGACGACTCCGCGCCGTTCTCCCGCACCCCGCTGCCCGAGGGCGAGGTGTTCCGCATCGAGCGACCCGCCAAGCTGAACGCGCTGACCCGGCCGGTGCTCGACGGCCTGGCCGCGTGCCTCACCGATCTGGAGCAGCGGCGCGCGCGGCTGCTGGTGATCACCGGGGCGGGTGCGCGCGCGTTCTGCGCCGGCACCGACCTCGCCGAACTGCAGGGTCTGTCGGGCGATGCGCGGATGGCCAAGACCGTGATGGCGCGCGATCTGCTCGTGCGGCTGTCGCGCTCGCCGGTGGTGTCGGTCGCCGCGGTCAACGGTCTGGCCTACGGCGGCGGGCTCGAGCTCGCGATGGCGTGCACGCTGCGCATCGCCGCGCCGGGCGTGTCGCTGTCGTTGCCCGAGGTCAGGCTCGGACTGCTGCCGGCCTACGCCGGCACGCAGTTGCTGCCGGCGATCGTCGGGCCGGCGCGCGCACTCGAGATCATGCTCACCGGCCGGCCGGTGCCGGCCGACGAGGCGCTGGCGATCGGCCTCGTGCACCGCATCGCGGCGCCGCACGCACCGCTGCTCGAGCAGGCGGTCGCCTTCGGCCGCGAAGTGGTGCGGCACAGTCCGGAAGCGGTCGCGGCGATCCGCCGCTGCGTGGCCGCCGCGGGCGCGCAGGTCGGCGACGCCGGCCTCGCGATCGAGGACGCTCAGGTGCGCGCGACCTTCGACGGCGCGAACGCGCGCGAGGGCGTGGCGGCCTTCCTCGAGAAGCGCGCGCCCCGTTTCGTCGACCGCTGAGTCACCGGCGCACTCCGCCGATCGTGCAGAGGGGTCGCGAGACGCACCGGGGTGCGACATCGCGACCGCTTAGCGCGAGGCGCGCCGGAGCGACGTCATCCTTACGGGTCGGCCGGGTGCGGCCACGCTGCCTGGAACCGAGGGCTCGCCCCGATGCGGGATCGGCGCGCCGCTACACTGGGCGCAGCCCTCGCGCGAGCCGTCGTACCCTCACCACCGACCGATGCATCACGCCCCGTCGAACTTCCCGCGCGCCGCGGCATCCCTGCCGCCGAGCCGACCCTCCCCGCGGCCCGAGCCGCGATCCGAACCGCCCTCGATGACGCGCGCCGCCCGGCGCCGACGACGGCCGCGGGCCTGACCCGCAGCCTCGCCCGAAGCGCGAACGCCGCGCTTCCTTCCGATCTCGTCGTTGGTCCGACCGGGGGATGCCTCCCGGCCGCGGATGAGCACGTGCATGACATCGCCCAGCGCCCCACGGATCCTCGCCACCACCCTGAGCCTCGCGCTGCTCGCCGCCGGCTGCGGCGATGCCGGCGCACCGCCCGCGGCTCGGGTCGAACCCGGGCAGCCCGCGGCGGCCGCCCCCGCCGAGGGGCCCGGCGTGCAGGCCCGACGCAAAGCGCTGGACGGCGCCACGGCCGCGCGGGCGCGATGGGGGCCGGTCGGCGGCCTGCCGCTGGTGCCCTCGGCGATCGCGAACCTGCCCGACGGGCGGATCCTGATGTGGTCGGCCGGCGACCGGTTCAGCTTCGGCGCGACCTCGGGCTTCACGATGTTCGGCGTGCTCGACCCGGTGAGCGGGGCGGTGAGCGAGCGGCGCGTCGCCGAGACCGGCCACGACATGTTCTGTCCGGGCACCGCGTTCCTGCCGGACGGCCGACTGCTGATCAACGGCGGCATCGACTCGTACCGCACGACGCTCTACGACCCGGCGACCGGCGCGTTCGCGCCGGCCGGGGCGATGAACATCAACCGGTCGTACAACGCGAGCGTCACGCTCGGCGACGGCTCGGTGTTCACGCTCGGCGGCTCGTGGGGCGACGGGCGTGGCGACAAGCACGGCGAGGTCTGGACCCCGGGCACCGGCTGGCGCCTGCTGCCGGGCGTGCGCGCGACGCCGTTCGTGCAGGACAGCACGGTGTGGGGCCGCGATTCGCACATGTGGACGATCCCGGTGGGCAACGGCCGCGTGCTGCACGCGGGCCCGCAGCGGACGATGCACTGGATCGACACCCGCGGCAGCGGCGGCACCACGCCGATCGGCCCGCGCGGCGACGACGTCGAGTCGCTGGTCGGCAACACCGTGATGTACGACGTCGGCCGCATCCTCAAGGTCGGCGGGATGCGGGCCGCGAACAACGACCGCTCCGCCAACCGCAACGCGTTCGTGATCGACGCCACCGCGGGTGCGACCGCCCGCCGGATCGCGTCGATGCACTACGCGCGCGTGTTCCACAACAGCGTGGTGCTGCCCAGCGGGCAGGTGGTCGTGATCGGCGGGCAGACCTTCGGCGCGGAGTTCACCAGCGACTTCGCGGTGCTGCCCCCGGAGATCTTCGACCCGGTGTCCGAGACCTTCACCGTGCTCGCGCCGATGGCCCGGCCGCGCACCTATCACAGCGTCGCGCTGCTGCTGCCCGACGGCCGCGTGCTGTCGGCCGGCGGCGGTCTGTGCGGCGCCTGCTCGACCAACGAGCCCAACTACCAGATCCTGACGCCGCCGTACCTGGTGGCCGAGGACGGATCGTCGGCACCGCGTCCGGCGCTGACCTCGGCACCCCGAACGGTCGGGTACGGCACCCGCGTCCGGGTGCAGGGCGACCCGACCATCGTCGCGTTCGCGATGGTGCGGATGTCGGCGACCACCCACACGGTCAACCACGACCAGCGCCGCGTGCCGCTCGCCTTCCGGGTCGAGGCGCCGGGCGAATACGACCTCGAGGTACCGTCCAACCCGGGCGTCCTGCTGCCGGGCGAGTGGATGCTGTTCGCGATGAACGGGCAGCGCACGCCGTCGATCGCGCGGATCGTGCGCGTGACGCTGCAGGACGCGCCCTCGGTCGCGGGCCCGGGCGAGCACGCGTCCGCCGTCGGGGCCTTCGCGCGGATCGTGATCGACGGCGCCGACCCCGGCGGGCGCGCGTTGCGCTGGTCGGCGCTCGGCCTGCCGTCCGGCGCGGCGATCGACGCCGCCAGCGGGGTGATCTCCGGCGTGCCCGACCGCGCGGGGCGTCACGTGGTGACCGTGTCCGCGACCAACGGGCTGCGCACGGTCGAGACCTGGTTCGCGTGGACCGTGACCGGCGACGCGCCGGGCGGACCGAACCGGGCGCCGGAGTGGGGCGCGCTGCCGCAGCCGGCGCTCACCCGCGGCGTCCCGGTGACCTTCGACGTGCGGGCGATCGATCCTGACGGCGATGCGATCACCTACGCGGCGGCCGGTCTGCCCGCGGGACTCGCGCTGGATGCCGCGACCGGGAGGGTGACCGGCACGCCGCACGCCGCGGGCGACGTGCTCGCGACGCTGATCGCGACCGACGCGCGCGGTGCGAGCGCGCAGACGACGCTGCGCACGTACGTCGACGACGCGCCGATCCAGCTGGCCGACACGCTGTCGCTGCCGGCCTCGGCCGGCGAGGCGGTGACGTTCTCCGCGCAGGCGATCGGCGCCGGTCTGCAGTACCGGTGGGACTTCGGCGACGGTTCGCCGGCGACCGGATACCTGACGTCGCCGACCGTGACCCACGTGTTCCCGGCGGCGGGCGCGTACACGGTGACGCTGACCGTGCGCTCGCCGTCGGGGCAGACCTCGACGCGCACCTTCGTGCAGCGGGTCGACGCGCCGGCGACGTTCGCCGCGCCGCGATCCTCGTCGAGCATCGCGCTGGAGCGGCGCGCGGCGGGCGGGCATCGGGTGTGGGTGGTCAACCCGGACAACGATTCGGTGTCGGTGATCGACGCGGCCACCCGCCAGCGGGTCGCCGAGGTCGCGGTGGGCGCCGATCCGCGCGCGGTCGCGGTCGCCCCCGACGGACGGGTGTGGGTGAGCAACCGCGCGTCGTCGACGCTGTCGGTGATCGACCCCTCGACGCTGCGGGTGGCGGCCACGGTGGCTCTGCCCCCGGCCGCGCAGCCCCACGGCCTGGTGATCGCGGGCAGCGGCGCGGTGTTCGTCGCGCTGGAGGCGTCCGGGGGCGTCGCGCGCTACGACGCGGCTGGCGTGCAGCGTGAGCTGCTGCCGGTGGGCGCCACGCCGCGGCATCTCGCGCTCACCGCGGACGACCGCCGGCTGCTGGTGTCGCGGTTCGTGACGCCGCCGCAGCCGGGCGAATCCACCGCGCAGGTGCGATCGGGCACGAACGGCCAGCCCACCGGCGGTGAGGTCGTGGTCGTCGACGCGGCGGTGATGTCGGTGGTGCGCACCGTCGTGCTCGGCCACAGCACGCGGCCGGACACCGAGGTGAGCGGGCGCGGCGTGCCGAACTACCTGGGTGCGCCGGCGATCGCGCCCGACGGACGCGTGGCCTGGGTACCCTCGAAGCAGGACAACCTGATGCGCGGCCTGCAGCGCGACGGGCTGCCGCTCGATTTCCAGAACACCGTGCGCGCGGTGAGCTCGCGCATCGACCTCGCGGCGCTGGTCGAGCACGGCGAGTCGCGCGTGGACCACGACAACGCGAGCGTCGCCTCCGCGGCGCTGTTCCATGCGTACGGCCGGTTCGTGTTCGTCGCGCTCGAGACCAGCCGGCAGGTGGCGGTGATCGACGCGGTGACCGGGCTGGAGCGGTTCCGCTTCGAGGCGGGGCTGGCGCCGCAGGGGCTCGCGCAGTCGCCCGACGGCCTTCAGCTGTACGTGCACAACGTCATGAGCCGCAGCGTGGGCGTGCACGACCTGGCGCGGTTCCTGGACGCCGGCGAGACCGTGGCGCCGCTGCTCGCCGAGGTCGGCACGGTGACGAGCGAGCGCCTGCCGGCGCCCGTGCTGCGGGGCAAGCAGCTGTTCCACGACGCGCGCGACCCGCGGCTGGCTCGCGACAGCTACCTGAGCTGCGCGAGCTGCCACGCCGACGGCGGGCACGACGGCCGGGTGTGGGACTTCACGCAGCGCGGCGAGGGACTGCGCAACACGATCTCGCTGCGCGGGCGGGCCGGTGCGCAGGGCCGGCTGCACTGGAGCGGGAACTTCGACGAGGTGCAGGACTTCGAGACCGAGATCCGCGCGCTGGCCGGCGGGGCCGGGCTGATGACCGACGCGCAGCTGGGCACGGGCACGCGGCGCGATCCGCTGGGCGATCGCAAGTCGGGCGTGAGCCCGGAGCTGGATGCGCTCGCCGCGTACGTCGCCTCGCTCGACCGCGTGGCGGCCTCGCCCCACCGCGCCGCCGACGGCTCGATGACCGCCGAGGCGCGGGTGGGGCAGGCGCTGTTCGTCGCGCGCGGCTGCGCCGAGTGCCACGGCGACGGCGACTTCGCCGGCGGCGGCGCGCTCGAGCCGCGCGCGGTCGGCACGATCCGGGCGACCAGCGGGCGCCGCCTGGGCGCCGTGCTGACCGGCATCGACGTGCCGACGCTGCGCGACGCCTGGTCGACCGCGCCCTACCTGCACGACGGATCGGCACCGACGCTGCAGGCGGCGATCCGGGCCCACGCGTCGCCCACGCTGACCGAAGCGCAGCTCGAGCCGCTCGCGCGCTACGTCGCCGAGATCGGCGTCGACGCGCCGGCCGTGCCGATGCGCCGGCGGGCCGACCTGCTGTGGCACGACCGGCGCGGCGGCGACACGGTCGCGTGGCGGATGGACGGGCTCGCGGTGATCGAGGCGATCGCGCTCCTGCGGTCGTCCGCCTGGCAGGTCACGCACGCGGCCGACGTCGACGGCGATGGGCGCGACGACCTGGTGTGGCAGGACGCCTCGACCGGATCGGTGGCGGTCTGGCTGATGGGCGCGAACGGGCGGGCACGCGAGGGCGCGACGCTGGTCGCCGGAGCCGGCTGGCGGGTCACGCACGTCGGCGACTTCAACGGCGACGGCCGGGCCGACCTGCTCTGGCGCGACACCGGCACCGGCGCGACCGCGATCTGGATCATGGACGGCGCGCGGGTGCTGCGTCAGCGCGTCGTGCTCGCCGACCCGTCGTGGCGGGTCGTGCAGGTCGCCGACCTCGACGGCGACCGCAGGACCGACCTGGTGTGGCGCAGCGAGTCCGGCGGCACCGCGGCCTGGCTGATGGACGGCGTGATGCCCGCCGCGCAGGCGCCGCTGCTCGCCGACCCCGCCTGGGAGGTCACGCACGCGGCCGACCTCGACGGCGACGGTCGTGCCGACCTGCTGTGGCGGCACCGGGCGAGCGGGGCGGTCGCGGCCTGGCGGATGTCCGGGCTCGCCGCGACCGAAACCGCCTTCCTGTCCGCCGACCCGGCGTGGGCCGTGCAGGAGGTCGCCGACCTGGACGGCGACCGCCGGGCCGACCTGCTGTGGCGCCACGCCGGCAGCGGCTGGACCGCAGCGTGGCTGATGGACGGACTCGAGCGGCGCGCGGCCGCGGTACTGCTGGCCGTACCCGACTGGCGCGTCGTTCGCGCAGCCGATCTGGACGGCGACGGCCGCGCCGACCTGGTGTGGGCGCACGAGCGCACCGGCGACGCCGCCGCGTGGCTGATGGATGGGCTGGGTTCGCGCACCGCCGGGTTCCTGCTGTCGGACGCGCGCTGGCGGGTGAGCGCGGCGCGCGGCGAGGTGGTCGCGGGCGCCCGCTGAGCGTCGCCGCGCGCCGCGCTCACGCGGCGGCGGGCGCCGCGGTGGCCAGCGCCCGCCACATCGCGACCTTCGCGACGAACCCCTCGCCCACGCGCACCGCCATCGGCTCGAGACCGACGCGCACGAATCCGCAGCGCGCGTACAGGCGCTCGGCGGCATCGTTGCCGTCGGTGACCGTGAGCCGCACGGTGAGCATGCCGGGCGTGGCACGCAGGTCCTCGAGGATCGCGTCGACCAGCGCGCGCCCGGCGCCGCGGCCGCGCGCCTCGCCCGCGACAAACATGCCGAAGAGCTCGGCGCGGTGCGCGGTCTTCGCGCGGTCCTCACGCTGCCAGCCCGCGGCACCGAGCAGGCGCCCGCCGTCGAAGGCGCCGAACACGCGCTGGGCGGCCGCCGGTCCCGGCGCCAGCCGCCACGCCCACCCGTCGGACGGCTGCGCGGCGCGCTCCTCGTAGGACGACGTGAACGCCTCGGGATGATCGAGGTAGGCCGACAGCATCAGCGTGCGGTAGGCGGACGCGTCCGCGGGGATCAGTCGGCGCACGAGCATCCGGCGAGCATACCGCCGTCGCGGGGGGCCGCGTGCCGGGGTCGGGTCGGGGGGGTGCGGCGTGGGCGGCGGCCATCCGGCGTCGGGCGTCGGTGGCAGACGCCGGGGAGCGGGCCGCGGCGGTGGCGCGTGCGTACGTCCGGGGCTAAGCTCGGACACCGGCTCGGCGCCGGCGCCTGCCGGGCGCGCGCCGCGACGCCGGTACCGGGGAGAGGAAACCGCCATGATCTCGATCGAACGCGTGAAGGCGATGCTGCTGTCGCCGCGCTCCGAATGGCCCAAGGTCGACGCCGAGCCGGCCGAGCCCGCAGCGGTCATCCGCGACTACCTCGTGTGGCTCGCCGCGATCCCGGCGATCGCGGCGTTCGTCGGCTTTTCGATCATCGGCTTCGGCGCGCTCGGCGTCACCGTGCGCCTGCCGTTCTTCTCGGGCCTGGTGCAGGCGGTGCTGCAGATCGTGATGACGGTCGTGATGGCGCTGGTGGTGGCGAAGATCGCCGACCTGCTCGCACCGAAGTTCGGCGGCCGCTCGCACTACCCGAGCGCCTTCAAGCTGATCGCCTACGGCAGCACCGCCGCGATGGTCGCGGGCATCGTCTACCTGCTGCCCGCGCTCTCGCTGATCGCGCTGCTGGGCGCGCTGTACACGATCTACCTGATCTATCTCGGCGTGCCGGTCGTGATGAAGGTGCCCCAGGACAAGGCGCTGGTCTACACCGCGGTCCTGGTGGTCTGCGGCTTCGTCGCGAACCTGCTGGTGGTGGCGGTCAGCGCGATGTTCATGCCCGCGGTCCCGACCACCACCGGGGAGCTGAAGATCTCGACGCCCAAGGGCGAGGTCGCGATCGACACGAAGAAGCTCGACGAGTTCGCGAAGAAGATGGAGCAGGCCGCGAAGAAGGTCGAGGAGGCCTCGAAGTCGGGCGATCCCTCGGCGATCGGCAAGGCCGCGGGCGAGGCGCTGGGCGCGGTGGCGGGTGCCGCCGGCGCGGGGCAGCGCGTGCCGATCGGCGCGCAGCAGCTGAAGGCGGTGCTGCCCGAGACGGTCGCAGGCCTGGCGCGAGGGCAGTGGGAGGCGAGCGACACCGCCGCGATGGGCATCAAGGGCTCGTCCGCCAAGGCGGACTACGGGCAGGGCGATCGGCGCGTCGAGCTGGAGATCATGGACATCGGTGGCTTGTCCGGACTGATGTCGATCGCCGGCTGGATGGGGGTGACCGGCGAGCGCGAGACCGGCACCGAGCGCGAGCGGACCTACAAGGACGGCGCGCGGATGGTGCACGAGCGCGAGGAGAAGACCGGGCGCCGCGCTGAGTACAAGCTGGTGCTGGGCAACGGCGTGGTCGTTCAGGCCGACGGACGGGGCGTGGACCTCGCGACGCTCAAGCGCGCGGTCGAGGGGCTGGACCTGAAGACGCTGGAGGCCGCGGGCAAGGGCGGCTGAGCGGGCGGGCCGCGGGGCCGCGGGCGTTCGGCGCGCCGTGCGCGGCGCCGGGTCCGCCACGCGCAAGCGGACGGCCACCTCGACCGTTGCGACCGCATCGATCGCACGCGAGGTCGGCGTCGACCGCAGCCCACCCGGTCGCCAGGGCGCCCGCGTCTCGACGCGTCCGGGACGCGCACCGATGGCCCACGCACCGACGGTCAAGCACCGACGGGCACGCACCGACGGGCACGCATCGACGGGCACGCACCGACGGGCACGCACCGACGGGCACGCACCGACGGTCACGCATCGACGTTGATGTAGCGACGTTGATGTACCGAAGGTGACGCGCCGGCCGCCCCGACGAGCGGCGGCCCGCCGGCCCGCGCGACCTCCTCGCACCCCTCGCCGCCCTGGGAACGGGTCGCGGTCGGGTCCCGGCCGACCGTTCGTCGGCCGGAACGTGCAGTTCGTCACGGCGGCCGCGACACCGCGTTCCTAGCATCGCCGGGCGATCCGCGAGGAGATGGGCGACGGCGCGAAGGCGCGCCGGCCGAGGCCGGCGACGACGGCGCGGCCGCGAACCGGACTCCGATGCGCTCGCGTCCCGAGCACTCCGTCGAGCCGCCCATGCACGTTGCCCTCGCCCCGCGTTCCGGCCGCCTCCTCGTCCTCGTCCTCGGCGCCGCGACCATGCTGCTCGCCGCGTGCGGCGGCGGCGCCGACCCCGAGCAGGCCGCGGCGCACCAGGCGGCGCAGGACGCGCAGGTCAACGCGCAGGACCTGCAGCCGCGCCGCAAGGCGGTGGACGCCGCGACCGCCGCGCGCGCGCGCTGGACGCTGCCGCAGAGCCTGCCGCTGGTGCCGGCGTCGGCCGCGAACCTGCCCGACGGCCGCGTGCTGCTGTGGTCCGCCGAGGAGCGCTTCTCGTTCGGCGCGGCCACCGGACGGACCTACACGATCACGCTCGATCCGGCGAGCGGCACGGTGTCCGAGCGCACGGTCACCGAGTCGGGCCACAACATGTTCTGCCCGGGCACCGCGTACCTGCCCGACGGCCGGCTGCTGATCAACGGCGGCATCAGCGCGGCGAACACCAGCCTGTACGATCCGGCGACCGGCACGTGGTCCCGCGGCGCGACGATGAAGATCGCGCGCGGCTACAACGCGAGCACGGCGCTGCAGGACGGCTCGGTGCTGACGCTGGGCGGCTCGTGGAGCGGCGGCTCGGGCAACAAGCACGGCGAGGTGTGGACGGCCGCGGCCGGTTGGCGCCGGCTGTCGGGCGTGCCGGTCACGCCCTTCCTGCAGGCGGGCGGATCGTGGGGTGGCGACTCGCACATGTGGCTGATTCCGGCGGGCAACGGCCGGGTGCTTCACGCCGGCCCGCAGGTGCAGATGGCCTTCATCGACACCGCGGGCAACGGGTCGGTCACTCCGGTCGGCCCGCGCGGCGACGACGCCAACGCGCTCACCGGCATCACGGTGATGTACGACGCCGGCAAGATCCTGAAGGCGGGTGGCTTCAGCGACGTGAACGGCAACACCACGTCGAGCGCCACGGCGCACGTGATCGACGTGAACGCCGGCGCCACCACGCGCCGCGTCGGATCGATGCGCTACGCGCGCTCGTTCCACAACAGCGTCGTGCTGCCCAACGGCCAGGTGGTGATCGTGGGCGGCATGACCCGCGCGATCGGCTTCTCGAACGACTACGCGGTGCTGCCGGCGGAGATCTTCGATCCGAGCACCGAGACCTTCACCGCGCTGCCGGCGATGCGCACGCCGCGCAACTACCACTCGGTGGCGCTGCTGCTGCCCGACGGGCGCGTGCTGTCGGCCGGCGGCGGACTGTGCGGCTCGGGCTGCGCGGCGAACCAGCCCAACTTCGAGATCCTGTCGCCGCCGTACCTGTTCAACGCCGGCGGCTCGCCGGCGGTGCGACCGACGATCTCGAGCGCCCCGGCCACGGTCGGCTACGGGCGACGCGTCCGCGTGAACGCCAACCCGGGCGTGGTCGCCTTCGCGATGGTCCGGCTGTCGTCGACCACGCACACGGTCAACAACGACCAGCGCCGCGTGCCGGTGCCGTTCCGCACGGTGAGCCCCGGCGTGTTCGAGCTGGAGATCCCGTCGAACCCGGGCGTGCTGCTGCCCGGCCCGTGGATGCTGTTCGCGATGAACGCGCAGGGCACGCCGTCGGTGGCGCGCACCGTGCGCGTCGCGCTCGGCGCGGCGCCGGTGCTCACCAACCCGGGCGATCAGGGCGGTACGGTCGGCGCACCGGTGGCGCTGCAGCTGCGCGCGAGCGACGCCGCCAACCGCCCGCTCGCCTGGTCGGCCCAGGGCCTGCCTCCGGGTCTGATGGTGAACGCGGCCACGGGTCTGGTCTCGGGCACGCCGACCGCGGCCGGCCGCTACGTGGCGACCGTGGCGGTGGGCAACGGCCTCGACACGGTGAGCACGTGGTTCGTCTGGAGCGTGGGCATCGCGGGCTCGGCCCGCTACCTGCGGCTCGAGGCGCAGTCGGAGGTGAACGGCAATCCGTGGGCGTCGGTCGCCGAGCTCGACGTGCTCGACGGCGGGGGCAACCCGGTGCCGCGCACCGGCTGGGTCGCGTCGGCGAGCAGCCAGCAGGCGCCCGAATCGACCGCCGCCGCGGCGATCGACGGCAGCCTGTCGACGATCTGGCACACGCGGTGGCGCGACGCCGATCCGCCGCACCCGCACTGGCTGCAGGTCGACATGGGCAGTGCGAGGACCGTGGGCGCCGTGCGCGTGCGCCCGCGCCAGGACATGCCCAACGGCACCATCGGCCGCTACCGGCTGTTCCTGAGCGCCGACGGCGTCCACTGGGGTCTGCCGGTGTCGCAGGGCGACCTCGCGACCCAGGGGGCGTGGAACCTGGACAAGACGATCACGGTCGTCGCCAACCGGCCGCCGGTCTGGGGCACGATGCCGCGGCCGGTGCTGGTGCGCGGCACGGCGGCGAGCATCGCGCTTCAGGCCACCGACCCGGACGGCGAGGTGCTCGCGTTCACCGCGACCAACCTGCCCGCGGGACTCGCGATCGACCGCACGAGCGGCCGGGTGTCGGGCACGCCCACGGTGTCGGGCGACTTCGCCGCGACCGTGATCGCCACCGACCCGCGCGGCGCGAGTGCGAGCGCGACGCTGGCGATATCGGTCGACGAGCCGCCGCTGTCGGTCGAGCCGGTCCAGACCGCGACCGGCACCGCCGGCGCCGCGATCACCTGGACGGCGCGCGCCGCCGGCGGCACCGGCCTGACCTATCGATGGGACTTCGGCGACGGCACGCCGGCCACCGCGTTCACGGCGTCGAACACCGCCCTGCACGCGTACTCGGCCCCGGGCGTCTACACGGTCACGCTGACGGTGCGAAACGCCGCGGGCGCGACCGCCACGCAGACCTTCCGGCAGCAGGTGGATGCACCCGCCGCGCCGCGTGCGGCGACCTCGTCGTCGAACCTCGCGGTCGAGCGTCGCGGCACGCTCGAGCGGCTGTGGGCGGTCAATCCGGACAACGACACGGTCGCGGTCCTGGACCCGGGCACGCGACAGCGGATCGCGGAGATCGCGGTCGGCCGTGCGCCGCGCTCGGTCGCGGTCGCGCCCGACGGACGCGTGTGGGTCGCCAACCGAGACGGCCCGTCGCTGTCGGTCATCGATCCGGCCACGCTGCGGGTGATCGCCACGCACGCGATGCCGGCGGCGTCGCAGCCGTACGGGATCGTCTTCGGGCCGGACGGCGACGCCTGGGTCGCGCTCGAGGCCTACGGCGTGCTCGCGCGCTACGGCGCCGACGGCACGGCGCGCGGCAGCGTCGCGGTCGGCGCCACGCCGCGCCACCTCGCGGTCACCGGCGACGGCGCGCGCGTGCTGGTGTCGCGCTTCGTCACGCCGCCGCTGCCGGGCGAGTCGACCGCCGGGGTGCGGACCGCGGGGCAGGGCGGTCAGCTGGTCGTGGTCCGCGTCGCGACGATGGCGCTCGAGCGCACGATCGTGCTCGCGCACAGCGACCGCACCGACACCACGGTGAGCGGCCGCGGCATCCCGAACTACCTCGGTGCGGCCGCGATCTCGCCCGACGGACGCAGCGCGTGGCTGCCTTCGAAGCAGGACAACGTGGCGCGCGGCACGCTGCGCGACGGCCGTGCGCTGGACTTCCAGAACACGGTGCGCGCGATCAGCTCGCTGGTCGACCTTGGCGGCCTCGCGGAGCTTCCCGCGGCGCGCATCGACCACGACAACGCGAGCGTCGCGTCGGCCGCGGCCTGGCACCCGAGCGGGCGCTTCGTGTTCGTCGCGCTCGAGACGAGCCGCCAGGTGGCGGTGATCGACGCGGTGAACCGGCGCGAGCTGATGCGGGTGGAGGCGGGCCTCGCCCCGCAGGGCGTCGCGACCTCGGCCGACGGCCAGCGGCTCTACGTGCACAACTTCATGGACCGCAGCGTCGGCGTCTACGACCTGTCTCGGCTGGCGGGCACCGGCGAGACCAGCGTGCCGCTGCTCGGCACGGTGCGCACGGTCGGCACCGAGCGGCTCGCCGCCGGCGTGCTGCGCGGCAAGCAGCTCTTCTACGACGCACGCGACCCCAGGCTCGCCCGCGACGCGTACATGAGCTGCGCGTCCTGCCACAACGACGGCGGCCACGACGGCCGGACCTGGGACCTGTCGGGCTTCGGCGAGGGCCTGCGCAACACGATCAGCCTGCGCGGCCGCGCGGGCGCGCAGGGCCGGCTGCACTGGAGCGCCAACTTCGACGAGGTGCAGGACTTCGAGGGCCAGATCCGTACGTTCGCGGGCGGCACCGGCCTGATGACCGACGCGCAGTTCGCCACCGGCACGCGTCGCCAGCCGCTGGGCGACCGCAAGGCGGGTGTGTCGGCGGACCTGGACGCGCTCGCCGCGTACGTGTCGTCGCTGAACGTGGTGGCGCCCTCGCCGTACCGCGCGGCCGACGGCCGGCTCACCGCCGAGGGCGCGCTCGGCGAGGCGGTGTTCCGGCGGCTCGGCTGCGCGAGCTGCCACGGCGGCGCCGACTTCACGAACAGCGCGACGATCGCCCCGCAGAACGTCGGCACGATCCGCCAGCCCGGCAGTGGCGCTCGGCTGGGCGGCACGCTCGCCGGCATCGACCCGCCGACGCTGCGCGACGTCTGGTCGACCGCACCGTACCTGCACGACGGCTCGGCGCCGACGCTGCACGCGGCGATCCGCGCCCACCAGGGGGTGCAGGTGACCGACGCCGAGCTCGAGCGGCTCGTGCGCTACCTGGCCGAGATCGGCAACGGCGCGCCGCCGGTCGAGGTGGTGAACGGCCTGCGCGGCGAGTACTACGCGGGCCGCGTCCCGGGGCAGGGCGCGCCGCGGGTCGTCCGCACCGAGGCGGTGGACTTCGACTGGGGCGGTGGCGCGCCGGCGGGCGTGCCCGCCGACCAGTTCTCGGCCCGCTGGACCGGCACGGTGCTCGCCGAGCAGACCGGCCGCTTCCGGTTCCAGACGGTGTCGGACGACGGCGTCCGGCTGTGGGTGAACGGCCAGCTGATGATCGACCACTGGACGCCGCACCCGGCCACCACCGATACGAGCGGTGCGGTGAGGCTGGTGGCCGGCGAGCGCTACGCGATCCGGCTCGAGTACTACGAGAACTTCGGCGGCGCGACGATGCGGCTGCGCTGGCAGCGGCCCGGGCAGTCGACGTTCGAGCCGATCCCGGCCTCGGTGCTGTCGACCGGGGGGGGCGGCAGCGCATCCGATCCGGGGGGCAGCCCGTTCGGCGCGCTGCGTCCCGACGGTACCGAGACCTTCTGCGCGAACGAGGGCGGCACCTGCCGGATTCCGTCCGGCACGACCGCGGTCGTGTTCTACGGCGCGGCGAACGGCTGGACCGCGCGGTCGGGCGTCACCGGCGCGATCGGTTGCAGCAACCGGGTCTTCGGCGATCCGCTGGTCGGCACCGTGAAGTCCTGCCGCTGGCGGCACCAGTGAACGCGGGCGAGCGGCGATGCTGCGGATGACGCCGCCCGAGCCACCGCCGCGCCGCGGCTACGGCCGGCCGCTCGCGATCGCGGCGCTCGCCGCGGTGGCGATCGGGATCGCGTGGACGGGCCTGGGTCTGCTGGAGTCCTCCCGCGCGCGAGACGCGGGGGCCCGCCTGTTCGACGGGCGCACGCCGCTGGTGGCGCGCATCTCGGGGCACGCCGACCCGATGCCCGCGGCGGTCGTCGCCTGCGCGAACTGCCACGCGCCGGTGGCGCTGCCCGCCACTGTCGCCGCGGCGCCCGGCGCTGCGGCCCTGCCCGGCACCGCGGCCGCGCCCGGCACCTCGGCCGCGCCCGGCACCTCGGTCGCGCCCGGTACCTCGGCCGCGCCCGGCACCGCTGGCACCGCCTCGGCCGCCCCCGGCGCGGTCGCGTCGAGCGCCGGCCCCGTGCTCGGCCGCGACCTGCTGACGCAGCCGCTCGCCCGCCGCGGCGGGCCGCCGAGCCGCTACGATCCGGCGGCCTTCTGTCGGCTGCTGCGGTCCGGCGAGGACCCCGCGGGCGTGCTGCTGCCGCGCGCGATGCCACGGTACGATCTCGACGCAGCCGCCTGCGACGCGCTGTGGCGTTTCCTCACCGCCTTGCCCTGAGGGCATCCGCGATGCGTCCGCACCCGACCCGTTCCGAGCCGGTCCGCCGCGCGGTACTGCGCGTGGCGGCGGGCCTGGCCGCGCTCGGCGCCGGCGCGGCGGCCGCGATCGGCCGGCACGGTCGCGTCGAGCCGCCCGACCCGGCGCCCGAGGTCGCCCTGCTGCGCGACGACGGCGTGCGCACGACGCTGCCGAAGATGCTGCTCGGGCGCACGACCGCGATGCACTTCATGTTCACCGGCTGCCGCGCGACCTGCCCGATCCAGGGTGCGGTGTTCGCGCGCGTGCAGGCAGACGTCGCGCAGCGCCGCCTCGCCCGCGTGCAGCTGCTGTCGATCAGCGTCGATGCGCTCGGCGACACGCCGGCGAGCCTCGCGCGCTGGCGCACGAACCTCGGGGCCGCAGACGCGTGGCGCGCGGCGGTGCCGGTGCCCGCGCAGGCCGACCGGCTGCTGCAGTGGGCCGGCGGCAACCAACCGTTCGCCGCCGACTCGCACACCGCGCAGGTGCTGCTGTTCGACGACCGCGCGCGACTGGTGATGCGCACCACCGACCTGCCCGATCCGGCCGAGGTGGTGCGGCTGCTGGTGGAGCTCGATGCCCGCTTCGGGCGCGGCTAGGGGTACAGCAGCCCCGGCAGCCACATCACCAGGCCGGGCACGAAGGTGATCAGCCCGAGCGTGGCCAGCAGCGGGATCATCCAGGGCATCACCGCCTTCACGGTCTCCTCGAAGCCGAGCCGCGACACCTTCGCGAGCACGAACAGCACCATTCCCACCGGCGGCGTCAGCAGGCCGATCATCAGGTTCAGCACCATCACCAGCCCGAAGTGGACCGGGTCGATGCCGAGCTTCACCGCGATCGGCACCAGCACCGGCACCAGGATCGTGATCGCGGCGATGGTCTCCATGAAGCAGCCGACGAACAGCAGGAACAGGTTGACCAGGATGAGGAAGGTCCACGCGTCGTCGGTGATCGACAGCACCCAGTTCGCGATCGCCGGGGTCACCTGCGTGGTGGTCAGCACCCACGCGAAGATGCTCGCCGAGGCGACGATGAACAGCACCGCGGCGGTGGTCTCGATGGTCTCCATGCTGATCTTCACCAGCATCCGCAGCGTGAGCGTGCGGTACCAGACGAAGCCGAGGAACAGCGCCCAGGCGACCGCGGCGACCGCCGCCTCGGTCGGGGTGAACAGCCCCGAGGCCATGCCGCCGATCAGGATCACCGGCGTGAGCAGCGCCATGAACGCCTCGAAGCGGAACAGCCGGTCCATCGCCAGCACGACCGCCAGCGGCACGCCGAACTTCAGCAGCCCGCCGAGCTCGTCGTTGCCCCACAGCAGGTAGAGCGCGACCGCGGTGGCGAAGATCGCGCCGAGCTCGCCGAAGGCGCGGCCCATCCGCACCCAGGAGAACGGGACGTCGGAGCCGTACTTCCGGACGTGCGCGTAGTACGCGACCATCATCATCATGAAGATCGCCATGATCACGCCGGGCACGAAGCCGGCGGCGAACAGCTTGCCGATCGACGCGTTGGCCTGCACGCCGTAGATCACCATCGGCAGCGACGGCGGGATGATCGGGCCGAGCGTCGAGGACGCCGCGGTGATGCCCACCGCGAACGGCACCGGATAGCCGTGGTCCTTCATCGCCTTGATCTCGATGGTGCCCAGCCCGCCGGCGTCGGCCACCGCGGTGCCGGACATGCCGGCGAACACCACCGAGCCGACCACGTTCACGTGGCCCAGCCCCCCCTTGAGCCAGCCGACCAGCGCGAGCGCGAAGTTGTAGATCCGGTTGGTGATGCCGGCCGAGTTCATCAGGTTGCCGGCGTAGATGAAGAACGGCACGGCCAGCAGCGGGAACGAGTCGACGCCACCGACCATCCGGTGCACGACCGTCAGCGGCGGGATGCTGCCGGACAGCCAGATGTAGACCAGCGATCCGATGCACATCGCGATCGCGATCGGGATCCCCGCGGTGAGCGCCGCGAGGAACGAGCCGAACAGCAGCGCGTTCATGGTCGGCGGTCTCCGGTCAGTCTTCGGATTCGCCCGGCCGCTCGAGCAGGCTCCAGCCGCGACGCCGGTGGCGCAGCGCGACCTGGACCGCGCGGAAGGTCATCATCGCGAAGCCGAGCGTCACCATCCCGTAGACGTAGGACATCGGGACGTCGACCACGGTCATGTTCAGGTTCGCCATCCGCGGCACCAGCGTGAACGACAGCCAGGTCGCGTAGGCGAGGAACGCGATCCGCGCGAGGTCGACCGCGGTGGACAGCGCACGTCCGGTCGGCGCCGGCAGCCAGCGGTACAGGAACTCGACGTGGATGTGCGAGTTGCGCCGCACCGCCATCGACGCGCCGACGAAGGTGACCACCACCAGGAAGTAGCGCGCGATCTCCTCGGTCCACGCGGCCGAGTCGGACAGCACGTAGCGCGTGAAGAACTGGTAGAAGACCGTCAGCGCCAGCAGCCAGAAGAAGGCGAGCGCGAGCCAGTCCTCCCACCGGTAGGCCGACAGGTCGATCGGCGCGTCGGTGGCGTGGAAGTGGCCCTCGGCGTCGAGCACCGCTGCCCCGCCCAGCGGGTCGTCGATGGCGGCGCCCGGGGGCGGGGCGGGTCGTGCGGTCATGCGGTGGCTCCGGGCGGCGGGTCCGGATTCGTGCGCGGGCGGACCCGCCCGGGGGGCGGGCCCCGGGGCGGGCTCGCGCGCGGCTCACTTGAGCGCGACGATCCGGTCGTAGTCCTTGCGGTCGTAGCCCATCTGCTCCGGGGTCACGCTCTTGAGCACCGCGTCGACGAAGCTCTGCCGGTTGACCTGGACGATGTTGATGCCCTTCTTGCGGAACTCGTCGACCAGTTCGGCCTCGCGCTTCTTGATCTGGGCGGTCGCGCGCGCCGCGGCCTGCTGGGTCACGTCGCTGAAGATCTTCTTCTCGGCGTCGGTCAGCTTGTTCCAGACGTGCGGCCCGATCTGCGTGACCAGCCCGTCGACGATGTGGCCGGTGAGCATGATGTGCTTCTGCACCTCGTAGAACTTCTTCGCCTCGATCGTGGTGAGCGGGTTCTCCTGCGCCTCGACCGTGCCGTTCTGCAGCGCGAGGTAGACCTCGGCGAACGCGATCGGCGTGGGGTTCGCCCCGCAGGCGCGCGGCGTAGCCATGTACGGCGGCACGTCCGGCACGCGGATCTTCAGCCCCTTCATGCCCGCGCAGTCGGTGAACGCTCGGTTCGACGTCGTGTGCCGCGCCCCGTAGTAGGTGTAGGCGGTCATCACGATCCCGGTCTTCTTGCGGTACTCCTCGGCGAGCTCCCGGAAGACCGGGCTGCGCGCATAGGCCGCCTGGTGGTCGGCGTCGCGGAAGATGAACGGGTAGTAGGCCACGCCGATGCGCGGGAAGTTGCGCGCGGCGAACGACGGGCCGCTGATGATCATGTCGACCGTGCCCAGGGTCAGGCCCTGGTTGATGTCGGTCTCCTTGCCGAGCGAGGAGGCCGGGAACACCTGGATCTCGAACTTGCCGCTGGTGCGCTTGCGGATCTCGTCGGCCGCCCACACCGATTCGGTGTGGTACGGCTCGGAGACCTCGTAGACGTGCGCCCACTTGAGCTTGGTCTGCGCCACCGCGGGCGCGAAGGGCGCGGCCAGGGCCGCGGCCGTCAGTGCGATCGTCGCGAACAGCTTCATCGTTCCTCCTCCTCGTCGTCGTTGCCGGCCATGCCGGATCGTTTCAGCCGGCCTCGGGCACCAGCTGGACCTTCATGCTGCGCGTCTTGTCGCGCGCCAGCGCGATCGCCCCCGCGGCCTGCGACAGCGGGTGAGCGCCCGACAGCAGCGGCCGCAGGTCGACGCGCCGGGAGGCGATCGCCCGCACCGCATCGCCGAACACGTCGCCGAAGCGGAACGAGCCGCGCAGATCGAGCTCGCGCGCCATCACCTGGTTGGCGAGCAGATGGATCCCCTCGGCGGGCAGCGTGCCCACCTGGACCACGACGCCGCCGCGCCGCACGGTGTCCACGCAGACCGCGAGCGCCTGCGGCGCGCCGGAGACCTCGAAGGCGACGTCCGGCTCGCCGAGCGCGTCGCCCGGGCGCGTGCCCGCGGGCAGAGCGTCGAGGCGCAGCACGGCATCCGCACCGACCGAGCGCGCGACCTGCAGCGGCCGGTCGACCACGTCGGTCACGACGACGCGGGCTGCGCCGGCGAGCCGCGCGGCCAGCACCGTCAGGCAGCCGATCGTGCCCGAGCCGGTGACCAGAACGGTGCGCCCGAGCAGCGGGCCGGCACGGTGTACCGCGTGCAGCGCCACCGACAGCGGCTCGGCCATCGCGAGTTCGTCCAGCGGCACGTCGCCGGCCACCGGCTCGCACTGCCGCTGCGGCAGCACGAAGTACTCGCGGAACAGGCCCTGCATGTGGGGGAAGACGCTCGCGCTGCCGAGGAACCGCATCCCCTCGCACAGGTTCTCGCGGCCCTCGCGGCAGCGTGCGCAGCGCCCGCAGGGCTGCGACGGGTTCACCGCAACCCGGTCGCCCGGCTGCACCCGCGTGACCTGGCCGCCCACCTCGACGACCACCGCCGACGCCTCGTGCCCGGGCACCAGCGGCTCGCGGATCGCGAACGAGCCGACGCGGCCATCGAAGTAGTAGTGCACGTCCGAGCCGCAGATGCCGGCCGCCCCGAGCCGCAGCAGCACCTCGTCGGGGCCGGGCCTGGGCATCGGGACATCGACGACCCGCAGGTCGCGCGCGCCGTGCACCTGGCATTCGAGCATCGCTGGGTCTCCTCGGTACGGCGGTTTCCGGAAAGGTACCGCATCGGGCCGCAGCGGGGCAGCCCCCCGGGGTCCGCATCGTGCTTGTACACTAGCATACATGCCACCCGCGTCGCGCGCCGCCGTGTCCGCCGTCCGCGAGGGGGCGCTCGTGCCGTCGCTGTACCGCGACCTGCGGGCGCGCATCGTCTCGGTCGCGCTGGCTCCGGGCGAGGCGGTGTCGGAGACGCGGATCGCCGAGCAGTACGGCGTGTCCCGCACCCCGGTACGCGAGGCCTTCAAGCGGCTCGCCGAGGAGGGCCTGCTGGACGTGGTCCCGCAGGTCGGTACCTTCGTGGCCCGGATCGACCTGCGGCTGGTGCGCGATGCGCACTTCGTGCGCGAGACCCTCGAGTGCCGGATGGTCGAGCTGGCGAGCGCCCGGATCGACGCGGCCGCTCGGGCGAGGCTCGCCGACAACCTCGCGCTGCAGCGCCGCGCGCTGGTCGCGCAGGACGCGGCCGGGTTCTTCGAGGTCGACGAGGCGATGCACCGTCTGCTCGCCGAGGCTGCCGGGCATGCGGCCGCGTGGCAGGTGGTGCAGTCGGCCAAGGCCCAGCTCGATCGCGTGCGGCACCTGTCGCTCGCCAGCCGCGCGTGGTCGCGGCTGCGGATGTCCGAGCACCGCGCGATCGCCGATCGGGTATCGGCCGGTGACGCACCCGGTGCGCGCGAGGCGATGCGCTCGCACCTGGCGTCGGTCTTCGAGGCGATCGACCGCATCGCCGCCGCGCACGCGCAGGTGTTCTTCGACAGCGACCCGCACGCCGCGCCCGGGGCGGCGCGCGGTGCGCGGACTCCGGCGCTCGCCCGATGACCCGGATCGCCCGTATCCGCGCCACGCCGGTGACCGTGCCGCTCAAGGCGCCGCTGCGCCACTCGAACGGCGCGCACTGGGGCCGCTTCGTGCGCACGCTGGTCGAGGTGGAGACCGACGACGGCTACGTCGGCCTGGGCGAGTTCGGCGGCGGCGGCGAGGCCGCGACCGCGGCGGCCGAGGGGCTGATCGGCCTGCTGCGCGGCCACGACGTGTTCCGCCTGGAGGCGATGCGCTTCGCGGTCTGCAACCCCACGGCGAGCCTGTACAACAACCGCACGCAGGTGCACGCGGCCCTCGAGTTCGCCTGCCTGGACGTGATCGGCCAGAAGCTCGGCGTACCGGTGTGCGACCTGCTCGGCGGGCGGGTGCGCGACGCGGTCGAGTTCGCGTCCTATCTGTTCTTCCGCTACCCGGACGCCGCGGGCGACGGCGAGGTCCGCACCCCCGAGCAGCTGGTCTCGCACGCGGCCGCCCTGAAGGCCGAGCACGGGTTCCGGTCGCACAAGCTCAAGGGCGGCGTGTTCCCGCCCGGCCACGAACTCGCCTGCTACCGCGCGCTCGCCCGCGCGTTCCCGGGCGAGCGGCTGCGCCACGATCCGAACTGCGCGTGGTCGCTCGCCGACGCGATCGGGTTCGCCCGCGGCATCGAGGACCTGACCAACGACTTCCTCGAGGACCCGGTATTCGGGCTCGCGCAGATGGCGCGGCTGCGCGAGCTGGTGCGCCTGCCGACCGCGACCAACACGGTGGTGGTGAACTTCGAGCAGCTCGCCGCCAACGTCGCGGCGCGCGCGGTCGACGTGATCCTGCTCGACACCACCTTCTGGGGCGGCATCCGGCCGTGCGTGAAGGCCGCCGGCGTGTGCGAGACCTTCGGGCTGGGCGTCGCGGTGCACTCGTCCGGCGAGCTCGGGGTGCAGCTGGCGACCATGCTGCACCTGGGCGCGGTGCTGCCGAACCTGGGCTATTCGGCCGACGCGCACTACCACCACCTGACCGACGACGTGATCCGCGGCGGGCCGATGCGCTACGAGGACGGGCGCATCGCGGTGCCCACCGGCCCCGGGCTGGGCGTCGCGCTCGACCCCGACAAGGTCGCCCGCTACCACGCGCTGTTCCTCGAGCTGGGGCCGTATCCGTACGACCGGGATCCGGGCCGCCCCGGCTGGTATCCGCTGGTGCCGAACGCCGACTGGGCCGACCCGGCGCGGTCGCTGCGGCCGTCGATGGCGCCGTGACCGCCGGCGCCGAGCGCGCCGTCGGCGCCGGCCGGCCGGCCCGGCTGTGCGACGCGGCGCTCGCGGGACTGCCGGCCGACGTGCGGCGCCCCGGCTACGCGAGGTCGGGCGTGGCGATCGGCGTGGTCCATCTGGGGGTGGGCAACTTCCACCGCGCGCACCAGGCGATCGCCTTCGATGACCTGCTGGCCGCGGGCGACCTGCGCTGGGGCGTGTGCGGCGTGAGCCTTCGCCGCGCCGCGACCCGCGATGCGCTGCGGCCGCAGGACGGGCTGTACGCGCTGCTCGAGCGCGACGGCGGCGGCACCCGGGTGCGGGTGCCGGGTGCGCTGCGCGAACTGCTGCTCGCCCCCGCGCAGCGCGCGGCGGCGATCGCGCGGCTCGCCGACCCAGCGGTCCGCGCGGTGACGCTCACGATCACCGAGAAAGGCTATGACGACGCCGGCCCGCACGGTGCGATCGCGCTGCTGCGCGACGGGCTTGCCGCGCGTCGCGCCGCGGGCGCGGGCGGGCTCACGCTGCTGTCGTGCGACAACCTCGCCGGCAACGGCCGCCGGCTGCGCGCGGGGCTGCTGCGGGCGGCCGCCGACGACGCGGCGCTGACGGCGTGGCTGGAGCGCGAGACGACGTGCCCGGACACCATGGTCGATCGCATCGTGCCCGCGACGGTGGACGCCGACCGCGAGGAGGCTGCGGCGCGCCTGGGCTGCACGGACGCGTGGCCGGTCGCCTGCGAGCCGTTCTCGCAGTGGGTGGTCGAGGCCAGCTTCGCGGGCGGGGCGCCGCCGCTGGAGCGGGTCGGCGTGCAGGTGGTCGCCGACGTGGCCGCGTGGGAGGCGATGAAGCTGAGGCTGCTCAACGCCGCTCACACCGCGCTCGCGATGCTGGGTGCGCCCGCCGGCATCGCGACGGTCGATGCGGCGATCGCCGAGCCGCGGCTCGCGGCCTTCGTCGAGCGGCTGTGGGCGCAGGCCGCGGCGGTGCTGCCGACGGCGGTCCGCGCCGAGGCGCCGGCCTATGCCGCGCGCCTGCGCACGCGCTTCGGCAATCCGGCGCTGCGCCACCGGCTGGTGCAGATCGCCCAGGACACGTCGCGCAAGCTGCCGCAGCGGCTGGTCGCCACGGTCGACGATGCGCTCGCCGCCGGCCTGCCGCACGACGCGCCGCTGCTCGCGGTCGCGGCCTGGATGCGCTGGTGCGCGGGCGAGGACGAACGCGGCCGCGACCTGCCGCTGGACGATCCGCTCGCGCCCCGGCTGCGCGCCGCCGCGCGCACGCCGGGCGAGGCGCTCGAGGCGGTGCGTGCGCTGCTCGCGCTGCCCGAGGTGTTCCCCGCGCACTGGGCGCACGACCCGGCGAGGACGCACGCGCTGGCCCGTGCGCTCACCGCGCTGCGCGCGAGCGGCCTGGACGCGCTCGAACGGCACGCGCACGGCCCGGCCGCCGGCTCGGCCGCGCTATGATCGGGCCGGTCGCGGGGCGGCCTGCGTCGACACGGGGGGGACGATGGGCGGACGGCTCGAGGGCAAGCGGATCCTGGTGACCGCGGCCGGGCAGGGGATCGGACGCGCGAGCGTGATGATGATGGCCGCCGAAGGCGCTCGGGTGATCGCCACCGACGTGAACCCCGCGCTGCTCGCGTCGCTCGCCGGGGTGCCCAGCATCGAGACCCGGCGGCTGGACGTGCTCGACGACGCCGAGGTCGCGGCGGTGGTCGGCGCGCAGCCGCTGGACGTGCTGTTCAACTGCGCGGGCTGGGTCCACCAGGGCTC
>Ga0169931_10001243_pt1 | contig 42216 bp, 33 predicted proteins | sample Kivu_15m_20L_FD_129675 | JGI IMG/M metagenome (GOLD analysis project Ga0169931, IMG submission 129675) | Freshwater microbial communities from Lake Kivu, Western Province, Rwanda to study Microbial Dark Matter (Phase II) - Kivu_15m_20L... | ecosystem: Environmental > Aquatic > Freshwater > Lake... | reverse complement strand
CGCTTTTGCTTCAGGACCGGATACAACTGGGTCGCCACCAAGGCCAAGATTTTGCAGGAAGCTGTCAGGGCGTTCAGGGCCAATCCCTGGATCGGCCCTCACAAGGCAACTGCGTAAGTCCTATTTTGATTAGAATCGTAATTTATCAGGAGTACCTCCTCTTACTCTAGCTAGAAAATAATTAATGCTATCAAAAAGAATCATTCCATGTCTAGATGTTGACCGCGGACGGGTGGTCAAAGGCACCAATTTCCTGAACCTTCGGGACGCCGGGGATCCTGTGGAAGTTGCCAGGCGTTACGAGGCGGATGGCGCTGATGAATTGGTTTTCTTGGACATATCCGCCAGTCATGAAGGACGAGACATTTTGGTGGAGGTGGTTAAACGGGTCGCCGAACAGGTGTTCATGCCACTTACTGTGGGCGGGGGCATCCGAACGCTGGAAGATGCCACCCGGCTCATTCAGGCAGGGGCCGAGAAAGTTTCCATCAATTCTGCGGCGGTTTCCGAACCGGAATTGGTTTCCAGGGTTTCGAAACGGTTTGGCCGATGCGCCACAGTGGTGAATATCGATCCCAAGCGGGTTCAAAAGTCGGACGGTGCCACAGTTTGGGAAGTCCATACCCAAGGAGGGCGAAAGCCCACCGGCCTGAATGCGCTGGACTGGGCGCTGGAAGTGGAGCGACTGGGTGCAGGTGAAATCATTTTGACCAGCATGGATGCGGATGGCACCCGGGCCGGTTACGATGTGGAAATGACGCGGGCTGTCGCGGCAAGAGTTCGGGTTCCGGTGGTGGCAAGCGGAGGAGCTGGCCATCCTGAAGACCTCTTAAAATTATTCCAACAAACCAAGGCAAGCGCGGCCTTGGCTGCTAGCATTTTTCATTACGGGGAACATCCGGTCCCAGTGACCAAGAAATATCTGGCAGATCGGGGAATTTGCATCCGTCTGTAACGACACGGCATCTACAAATCCCCAACTAATCCAAGTTGGACGAAAGGACAGGAAAATGGCAGGCCACGGTCATTCCCCCGGCGAATCATCCAGCAGCCCACTGGTTCCCCCCGCCCCGCCGGTCGCCCCGGGGGGCAAGGAACCGGAGGTGAACAAACTGTTCCGCATGGTGATGAAGCATGAGGCCTCGGACTTGCACCTGAAAGCAGGCCAGCCCCCGATGATGCGGATGCGGGGTGAAATCGTTCGCATGGACATGCGCCCACTTTCCAACGAGGATATGGAACGCCTTTTACTCCCCCTGCTGAATCCCAATCAGAAAAAAATCCTTGATGAAGAAGGGGGGGTGGATTACTCGTACGTGGTCGGCCAAGACGAATGCCGGTTCCGCGTGAGCCTGTTCCGCCAGCGAGGGCGATTGTCCCTGATTTCCCGACGGGTGAACACCTCTATCCCCACTTTCGAGAAACTGGGCCTTCCCGCCACCATCGGGAGCCTTTGCAATTTCCCCGAGGGACTCGTGATTCTCGCCGGTGTGACAGGGTCCGGCAAAAGCACCACGATCGCCTCCATGCTCGACTACATCGCATCGCGCGAGCCCCTGCATATCCTCACCGTGGAAGACCCGATCGAATTCACTTATGTGGACAAGAAATCTTATTTCAACCAGCGCGAAATCGGGCTGGACTGCGTCAGTTGGCACAAGGCCCTGAAGGATGCTGTCCGCCAGGACCCGGATGTGATCCTGGTGGGCGAGTTGCGGGACATTGAAACCTTCGAGGCGGCGATCCACGCCGCGGAGACCGGGCACTTGGTGTTTGGCACCATTCACGCCGCCTCCGCCGCAACCACCATCAACCGCATTTTGGATCTGTTCCCCCCCGAAAAGCACGGGGCAATCCGTCAGGCACTGGCAAACAACCTGAAGGCCATTGTGGCGCAAAAGCTTCTGAAAAGCATCAAGCCTGGGGTTGGCCGGGTGCCCACCAACGAGATCATGATCGTGAACCCGATCGTCCGGAAACTGATCAGCGAGGGGAGGGATAGTTCCCTTCTGGACGCTATCCGAATGGGCTATCAGGAAGGCATGGTGGACTTCACGGAAAACCTCCGCCAATTGGTGGACCGCGGGGACATAGACAAGGCCACCGCTCTGGAAGTGGCCCCCAATCCGGAACAACTGAAGATGGCCATGAAAGGCATCAAGGTGGCCACGCCCGGCATTTTGTAATCCCTCCCGGCACCCGAACGCTTTTCACCAAGGTAAACCCGGCGGATTCTGGAAAAAACCATGGATTTTCCAAGAGACCTCCACTGGGCTGTTCATCCAGTCAAATTGGTCATGCTGATCGGCCTTCTGACCGGGTGGGTTGCCACCCTGCGATGGGTGGATGAGGACAGCCTGGAAACAGGCATGCCCCAGCATTTTTGGAACGCCGGTATGCTTGGTGCAGGCGTCCTCACGGTGCTGGGCTCCCTGATTGCGCCATTCTTTCTGGGGTTGCCCCTTGGACTGGCCATCGTTTTCGCCCCTGTCTTCATCTATGCCTACTTGCGCAATCAAAAGGTGCCCCCAGCCCAGCAGGTGCTGACCCCGGACCATTTGAACAGGGTGGCCCGAGGCCTGATTGGAATGCGCGAGAAGCGTGTGGCCAAAAGGAAAGCGGGCCTGCCCCCACTGCGATTTATCGGAAAAACACTTTCGGGGGGTGTGGAAGACCTGGATGCGGTTGAAAAAGCCCAACAGTCGAAGGGCTATATAGCCGCACTCAATCTCCTGTATGACGCAATCCAGCAAAAAGCCACGGATGTGCACCTGGAACCGCGCGAAAAGGAAATGTCCGTTCGTTTTCGCATCGATGGCCTGATGCAGGGGCAGGAACCGCTGGACCGGTCTACGGGCGAATCCATTGTCAACATCTGCAAAGTTTTAGGTGCCCTGGACATCACTGAAAAGCGCAAGCCACAGGACGGAAGCTTCTCCGCGAGGGTCAACGACCGTGATGGCGTGGAGGAGAGGGAGATCGATTTCCGTATCGCGACAGCAGGCAGCCTTCAGGGTGAAAAAATGGTGCTGCGCCTGCTGGGTCGTCAGGCCTCGCTGGGATCACTTGCGACGCTGGGCTTCACCGACAAAATGCGCAAGCAACTGCAAACCCTGGTGCACCAACCCCACGGCATGATTTTGGTTTGTGGCCCGACCGGATCCGGCAAAAGCACCACCCTGTACGCTTGCCTGATGGAAATCGACCGGCGCAGCCGCAATGTCATCACCTTGGAGAACCCGGTTGAATTTAAAATCCCCTCCTGCACCCAGATTGAAATCAATGAGAAGGCTGGCAAAACATTCGCGGGGGAGTTGAGAAGCGTTTTGCGGCAAGACCCCGATGTGATTCTTATTGGTGAAATCCGGGATACCGAGACCGCTGAAATCGCATGCCGTGCCGCCCAAACCGGCCACTTGGTCCTCTCGACTATCCACTCCAACGACTCGGTGACCGCCCTGGCCCGATTGCTGGATCTGGGAATCCCGCCATTCCTTATCGGTAATTCAGTGGTGGGTATCTTGGCCCAGAGACTGGTTCGCAAACTGTGCGACGACTGCAAGGAGGGCTACCCAGCCAACCCCGAGGTGGTACGCCAACTTGGCTATGACCCCAAACAACTGACCACCCTGTACAAGGCCAGGGAGCAGAAACCCGGATCCTCCGAGACCTGCCCAACCTGCAAGGGCAGCGGGTATTCCGGGAGAATGGGTGTATTTGAATTCCTGCCCATCAATGACGGTGTGAAGAACCTTTTGAAGGAAGATCCGGACATGGGCGCCATCCGCAAGGAGGGCCAAAAGGCGGGTCTCAGGTCCCTGCAGGAGGATGGCATGCGCCTCGCCGCCCAAGGGATCACGACCATTCAGGAAATCCTGCGGGTAGCCCAATGACACCCACCATTCCGGAACATAATTTGGGGGTTGCCCCATGGTGATTTTGGCCTGCCTGGTGCTGGTGGCCGCAGTCGCCTACTCCATGGCTGTGGAAGGCTTGGCTGAATCTCTGATCGTGCTCTTTATCACGCTGATCGCCGGGTTTCTGGCGTTGGCGGTGCACCAATCCCTGGCAGATTTCCTTGCGGGAAAATTCGCTGGTTCCATGGCGGAAGGAACGGAGGACGCCTTAGCCTTGGTAGGAATTTTTTGCCTTACAGCCGGGGGCCTCCGGTGGCTCACTCAAATCATTCTCCCTTGGCAAGTGTCCCTGCCACCGCTGGCCAACCAAATCGGCGGCGCGGTGGTGGGAACCCTGAGCGGATGGCTGGCTGGAGGAATTCTGGCCTTGGCCCTGGCCACCCTGCCCTGGCACCACGATTCTTGGGGAATGGAATCCCCCGTGGCCGCGGATCAAACCCCCACGGCGCTCCGCTCCATTTTTCCCGCCGACTTGGTATGGTTGGCTGGAACACGACGGGTGTCGACAAATAGCCGTCTGGGTCATGGCCCGGCTTTTGATGAGGACGGCAGTTACCTGATCCGTTACGGCAGACACCGAACCGGCTGGAGCAACAGCATACCGCAGTCGTTTTCCGGGGAGCCCTATTCAGGGCAACCATAAAAGTGCCACCTGCCCGACGCTCAGGCTGCGATGCAATGGCGTGCGGCAAACCGTACCACTTCAGCGGCCATTTGTTCCGGATGGGTGGCGAAAGCCATATGGCCGGCACCGGCTATTTCGCGAATCAAGCCTGAGGGAACCCGTTTCACCAAATCCATGCAGCAGGTTTTTGAAACCATCACATCCTTGTCGCCCCGCATGGCCAGAACCGGAACTGGAAATCGGTTCAAACGCTCACGCCAATCAAACCGCCTGGCCAGATTGAGACGCTCGGAAATAACCCCCTGGTCCGTTTGCCAACACTGACGAACAGCGGCATCAAACAATCCGCGGTCCGGCCAATTCCTGCCAAACAGAAGCTTGAAAAACTGGTTGATGCCTGGCTTGTTGGTCGGGAGAGGGATGTTGGGGAGCACCCACTGGGCCACCTTAGGGATAAGTCCATTTTCAAAAAAAGATCCGACCCCTTGAAGGACCAAACGGCGGAATCGCGCCGGATGGCGAAGGGCAGCCTCCATCGCCAAGACCCCGCCGAAAGAAACACCCAACACCGTTGGTGATTCCAATTTCAGATGATCGAGCTTGGCAACCAAATCATCCGCCAAATCAACTAATCCATAGCTTTTGCGATCACCAATTAGCCTATTTTCTTCCCGGACTTCCACCCCCACCACCTGAAAGTCTTGACACAGTTGACGTACCAACGGGGCCATGAGGGGTAAGCCGCCGGCCAAGCCCGGGACCAGAAGTAAAGGATCACCTTCACCCCAACTTTGGGCAGTAACCAGTTGATTGCCCAAGGGAAATGTTTTCTGCCAAGCTGGCCGGGGAAGGACAAACCCCTTTTGCCAATCACGCCAACGGATTGTGGATTGCATTTGTTTGGTTCCAACCAAAAAAACGATTCGAATGGTTTAGGAGGCAGGGGTCACGAAGCAAAAACTGTGCCCATTTAAATTTTTCTCGCGCCGGGCTTTTTCGACAATAAAATCAAAGCCGTAAACCCATATAAAAAAAGACTTTACAACGCACCAATAGCAAATAGCGATTCCTGACGAAGCTTGACTCTTCCATTATTTGACACGCCCTTCAATGCTATTCGATACTTATCGCCACCCATTTTCATCAGCCACCAAATCATCATTTTTCAACATTTTGAGTTTTAATTCCCCTAGAATTCAACTCAGGATGCATTCAATGAAGTAGAATTAAGGACTTGCCATTTGGACAGGCCGGCTACGGGTATTCGATTTGTTGGGGGAAGCCGCTGGCACCGGTTCACGGTGGGGTCCGGTTTTTTACTTGCCCTGACGTACACTTTGGGTGTTTTGACCCAAGTGAGCTTGGCTCCAACTTTGGGAATCAATTGCCTTTTTTCCACGCGTCTTCTGAGTCTGGATAACAGCTATCTGGATCCCACCAACCAAACTGCCCCGCCGGATGGTGGTCAAATTGTTAGTTTGGCCGGACAACCAGTCACCACTTGGCCATCATTACTCCGGCTTCTTGCCAATGCTGATCAACTCACAAACGAAAAAGGGCTGATTCCGCTGGTGGTTGGAACCGCCTCCGGGGAGCAACAAACCGTCACCCTGCTTCCCCGGGAACCGCATCTGGGAAACCTAGCTCCTACCTTGGCCTGGCTGGTTCCAAAACTAGCTTTGGTGGTGGTGGCAGGAGCGCTTTTGTGGCGGTCGCCCCATTCAATTCCCAGACAATTCTTCCTGTTAAGCCTGAGCAGCCTGATCGCCTACCTTGGCGGCTTTCACTGGACTCGAATCGCGCCGAGCCCCTGGATTTTTGTCCCTTTTCTTCTGGCTGCCGCCTACCTGCCCGTGGTGAGCCTCCACTTCAATTTCATTTTCCCGAGACAAAACCCGTTTTACTCACGCCACCGGGTTGCCACCCTTTTCGGCCTTTACCTGCCTCCGACCCTGTTTTTCGTTTACGGGTTGGTGGAATACTGGCATATCAAGGGGCTGTCCCTGGCCGCGAGGGATCCCGAGGGCATTTTGCTGGTCGAAGAATCCCTGAAATGGTTGGCTAATGCCATCCACTTGTACATGGCATTTGGTTTCCTCTGCTTCCTGGGTGGAATCTGGTCCCTACTTGCCTCTTACCAGCGGGCAACCAACGAAACCGAAAAAAACCAAGTCAAATGGATCCTGTACGGGGCGTTTGGATCCACCGTACCCCTTTCGTATTCGATGTACCTGGTTTTTCTGGACCCCGACCGGTTTGGCCAAGGCGGGGCCATCTGGCCCATGTTCATCGCTTCGCTGTTCATGACCGTGGCCTACTCCATCAGCCTCACAGGGTATGGGCTGATGCAAATCGACCGGATGCTATCCACCGGCTTTCTTCGCTTTTTGACCAGTGCCCTGGTCGGAGCCGGATACTACCTGGTAGTTCTGCTGACATTCCTCATCGTCAGCCAAGTGGGAATGGTCGATCATTCCTGGCCACAGGCGATCGCGGGGGGACTGGCCGCCCTCCTGATTGCAATCCTCCTGGACATCGCGCGATCCAGGCTGAAAAGGCTGCTGGACCGGAGGCTACGCCGTGACCGACAAATCCTGGAGGAAACCCTCCAGCAAATGACGCGAACCATCGACAGCCTGCTCGATGAGGGGCAGTTGGCGCAAACATTCTTGCCGATCGCGGTGGACCTGATCCGAACAAGATCCGGGGCGGTCTACCTTTTGGAGCCGGGACCTGCCGACGCTGAGGGTAACTCCACCCTGGAAAACACCGCCAAGGAAACACGACCCCGCATGCGATTGCGTGCGCGATTTGGCACCTGGAAAGGCCCGGAGGAAATCGCGCCCACTGCCGAAATAGAAACCGGGGAACAGCGGCCTATCACGCAAGGTTTGCTGCCGCCATCCCGGCCCGGAAGGCCCCAAGACCAGGGGTTGATGCAGCCCCTGGTCCATGATGGCAGACCCCTGGGCGCATTGTTCCTGGCCGAGCCCCTGGAAGGCCCGCTCACCCTGGAGGAAAAAAACCAGGTGCAGGCCCTGGCCAAAGTTGCCTCACTCGCCCTGGCAAGCACGCGCGGCCACCGTCAAATTGACGCGCTGAGCCGCGAGATGCAAAGCAAGGTTGACAAAATCGCCGAGCAGCAAAGACGGATTCTGAGCCTTCAAACCCAATTGCGCACCCGGACCGCGCCATCCGAAGGCGGCGGCGCGGATGCCGAACCCGGTGCCGACCAGAAGGCCACCAACCCCTCCGGAATCCTCGGTGGCAGCCCGGGAATCCAGCGTGTAATCCATCAAATCCAAAGGGTTGCCGGAAGCGGGACGACCGTCCTGATCCAGGGAGAAAGCGGAACCGGCAAAGAGCTTGTCGCCCAGGCCATCCATGAAAACAGCCCAAGGGCGCAAAAGCCCTTCATCCGGGTGCACTGCGGGGCCTTGTCCACCGCCCTGCTGGAAAGTGAACTATTCGGGCATGTCCGGGGAGCCTTCACCAGTGCCTTTTCGGACAAGATAGGCAGGTTCGAGGCCGCGCAGGGTGGAACCATATTCCTTGACGAGATCGGCGACATCAGTGCCGACTTGCAGGTGAAACTGCTGCGGGTGTTGCAGGAAAAAACTATTGAGCGGGTAGGCTCCAATGAACCCGTTCGCGTGGATGTGCGGGTGGTGGCGGCAACCCACCGCGACCTGGAAGCCATGGTCGCGGCAGGGCAGTTCCGGCAGGATCTTTTTTACAGGCTCAGGGTATTCCCGATCACAGTGCCGCCCCTGCGGGAGCGCAAAGAGGACATTCCCGAGCTGGTCCAGGCGTTTGTTGAAAAGTCAGCCGCCGCGGTTGGCAGGCGGATCAACGGCATCGAGGATGACGCCCTTGTCCTGTTGAAATCGCATGACTGGCCGGGCAACATCCGGGAGCTGCAGCATTGCGTTGAAAGCGCGGTAGTGCTTTCGGAATATGACCTGCTCACCGAGGAAGACTTTCAAATCCAGTCTGGCCTCCATTCAACCTACCCCGCCAGCCAGGGACCGGATTCCGTGACTGCGGGCCGCAAACGCACCCACAATCGGGAAAGACTGGAAAACGGAACCTTACATCAGGCAGGGGAAACAGCCCACGCACTGCGAACCGGGGAGGAAACCCGCCAAAGGGAAGAACTTTTGCAAGCCTTGCGTCTTTCCAGGGGCAACAAGTCGGCTGCAGCACGCCGGTTGGGCATCCCGCGCAGCACCTTAGTCAGCCAACTAAAAAAACACGGCCTGGAGTAATCGCCAAGCCCTGTACCGCTACTTGGCGAGGGAAATACGGACCAATTCCTTGTCGTTTCGCACAAACATGGAACGCATGGCAAAGGCCGGATGCGACCAGACGATTTTCCTGGGTGGACCACCCATTGCGGCGGACCCGGTGGGGTCCAAAACATGAGCCCGATCCACTTCCGTATATCCGGCGCGTGACAAATTGGCAATGATCAAATCGCCCTTCTCGTTGAACAGGAAATAGCGCTTCTCATGGGGAACTATGAAGGCGTTGGCCCATCGCTCCACCGGTTCGGCAGAAGGCTTGGCCATTTCACCAGTGGCCCGCAGGTCCGACCAAAGCCTTTTCCCGGTGGCCAAATCCAAACCGCGTAATTCACCGTAGGAACAAACACCGTAGATCTCATTCCCATCGATCCAGGGCGTGGACATGATGGAATGCAATCCATCCGTTTGCGCTGGGCGTTCACCGCGGCCCGCGCCCTTCCAAAGTACCTTTGCCGAAGTGCCATCGGCCCCCAAATCAAGTAACATCGACCCGTTGTAAAAGGAAGAAACCAGCAGTTTGTTTGCGGACAGTCGCGGAGTGGGGACGGACAAATTGGCCTTGAGCCGGAACGGAACCGACCAGCGCTTTTCCCCGGTTCCAGGGTCCAGGCATTCCACTGCCTCCGGATGCCACACAATCAGATGCTTCCGGCCTGCCACCTCAATCAGTGTGGGAGGGCAGTAGCCGATCTCGTTCTGAGGACTTTCCAGCTGGAGGTTTTTCCAAGCCGGCTTTCCGGTTTTGCGATCGAAGCCAATGACCAAGCTTCCTTTTTCTTTTCCGCCCACCAAGCAAATCAGCGTGTCACCAAAGACAAGAGGATGGGCCGCAAACCCCCAAACCGGAACGGAAGCCCCCCAATCCTTCACAAAATCCACCTGCCACAGGACCTTCCCGTTCAGGGCATCCAGGGCGACCAGATTTCCCATTGCTCCCAAGGTAAAAACCTGACCATCGACCACCACCGGGGTACAACGGGGCCCGCAAGGGTACGAGATGGAATATTGGCACGGGTATTCATGTTCCCAGATCAACTTTCCGGTTTCGGCGTCCAAACAGCGGACCCGTTCGGCCCCTTTGGAACTGGCCCTTTGGAACAGGTTTTCAGGGTCTTTAGACCCTTTATCCAACAGTCGATCGGTGACATACACCTTGCCCTGCCAAACCGCCGGACCTGCATAACCTCCGCCCAGAGAAGCCTTCCAGAGGGTGTTTGGCCCCCCCGGTGGAAATTTGTCCAGGATTCCTGTTTCTCGCCAAACACCATCCCGTTGATTTCCCAGCCATTGCGACCAGTCTTCGGCCATCAAATCGGTAGACAGGGCAAAAGGCACCAACCAAGACAGAGCGATCCAATATCTTTTCACTTCACAAGCCTCCATAAAGATATTAAAATAAATTGAAATATAAAAGATTTGCCCGAATGATCCGTGCGCACGGATTTCTTCTCTTTCGCTCCCCACCTTGAAGAATTAATATGGATGAAGGCCCCTGCAAGTTGGAGACGAAACTGTCGGATAGCTTGCGAGCAGATTGGCGCAGGATATCCTGAGGGAACTCAGGGTACCCGGCGTTATGTTTTTTTTGATCTAAATAAGCTGGAGCGAGTTGAACCAATGCCGTTGAAGATGCGCGTGCATGACCGTGAACCTATCGCCTTGGCTTTGCGTCGTTTCAAGAAACTTCTTGAGCGTAGCGGTATTCAAAAGGAATTGCGCAAGCGCAAGTACTACGAGAAACCATGCGAAGCACGCCGACGCGCAGAACTGCGTCGCCTGAGTTCGATTCGCAAGGCCCGGCAAGGGACTGCTGGGAAAAAGTAATTGAATTTCCAAACCAGTTTCTCTTCGGGTTTGGGAATTTCTGTCGCCTCAATGCCCCCAACATTAGATTAAAGACACTGGTGTCTGATTTAATGTGTCTTTAGTGTTTTTCCAGGGAGGTTGCCATCAGCAGCACAACAACCGGGCGCGGCCAAGCCAGCGCCGCATTGGTGACGGTGGGCAAGCCCGGATGGGTACGTCCTCTCCTTCCCAGTTGGATTATGGTTGTCCCGTTTGTCTTTCTCCACCTGGCCCTGATTTCCCTGGTTTGGATTCCATGCACCACCACCTCCCTGTGCCTGTGCGCCGGTTTGTACTTTCTGCGCATGTTCGGGATCACTGGTGCATACCATCGCTATTTTGCCCACAGGGCTTATAAAACCAGTCGGCCGTTCCAATTTCTGCTGGCATGGATCGGCAGCTCCTCGATGCAGAAAGGCCCCCTTTGGTGGGCCTCTCACCACCGGGATCACCACCGCTATTCCGACACCGAAATCGACCCGCATTCTCCCCACACCACCAGCTTTTGGTGGAGCCACGTTGGATGGATACTTGGCAACGACCACCAGCAGATCGTCTGGAAAAATATTCCCGATTTCAAAAAGTACCCTGAACTCCTTTGGCTGGACCAATTCCATTGGGTTCCAGGCTTGGTCACCGCGGCCATTTGCTACCTCATTGATGGGTTGAGTGGTTTGACTTGGGGATTTCTCCTCTCGACCATCCTTCTTTACCACGGAACCTTCACCATCAATTCCCTGTGCCACTTGTGGGGTAATCGTCGGTTCAAAACCACGGATGACAGCCGCAACAGCCTGCTGTTGGCACTGGTAACTCTTGGGGAGGGATGGCATAACAACCATCACCATTATCAAGGTTCAGTCAACCAAGGGTTCTACTGGTGGGAGATCGACATCTCCTACTGCATTCTTCTCGGTATGTCCAAGGTTGGATTGATTTGGGATTTGCGCAAGCCATCCGAGCGCGCCCTGAACAGTTGCCGCTTGGACAATCAACCCGGCACCCTCTCCGCGACCTGACTGGCTCTCCATGGCGACACCGCTTGCCTGGGAAATCCTGAAGGCTGAAGCCTTTCAGCACCTTTCGCGGAGTCGTTGCGCGCTTGGAACCCTGGTGAAAAAAACAGGCCCCTGCACTCTGCAGCAGGCCCCTGATTTGTTTGATTGCCTGGTCCGTTCCATCATCGCACAGTTCATTTCCACCAAAGCTGCCGAAACCATCTCCTCACGCATTTGCCTTGCCGGGGGCAAAAAACGTTTTCACCCGGAGGGAATTGCCAAACAAGGCCCAGATGGTCTCAAGGCGCTCGGCCTCTCGGGTTCCAAATCCCGTTTTCTTATGGGAGCCGCGGAACTTTGGTTGGAACGCAAGATCGAAGGGCTACCGGTCCCCCATTCCAAGCAACCGGATGTTGAGCCAACTCTTGCCAAACTGGCAGGAGTGGGCCCCTGGACTTTGGATATGCTCCGGATATTCGCCCTTGGGAGACCCGATGTACTTCCCATTGGGGATTACGGGTTACGAACGGGCATGGCCAGCCTGTTCAAACTGAGGGAAACTCCAGAAAAAGAAGCGATGATCCGGTTGGCAATGCCTTGGGTACCCTTCCGAACCTTTGCCACCTGGTACGTTTGGCGCAGCAAAGGATCGGTTCCTCAATCCTGAACCCAAATCGTGGGGTCAGATCTTAGGGCCAGATCGTGGGACCATCATCGGAACCGGCGCAATCTGCTTGCCCAAGCTGGCCCGGATAACCGGCTCCAATTTTGGAAAGATCAGCGCCAAGGCGCGAAAAGATTCAGCCCAAGCCGATTCGGTTGCAAGGGTTTTAGCCGATTGAAGCCCTTTTTGCACCTCGGACAGCGTGGTTTGCATAGCGGGTAGTTCTTTACCTGCCTGAACCAGTGCGTCCGCCTGGGATACAAGCGCCTGAATAAATTCGGGAGACACCTTCCAGGATTCGCGGCGGTGGATTTTGGCCCGGGCCGGCTCCGCAGTGGTCTCGTCCCCAGATTTCCCGGATACGAGCTTGAGCACCAAGCCTGCAAGGCCGGCAATGGTCAAGGTGGCCGCCCCTATCAAGGTCGCTATTTTTATCCCACCCAATTCTCTTTTGCCCTGGAAAATCAACTCCCAAATCTGCCAGACGAACACGGCGGAAAGCGCCAAACCGGGAACCAACAACCAAGGCAGAAGAGCCTTCCAATTGGAAAATAGCCCCAAACCCTGGGGCTGCCGGTCCCCATCCTGGGCAGGTCTTCCGGGTAATTTCACCACCTGAACGGTGATATTGTCCGGCCCGCCCCGGAGGTTTGCCAAACTGGCCAGAAAGGCGCAGGCTTCCTTGGGAGGCAACAACCAGGCGGCTTGCGCCATTTCCACATCACCAACCGGTCCCGACAACCCGTCACTGCAAAGCAGGAAAGTATCCCCCGGCCGAAGGGAGTGCGGCCCTTCGATATCGACTTCCACCACCTGGTCGGGACCAAGGCAACGCATGATCTTGTTTTGCATCACGTCCTTGACGCGCTCCGGCGCGACCTTGCGCAGGCGGGCGGTTTCCCACAAAAAGCTGTGGTCAAAGGTGATCTGATCGATGCTTTTAGCCCGGATCCGGTAAATCCGGCTGTCCCCCACGTGGCCAACCCAGGCCTCATCCTCCCGCAGGGCCAGCACCGAGCAGGTTGTCCCCATGTTGTAGAAATGGATCGCCTCATTTCCGCGGCGATTGATGGTGGCGTTCGCCTCCTGTAACCCCATTAGCAACGCGACCGCCGGGCCCTGCTGAATATTTTTGGCATAGGTCAGGGGAACCACCTGCACCGCCAATTCGCTGGCCTTTTCCCCACCTAAATGTCCACCCATTCCATCCGCCACGAGGAAGACATGGCCTTGGATCTGGAATTGATTTTCCGTGGCGGCCGGAACCGCTGCCCAATTGTCTTGGTTGTTGGCACGACGCATCCCGGTATGGGAAATATGCCCAAACTCAACGGGATAGGCTTGCATCTAGAAAATGCCCAAAAGCTGATTACATTTAGATATAAAAACCAATCAAGGCAATCGATTGATCTCCCAGTCTCATCTTGACACCCCGAGGCTTATTTTTCTACGGAGCATCGCCAAGGAAATGGGTTGTCGGAGTGAGTTCCAAACATTTTCCGGAACGCCAAACACTTTGCGGGAAAAACGATGGGAAAGACCCGGATGTTGTTGACGGCTGGTGCCTGCATCCTGTTGGCAAGCGGGTGCGTGGTTCGGCGTTTCACCATCGATAGTTACCCGCAGGGCGCAACCGTCTATCGGGACGGCAAACCGATCGGGGTCACCCCGGTCGATGATCCTTTCATTTATTACGGCACCTACCGTTTCACCTTGGTCAAGGACGGGTTTGAAACGCAGCATGTGGACCAGAAGGTCCCAGCCCCTTGGCACAGTTGGCCAGGTGTCGATTTTTTCACAGAAAATCTGTGGCCATTTGAGGTGAAAGACAACCGGCGATTCACCTATACCCTGCAACCGAAGCAGGCTGTCAATGAGAACGATGCCCTGAATCGCGCCGAGATACTGCGGGCCCGTGGAAGGTCTCTTCAGACCACAGGGGGAGTCGAAGCGCCCCCTCCGCTTCCTAGTATGCCCGCGGCAGTTCCTGGTCCCACCCAGCCACCGGTTGGAGGAACCCCCGGTACAGTTCCCCTACCCCCGATCACTTCCGGCTCGGACGGGGCCAGTCGTTAAAGGAAAATCACCGAGGCAGCGATCGCCGAATACGGGCGAACTCTCCTGCCCAATTCGATCGTTCTGAAAATTGGCAGGAGGCGATCCAGGCAAGTTTGCCCCCTGCCATCGGCACCAGGAGGACCAGTTCCTCGGTCTCGCCATTCACCGTGGAACGATACATGTCAGCCAGACCGGCAAGTGGCACCAATTTGACAGTGGGAGAGCCTTCCGGAAGGGAGCCTTGCAGGGCGCGCCATTTTTCCCATTCCATTCCCCAATTTTCCGGCTTGGTCAACCCCTCCGTGACCACCATCGCCTGCAGAATCGCGTTTGTTTTCAAACCAGAATCTCCGGCGGATTGGCGTTTCCTCCTTCCTTGAAGAATGGCTTCTGGGCGAAAAGGAGTTTTAAACTGACCAGAAGGCTGTTCGCTCTCCAATGACTTCAGGAAGGCGTCCTTTTCCGGTCCCTCCAAAGGACGCCACACATCCGGATTTAGCGTGAGGGTTGATCCGGCCACGGACACCTTCAGTTCGCGCTGAGGAGTCGGTTGCCAGTTTTCTCGTTCCGTTCCCCATTCCACACGCGACCAGCATTCGGAAGCCTCGCCAGAACTGGGAACGGGCCACAAGTCGACAAACCAGTACACATACCCGCGTCGCGCCACCACGGTCACCGACCCGAACAAACGCCCCGGCGTTTCCGAATTTTTAACATCCGCCGGGGCGGCTTCGTTTTCGGCCACCTCCAACTCCCAGGCCGCCACGGTAGGCTCATCCGCGATAAGGCCCGATGCTTCCTTTTTATTTAGGGCCAGGTGGAACCGCCCTTCCGGAAAAATGCCATCCAGGCGGGAGAGCGTCATCGCCTCGAGATCCTCCACGGCGGGCTTCAAGCCAGGCAAATCTTCCGCACCGACCAGAAGGCGGCCGCCGTCGGGTCGGGACCACTCCTGAATCCATCCCTCCTGCCCCCGAGCCTGATTGGCAACAAACCCTTCTAGTGAAAAATCCATCCGGATGTTCGATTGAAAGGGGAGGCCGGCTGAACGGGCCCGTGTTCGCATCTCTCCTTTGGTCAAATGCCAAAAGTTCAAAACCATCACCACGCTGGATGCCCCGGAAACAAAAAACAACAGCAGGCTGACCGCGAGCATCCAGCCCGGCATCGCAGAGCTTTTGATTGGCATCAGGCTACCCTTTGGCATGACGCCCGTACCGGGGCTCCCTTTCCCCCCATCGCAGGTTTCCTGCTGAGCGAGGTTCAGGGAAACAGGTTCATGGCAGCGGGGGCAATGGACACGGCCGGGAGCGGGCAGTTGGATCTGCAAACGAGCCCTGCAATTCGGATTGGGACAAATCTCCGTCCGTGTCATGGGCAACTCTCCCAGTTCAAGCCAAAGAAACCTCGAAACTTCGGCATGCGGACGCATCATGCAGGCAATTTTCAAAAACAGGCCATTTTCTGGATTCACCAGGCGTTAATTCCGATGAAACAAGAGAATTGGCCAGCTATTCCGGAATGCAGCATTACCGCCAGAATGTGAACATTCCCAAGCTTTGGCAAGGATGCCGAACCATGCTCCCCCGCCCCAACCTGCGTTTTTGTTCCGCCTTGGCCTTGTTGCTTGCCGGGTTCGCTCCCGCCTGGGCGCAAAATGCCAAAAGCCAACAGTCAACAGCGGGGAACATCAGCGAGCCCATTCCTGGAGCCATTCTGCAGGAGAATACCACCCCCTGCGCCGGATGCGATGATTGCCATCCAAAATCCTACGGATCCTGTTTATCCAAGCTGTGTGATTGGATCGGGTATATCCCCATGCGAACAGGATCCACCTGCGGTTACCCAAGGACATGGAAGCGTCGGCCTGACCTATACCTTTATTTCCGCAGTCCCTGTCGGCCGGCTGCTCCGGCGGCAGGGGTATGTGAACCTTGCACGCGCTACGTACCAGCCACAGGCGTCCCTGGAGATGCATTCGGGGCCCCATTGCCCCAACCTACCGCTATCGGTTCGATTAAGGATTAACAAATAGATAAGGGCCAATCACCCTGCCTCCAAAGTGCCATTTGGCAATTATCAACCTTTCCCCAGAGCTATCCATAATTCGCTTTGATCGCCAAGAAAAATCATTCGCTTGAAACCCTGAGCTCGATTCATCCCGCCAGTAATACCTTCCCACATTTCCGGTCAAGCATTGGTTTCCCAAAGCCCCCGTCCGTCATTTCAAATACTTTGCCAGGGAAAGATTGGGGAGGAGGTATTGGCAGCCCCCCTGACAATCCTTAAGTTGCTTTTATCACCGGGAAGAGCCAGTTCCATACCCATCGGAACCGGATCACCAAATCCTCCTGCTCACGCTGCTTCCGACCCCACACCAGGGACGGTGAGGAGCTTCTCTTGATTATTCCGGATACCATCTCCTCGGAATTTTCACGGCGTTTGGCCGAGAAGATAGGCGAGGCAACCCACAAGCTTTGGTTTGGGGACCAAACCAAACTCATGTGGTGCCCCCCCACGCTGACCGTAGGTGTGGCTAATCGCCACTTTGTGGATTGGCTTTCCGAGCGTTATGGCAAGATCCTTGCCGATTTGGCCAAGGAATTGGCCGGCGAAGATGCCCATGTTGTCATTCGGATCGACCAGGATTTGTTCCGCAAGATGCGGGACCGTCTCGGGGAGCAACCAGGAAGCGCGGAATCCACCGCCTCCCGGAAACCAGAAACCGTTCCCGCTCAACCGATCTGCCTTCCCCAAGCCCTAACCGGGGATTTCACCCCAAAGACACCGCGAAAAACAATCAAGCGGCTGAGAAACCTGGCTGGCTTTTTTCCGGGACAAGTCAACCGACAGGCGCTGACTGCGGCCAACGCCGTGGGGCAACGGTTGATCTCTTCTGGAACTGTCCTTTTTGTGGGCCCCCACGGGGTGGGAAAAACCCACCTGCTGGAGGGAATCGCCCTGGCTGCCCGCGAGGGAAATCACCCCAGCAAAGCCCTGATTTTTTCGGCGGAAGAGTTTCTGCAAAAGTTCCTGGCCAACCTGCGCTCCAATTCCACCGGGCAGTGGCGCCGCTGGATTCGTTCCCACGAGTTGTTTCTGCTGGATGACTTGCACCGACTGGCCGGAAAACGTTCCACCCAGGAGGAATTGCTGCACCATCTCGACCACCTTCAACGCCAAGGTGGAGTTTTTGTGGCATCCACGACAGACTGGAGCAAGTGTCGCACCGGATTGATTCCGGAATTGGCAGATCGGCTGGCTTCCGGAGTTCATTCCCGGCTCTCCCTGCCGGACGTGCTGTCAAAAAGCGCCATTTTCCAACAATCCCTGGAATCCATGGACAGGGTCCTAACCGCACCCGAAGTGCCGGCATGGATTGGGAACAACTTGGCTGGTACTGCCCGGGAAATTCAAGGGGCGGCACAAACCGTTTGGCTGACAGCCAAAACCAGAGGCGTTCCCATAGACTTGGCACTGGCCAAGGAAGTCCTGGGACACCTGACACAAGGGACCCACTCACCCAAGCAACTGGAGCATGTTGAAGAGGCAATCACCAGCATTCTTGGGGTAGGTGGGGAGGCGTTGCGGCGAAAATCAAGAGACAAACGCCTGGTTGTGCCGAGGTTTATGGCAGCCTATCTGGCCCGGAAATTCACGACTGCCAGTGCAACAGAAATCGGGGCCTTCCTGGGCGGAAGGAGCCATAGCACCATTTTGGAAGGTGACAAAAAAATCAAAGGCTGGCTGGACCCGAAATCCGCCAGCCCGGATCGACCGCCCGGACTCGAAGTGTTGGTGGAGCGACTAGAAAACCACCTGCAATCTAACCATCCCGACAGGGAGGAAGCCGGCGAACCGTAATTCCCCCAACCGCTCAGGTTGGGCAGAGGTTATTTGAAAACTTCTTCCTCAGGCGGATGGGGATGGATGATGAAACGGACCACAGCTGGTTTGCCGCATTTCCAGAAGACGGTCAGGGCTGCCACCCAGATGTAAATCTGTGAAACTTGATTGGCAAGCAACCATGCGATGGTGTCCTCGGCCCGGTTATCAATTGCCCAGGATCTATATCTAACATAATATAAAATAAGCAAGGCCGCTGTAATAATCACCATAATCGTGCAAAAAATTGGATAGGCGTACCATTTCAAATAATCAGTAAATCCCTTGTGCTGGATCCTCTTGACCCGGTTCAGGGTTCGGGTTCGGTTGTTGAAACCGCAATTCAGGCAAATGACTTGATTTTCACTTTCCAACTTCTGCACACAGTTGGGGCAACGGGGAACTTCTTCCTCCACAACGGCACCGTATGCCCCTCCCTCATCTTCCTCGTCCAACTTGGGCTTTTCCGGTTTTTTCTCAGCGGGTGCCGGTTTGGACGGACTGGCTGGTTTACCTTTGGATGACTGCGGACCCTGGGTAGTCTCGGCCGTGAAAACTTGTTCACAACCTTTGCAGCGAAGCTTTACCCCCAGACTTTTAGACTGGATGCGAAATTGTTTCTCGCAAAACGGGCAAGCGACCACGGTCACAGCGTCGGACATGCCGTCATCCCCAATTCGGACTGTGTTTCCTGCCCCTTTGGGACAAAGTGCCGGACAGCGCGATAAGCCGCAGGCAAATGGCCTTTATTTTTACCTGCCTGTTTTTATACGGCAAATGGACCGAAAAAGTTATCAGGCCACTGTTTGCAACAAATCAGGCGGTAATCTCACGGGGGGAGAAACGAATCTTGCAATCCAACCATTCCCTCAAGCTACTGATCAGCGTGGCGACCTACAACGAGGCGGAAAACATTGAGGCCCTGATCGGCTCGATTCGCCAGTATGCAAAAAATGCGGACATTCTAGTGGTTGATGACGCCTCGCCAGACGGAACGGGCATCATCGCAGAAAGCATGGCGGTGGCTGACCCACGGGTTCGCGTGATTCATCGCTCCGGCAAATTGGGCCTTGGGACCGCAATGCTCAGGGCCATGGAACACGCCGTACAGAATCACTACGATCTGCTTTTGACCATGGATGCCGACTTCAGCCACCATCCCTCCTACATTCCCGCGATTGTCGGCGGGATGGAGGAAAAGGATGTGATGATCGGTTCCCGTTATGTTCCAGGGGGCGGCGTTCGCAATTGGCCTTTTACCCGCAGCATTATGAGCTGGGGGGTAAACCTGTTGGTTCGAACCATGTTTGCCATACGGGCCAAGGATACCAGCGGGGCCTTCCGCTGCTACCGGGTGGCGATGCTCCCCTTCGCCGGGCTGAACCGGATGGAATCTTTGGGGTATTCCTTCCTGGAAGAATTGCTCCACCGGTGCAATCTGGCGGGGGCGAGGATCGGGGAAACCCCTATCGTGTTTGAAAACCGACGCAACGGGGCCTCCAAGGTCAATTTGCACGAGGCAGCGCGTTCCCTGGGCATCCTCCTCAAACTGGGCCTGCATTCGTTGATCGCCAAGCGTTATCCCGCCAAAAGGGCTTGGGAGACGCAGGAAATCCGGATACCCATTCCGGAAACCCGCCGTGCAGCCTGAGGATGTCGTTTACCATTTGCCCTGGTTACCTCCCGGTTGGAGGTTCCTGAAGGCGGGTTGGCTGGGTGAAACCCTGACCTGCCTTCAACCTTGTCCCGCCAGGGCCCACAGCCGACGGCCGGGCACCCAGTCCAAGCGCGACCGGATTTTGGAGGATGTGCTGTCCGGGAGGAAACCAGGAACCGCAATCCAAATACCAGATCAGGCGAAATCAGATTGGGCCTCCAGAGCCCTGGCCGCCCTGCGCACCATCCCCTTCGGAACCACCATTACCTACAAGGAATTGGCAACCCTGGCCGGCAATCCGCTGGCAGCACGGGCTGCCGCGCGGGTTTGCGCCAGCAATCGCATCTGCCTGGTCGTTCCATGCCACCGCATCATTCCCGGGGCAGGAGGAGTCGGAGGATTTTATTGGGGCCCCGAACTCAAGGAAAAAATGCTCCTGTGGGAAAGTGGGCAGGCGGAACCGGGTCCCATCAGGCCAGTTTGACATTATCCTGCCCGAGGATGGATTCCAGTTCCTCCATTGGGACCTTTTGGGGGTTGATGGTGAATCCGTTCCCCAATTTCATGGCGCATCCCTTACCAAACCCGTCTTCAATTTTCAGGTTGACCCCCAGGGGTCCGGGAGCCTTCCTGAGGGCCCGGGCCACCAAGTCGAGATCGGCGGAATCGTGCCGGTCGATGGAAACCCGGAGGAACAGGGCACGGGCCAACTCTTTGCGCGCCTGGTCCAGATCAAGGATGCGGCTGACAATCAGGCTGGGGGCTTCGCCCCGGCGCTCCAATCGCCCCTTGAGGTAATAAACCGTGTCCGGCTTTGGGTCCTCCTTGTGGCGGGCCAAATCATCCGGCCAAATCACGCAATCGATGCCGCCGGACATATCCTCCAGGCGGAATCGCAGAAAGCGGGAATTGCCATTGCGAGCCTTTTTGGTGTTGGAAGACCGCAGGTTGACCAGCAGCCCGCCCACAATGACCTCCTCGTCCGAACCCATGCTTGAAAACTGACCGATGGTATGGGTGGCAAAACGCCGCAACTCCCGCTCCTGGGAGGCGAGCGGGTGGCTGGAAAAATAAAAATCCAGAACTTCCTTTTCCTGCCTCAGTTTTTCCGATTCCGGCCACTTGGGCACATCGGGCAAGGCGGCCACATCGCCACCCGGACCCGCCTCGGTGACCTCTTGGGCCTCGAACAGGCCCTTTTGCCCGATCTTTTTATCCGCCTGCTTTTCCTGGGCCGCCTGGACGGCCGAGGAGATCGCCATCAAGATCTGGGCGCGATGGCCGCCCAGGGAATCGAGTGCACCCGCCTTGGTCAACTTTTCCAAGGCAGCCTTGGGGACCAGCTTGGGGTCCACACGTTCGGCCAGGTCGAACAAATCCTTGAAACGCCCCCCTTCCCTTCGGGCACGGACGATCTCCATCGCAGCCGCCCGACCGACCCCCTTGATGGCCAAAAGGCCAAAAGAAATACGCCCTTCCCGGGCATCGAACTCCACCTCGCTGGAGTTGACATTCGGTTGGAGGACCTCCACCCCGCTCTTCCTGGCTTCGGCAATGTGATCCACCATCACATCGCGCTTGTTCCCGTCCTCGATTTCGCTGGAAAGCAGCGCCGCCATGAACTCCGGGAGGTAGTGGGCTTTCAGGTAGGCGGTCTGGTAACCAACCATCGCGTAGGCCGCGGTATGGCTCTTGTTGAAACCATAGCCGCCGAACACAACGATCAGTTGGAAGATTTCCTCTGCGATCTGCTGCGCCAGGCCGCGCTCGATGGCGCCCTGGATGAACTCCTCCTTGCGTTTGTCGATGATGTCGTACTTCTTCTTGGAGATGGCCTTGATGCAAGCGTAGGCGCTGGAAAGCTCGATGCCCCCTAGGCGGTTGAGGATGCGCATGATCTGCTCCTGGTAGACCATGATGCCGTAGGTTTCCTCCAGCACCTCCTTCATCACCGCGTGGGCGTAGGTGGGCTTTTCCCGGCCGTGCTTGCGGTTTACGTAGGAATCCACCATCCCGCCTTCCAGTGGCCCGGGTCGATACAAGGCCATCAAGGCGATGATGTCGCGGATATTGTCGGGCTTTAGTTTTTTTAGTAGCTCCCGGATACCGTTGCCTTCCAACTGGAAGACCCCCTTGGCATCCCCGCGCTGGAGCAGTTTGTAGACATCGGGATCATTGAGCGGGAGCTTCCGCAACTCGATCCGCTTGCCATGATTGCGCTCGATCATGTGGAGTGCGTTCTCCAACATGGTCAGGGTGCGCAAGCCCAGGAAGTCCATCTTCAGCAGGCCGGCTTTTTCCAGGTCCCCCATCACCCACTGGGTGGTTATGGCAGGCTGGCCCGTCTGGCCGTCTTCGCCCTTGCGGACCACACGCTGGAGGGGAACATAGTCGACCAGAGGGCCATTGGAGATCACAACGCCCGCAGCATGGGTGCCCACATTCCGGTTGGTTCCTTCCAGCTTGAGGGCAATCTCCAGAACGCGGGCGACATCGCCGCTCTCGTCCCGGGCCCGACGCAAGTCGGGACTTTCCTCCAGGGCTTCCTCCAGCGTGACGCCAGGCCGGTCTGGCACGAAGGAGGTAAGCAGATTGACCTTTTCCAGGGGCAGGTCGTAGACACGACCCACATCCTTGATGGCCGCCTTGGCGGCCATGGTGCCGAAGGTGCCAATCTGGGCGACGCTCGCCTCTCCGTAGCGCTGCCGCACGTAGGCGATCACCTCGTCCCGGCGCTCCTTGCAGAAGTCGATATCGATATCGGGCGCCTCCGCACGATTGGGATCCAGGAAGCGCTCGAACAGCAGGTCGTATTCCAGGGGACAGACATGACTGAGCTTCAGCACATAGCTGACCAAGGCTCCGCAAGCCGATCCCCTTGCCCCGCAGGGAATTCCCTTCTCCTCAGCAAACCGAACGAAATCGCGAACCACCAGGAAATAGCTGGCAAAACCCATTCGGCAGATGATGGAAAGCTCGTGCTCCATCCGTTCCCGCACCGGATCGGGAACGGTATCCCCGTAACGATCCGTGATCCCCTCCATGCACAGGTCGCGCAGGTACAGCTCGGGCGTCTTGCCCTGTGGCGGCATGTACACCGGGAAATGGCGTTTTTTAAGGTCCAGGTTGATATCGATGGAATCGGCAATTTCCTGGCTGCGTTTGACGGCGGCCTCGTGGCCGGGGAACAGGGAATACATCTCCTCCGGGCCGCGGACATGGAATTCCCTGGAACCGTAACGGATCCGGTTGGGATCCGAAAGCAGCTTGCCAGTGTTGATGCACAAAAGCACATCATGGGCCTGCCAATCTTCGGATGAGAGGTAGTGGGCATCCGAGGTCGCAACCAGCGGCAAGCCGAGCTTGTCCGCGACATCCACTGCGCCTTCCATGCAAAGGCGCTGAATGTCCAGGCCGTTGTTCTGGATCTCGACGAAGAAGTTGTCCTTGAAATGCTTGGCAAACCAACCGGCCAGTTGACGGGCCTCGTTCATCTGCTCCTTCAGGATCAGTTCGCTAAACTCGCTGGAGGCGCACCCCGACAGGACCACCAATCCCTCACGGTGCGCCAGAAGCGCCTCCTTGTCGATTCTGGGGACATAGTGGTACCCCTCCAGAAAGGCGAGGGAGGAAAGCCTGATCAGGTTCTTGAACCCGGTCTCGTTTTTGGCCAGGACGGTCAGGTGAAACCCGGCGTCGCCCCGTTTTCTGGCCTCGCGTTCCGTCCTGGATGTCGGGGCAACATAAGCCTCGTAGCCTATTAAGGGATTAACCCCCTTTGCCCGGCACTCCTGATAAAATTCCAACGCGCCATACAAGTTGCCGTGGTCGGTGATGGCCACCGCATTCATGCCGCGGTCCTTCACCGATTGAACCAGTTCGGGGATGCGGTTAGCCCCATCCAGCAGGCTGTAGTGACTATGGCAATGGAGATGGGCGAACGGACGGTTACCGGAAGACATGGTTACATCCTGCATGAGACAGCGGTGGCCTGCAGCCCAATTAGCCACTTTACTGGATCAGAAGGCCCGGATGCCTCACAGGTGCAGACTGAAAACGGAAACCCAGACAGCGCAATCATTTGCGCTCAAACAGCCGAATTTACCCCTGCGGCGTTAAGGTTTGGTGTCTTCCCGAACGGCCGGATCCGCCAAGGCCAGGGTGTATCTTGCCAAGGCCATTTGCACAGCCAACAAACGCTGCATGGATTGGAAATCCATGCGTGATGCCTTGGCTGCATCTCCTTCAACGGGCACGGCCTCGCTGGTTGCAAATGACAGATTCCAATGCAGGAAATCCAAAATTTCTGCCAATCTGGCAGCCTGGAGGGGAGTCAACTGTTCGGGTAGGGCCGGCAAGGCGTTGGACGCCGAATACACCCGGCCCCCAGCAGAACTTATCTTTTCTGGTGACAATTCCTTCCAGGGCCCGTCGGCCGGCACCGTTTCACCTCCCCAGGGAGCCGGAAACCGGCCACCGCCAATTATCCCTGAGCATTCGGTTTCTTTGGAATCCACCGGGTTAACCGATTGACCGTGGCAGTCCGCCGCTGGGAGCAACCGCATGTCCTCGAGCCGTTTCTGAATATCCGCTGGGGATCCGAACAAAAGGGTGGTTTTACCAATCTGGATCCTGTCACCCGGTAGCAGGCAGCGCATGCTGGAAACCTGCCCGTTGACCCTGGTGCCGTTGGTGCTGTCGAGATCGACCAAAATCACCTCATTCCGATCGCGGGTCACCTTGGCATGGAAACGGCTCACCCGCTCATCGTTGAGCCGCAAGGTGTTGCCGTCTTCGCGGCCGATCGAAACCGGTGAAGCCAGGTCCCGGAAAAACCGGCCCTTGTCGAAACCTTCCAGCACCTGGAACGCGATTTCCATGGCAGACTTAAGCCTTCCTGAATCCGGTGCATATGGGTGAATCCAGTTCACCCTCCTTGCCGTGGCACATAATGGGAGCCAGCATCCTCATCGAGCGGAACCAGGTTTCCTGCCTTTTGGCAACCTGACATGTCCCCTCAATGATTTTTCGCTCGGCCTCCTCCATTTTCAATTCACCCCGAAGCACCTGCCGGAGAATCGCATAGCCTACCGCCTGCCCGGCAGTTTTGCCCCAAGTCCCGAACCTGCCTTCCAAAAAAGCCACCTCCTCCAGCCAACCGGCAGCGATCATCTCCCGGGTGCGCCTGGCGATCCGTTGCCGCAGCAATTCCCTCGGCCAACTCAACCAAACCCACCGTTCGTCGCCGACAGGTTTGGAACCGGCCTCCCCGTATTGCCTGTCCCACTGGGTTTGAAACTGGCTGATGCCTTGGCCCGTCAGTTGAAACACTTCCAGAGCACGGATGATTCTCCGGGCGTCGTTGGGATGGATGCGGGCGGCAGCCGTTGGATCGACAACGGCCAGGTATTTGTGCAATGCAGCCGGACCGGATTCGGCCACACGTTCCTCCAAATCCTTTCGGACCGGACCTGATTTGGGCGGTGCCTCGGCCATGCCCTGGAACAACAACTGGAAATAAAGGGCCGTTCCTCCGACCAAAATGGCCCTTTTACCGCGGGAAAGGATGACTTGAAGGGTTTCCTTGGCCAAATCCAGCCACCATCCGGCATTGGCATCCTCATCGGGATTGAGGAGATCGAATAAATGATGGGGAATGAGAGCCAGTTCAGAGGCAGCGGGCTTTGCGGTGCCAATATCAAAACCCCGATACAGGGTCATCGAATCGACGCAAACAATCTCCGCACCGGTTTCACGGGCCAAATCGAGAGCCATAGCGGATTTTCCGCTCCCGGTCGGGCCGGCTATCACGGTGCACCGGCAGAGCAAATGAAGGGCGCTTTCCTTGGCGGTGGACATAAGGGAAGCATAGCCCACGCCGGTTTACCACGGCGTGGATTCCCTTCCCTTTGATCCAGGATCCCCGGCCCTTTACTCAGGCTGAATTGCGAACCGGACTGCGGGTGATCAAAGTCGCCAACCCGTCGACCAAAACCGGATCATCGATTTTTGCCAAATCGATTGGGTTGACCAGGAACGAACGCATGCTGGTGTTTCCCCGCACCATGACCTGCGGTAGGGAGAGCAGGCTGGCGTCCCATAAGCTAGGAATCCGGTACTGTTTGCCAATAGGGGGGACAGCGCCGAATTCACAATCAGGGAACAGGAGCCAGGCCTCCTGACTGGTTCCCAGTCGCACCGGCCCGGCAGCGATTTTTTCCAAACGGACCATATCCAGGCGCATGCTGGCGGGGATGACCACCAGAGCGGGGCCGGTTGGCAAATGGACAAGAATGGTTTTGAGGACCGGGGCCCCCCAGCGATTCAGCACCTTGAGGCTGCTGGCGGCGCAGTAAGCAGGGGCATGATCGACCCAGCTATGGCGAATTCCGGATTGCTCCAAGACCACATCCAATGAGTTTTGCATCCACATGCACATAGTTCACCCGTGGTTGTGGGAAACAGTCCTGCAAAGAAGAGGACAAACCCCTCGCACAACCCAAGCTACCCAAAATAACAGTAATCACAGCTGGAATTATGCGAAAAGATCAGCACGTCTTTCCCAAATGGTCCGGATGTATGATCTTTACCAATCGTTACCTTCCATAACTCCTTGCCAGGCCACGCCGTGACCCATTACTCGCCCTACCCGCATCGACGGAACTGGCTTCGCAGGCCCCCCAAAACCAAACCCCGCATAGCCTTTGTCGATTTCGATGGAACCTTGTCCCGAATCCGGGCAGGATGGCTTCCGGTCATGCGCGCCATGATGCTGGAGGAGATTTCCAACCGTCTCGGGCAACCGGTCACGGACCAAATGATCGTTGAAGTGAACGACTGGATTGCCGGCAACAACGGCAAACCTACCTGGCACCAAATGGCCTGCCTGAGGGCCCAATTACTGGACCGGGGGTGTGAGGCGGAGGCTGTGGAAACCTATTTGGACCAGTTCCATGATTTGCTGGCCGCTCAAACGCGTCCCCGGCTGGACGGGCTGACCAAGGGCACCTCCGCCCAAGAAACTTGGCGAGTTCCCGGGGCGGGGGAACTTTTGAATCATCTGACAGAACGGGGATTTCACCTGCACCTTGCCAGCGGCACTGAAAAAGCCGCAGTAGTGCGGGAATTGGCACTGCTGGGGCTGGACCATTGGTTTGGCGATGAGGTCAGCGCCCCCCATCAGGGTGATCCAGCATTCACCAAGGAATCGGCCCTGCTGCAAACTTGCCACAAGTTGGGTGCTTCTCCCCAGGAGGCACTGGCCATCGGCGACGGACCGGTTGAGATCGAGGTTACCAGCCGACTGGGTGGCTGGACTCTGGGGGTGGCCGGGCACGAGGACAATCGCCAGGGATTTGACCCCTGGGTGGCTGGCAAGCTAGACCAATCCGGGGCGCACGCCTTGGTCGATCACTACACGCCAGCCAGCGAAATGCTGGAATGGTTTCTGGCGGGGCCCTGAGATTCTTTGGGGATCTTTCGGTTAGGAAGCCAGTTTCAAGGCTTTGCACTCCTTGCCATCCCGACAGATCAGCAGATTATCCACAAAGGCTGGAAGAGCCCGCGCGGTACCATTGAGAGCCTTTGCCCTAGCCTCCACCCGGGATCGGGCCGGGTCGGCCTTGAGCAACAGCAGTTCGCCATTTTCCTGCATAACCAGCAGGCGGTCCCGCGCCCGCAACAGCCATCCGCAGCCTGTTCCCCGCATGACCCATTTCACCTTGCCGGTTTTGGATTCCACACAGCGCAATTCGGCCCCTTCCTCCTGACGCCCGTGGAATCCGTACAGGTGGCCGTCAAAATAAACCGGGGTGGAATAATGTGCGGACAGGTTTTCATCGCCACTCCACACCTTGTGCAAGCCGCTTTCCCTTAGTTCCAGGGCAATGGCGCCGGTGTTGTAGGAAGCGGTCAGGAAGACACCACCTGGAATCGCTACCGGGGAGGCAGCGTTCACCGAGGCGTTTTGCCTGGAACGCCACCGCATTTGGTGCACAACGGTTCCCTTGGTTGGATCCAAAGCAAGGAGCCCCTCGCGGGTGAAGAACACCGCAAGCTCCTCGGCTCCCAGACGCATCAGAATTCCCGAGGCGTAACTGGCCTGATGGGACGAAGCTTTCCAAAGTTCCTTGCCATCGCGGACCGAAAAGGCCACCACCCCAGCCCCTTCCCCACCGACATTGAGCAGCACAGACCCCTGATGCACCAAAGGCGAAACCCCGTAACCAAAAAACCCTTTGGGTGGGGCGTAAGTGGAGGGAAGGTCCACGGACCACAATTTTTTGCCCATCGCAAAATCAAACGCGACCAAAACACCTTCCGGGGTTGTGACGAACACCTTGCCCTCGGCAATCGCGGGGGTCGCCCTAGGACCATCCCCCCTCCCCAATTGATCCTCATAATGGGTGGGTAAGCGGGTTTGCCAAACCCGGCTGCCATTTTCCGCCCGCACCACCTCCACCAGATGATCGCCCCCCTGGCGGTGGAAAAGGACCACTTTTCCACCCGACGCGACTGGACCGCTGAAGCCTTCACCCAAGGGAATACTCCAGGCAGTGGAAAGCTCCTCCCCTTGCCACGGCTGAACCTGCACCTCCAGAGACCCGTCCCGGGCGGAGCCCAGAAACCAAGGCCAATCACCCGCACGTGAAAACATGGAGGCTAAGGGCCCCACCAGGAGGGAGGTTAGCAGGTGTCGCCGATGCATTGCGAAACTCCAGAAGAGATGTCCGATCAGGGAGGAAGCCAGCGCAGTTGCAATCTCGTGGCGGGCTCATCCATTCGGAGGCGGATTAGCGGGATGGGATCCCGGTAATCCAGTTCCCGTTCCACTTCCACCCTCCCTGGCGAGGCGACCAATCCGGTCTGGTAATGGAAACTCAAAACCACCTGGCCACGGGAAGGAACCACATCGGCAAACACAAGGCGGCCGGCATCGGCGGAAACCAACCGGGCTGACCCCACCAAGGCGACGTTTTCGCCCGGTGAAGGCAGGGCAAACACAGCCGGGACAGCTCTGTCGGGGTCGCCCGAAAACATCCGGTTCAACCCGGGAATCCCGCCCATCCAGACCAGGGCCGCCTCACTGCGCACCGCCACCCAGGCGATCTGGTAGGTACGACAGTAAGCCAAAAACGATTCGGCAGTCCATTCCCGAAGGGGGCGCCCGGCCAGGCTGCCCTCAAAGAGTCCAGCCTGCATATGCTCAATCCGGGGAATGCTATCCAATCCCCCCACCAACGAATGCCCGGTCCATTCGGGCAACAGCAATGCCCAATTCCGCCTTTCATCCTCGGGAAGCATTTCCCAGAGGATTCTGCCTTTGGCCGGATCGGTGCCCGCAAGAAACGAGACGCAGGCTTTTTCGGACTTGGAAAGCGGTGAACGAATGGCAGGCATTGCCATCAGGCGCCCGGTCAACCCGGGGATCAAAGAAGGATTGGTGGCAGACATCACTCCCAGGAGGGCCACTGAAAGAATGGCAGGGATTCTGCCGGCCCACAATCGGCGCACCGGAGTCGCCTCCGATTCGGCGGTGTCGAGTCGTTTCATGCGGCCGCGAATCGGCAAACCGGCCAGAACCCCTCCGGCGGGAACACAAGCCACAAGGAGGATGGCGGGGAGGAGGGAACCTGTGTCCCATCTGCCCAATTCCATGAACGCCTGACCGAGGCCGTACAGGGTGAGCACGCCCCCCAAGGCGATGCTGAAAACCGCTGACTGCAAACGGCGACCGCTGGCCCGGACCGTCAATCCGCCCAAAAGCCCCAGACCAATGATCCAAAAGCCGATGAGTATTTCCCATGATTCGCCCCAGTCAGGGTCCTGAAGTAGGGATTGGAGAATTCCCTTTGGGAAAAACGCGTTTTCCCACCGGGGCGCGACACGGATCCACCAGTACTTTTGCCACGAGATCAAATAGGAAATGTTCAGCAATATTCCCACGGAACAAGCCATCAACAGACCCGTGTGCCATCCGGCACCGTGTTTCATTCCGGTCCGCAGGTAGATCCAAAGCTGGACCGGCAGACTTACCACCGTTAGGAGTGGATCAAACAACCAGCACAACATGGTGGTGGCTCCCAAGCCAACCAATGCCAAGGGTGAAGGATGGCGATGGTAATGCAGCAAAAGCCCCAGATGGGCCAGGACCAAAGGCGCCCCGGCCAAACGGTCCACCGCCCCCATCGTGAGAGAATCCCGCCATGCGGTGAGGGCCATGACCATTACCGCCAACAGGCCGGAAACCACGGAAGAGCAACGCGCCATTCCCGCCCAACGGGCGGACAGTCCGATCATGAAAGGTGTCAAAAGAACCACCATGCCAACCAGCCAACCTTGGGCGCGAGCAGCCTGGGCCAAGCACGGGGAAGATCCCCACATAAACAGGGATAAAAAAGCCTCCAAGGGTCTGGCAGCGGAATCAAAGAGCGGGGTTTTCAGGTAGCCGGCATGGAATTTCGGGTCGTAGGCGCTGACTTTGTTGCTGGTCGCAAACGTACCCGCCCCAATCCAGGCGTGGTAGACGTGGAGGGGATGATGGCCCATCAGAACCCCGGAGCCCTCCCATGCTGTTTCTGGGTGGGTGGGCCCATTTTCGTGGTTTTCCCTAGCCTCCTCCCCTGCCAACCCGTTGGAAAAGGCGAAAAAATCATCCATCACATGGGATGCCCACCAAGCCGGGCAGACCAGCAAAACCAGCATGGCCAACCGGTGGGCAATACGTTTCCACCCTCCCTTGGGGGGAGGCGAGGCACTTACCGGATCAGTCGCTGTCTCCGCTGGTTCCATGCGGGTGCCGATCCTAAAATGGTTTGGAGAGTGGCCTCAAGGCCGAGTTGACACCGCTCAACTTGGAAATAACGGGCAACCAAAAGATAACAAAAGCCAACACTTGCCAGGATTTCAATGCGCTGCTAGCCGATCTGAAATATTTTCCAAGACACTCTATCGTGGTGGTGGGCAAGATGGCTCCAACGAATCAGGACAGGATCCCCCTGCATGAAATGTCAACGATGCACACGCCAAGCGACCCACCACATCACCGAAATCCTCGGTGAGGATTCGATTGAACAACTCCATCTCTGTTCGTCCTGCGCCGACAGTTACCTGAAACTGCCCATCGCATCCAAGCCAGCCTCAATCAAAGCCCCAGCTTCCGCGGAAAGCTCCGCTGAAGCTGAGGAGGGCCCCCTGGTAGCCAAGCAGTGCCCGTCCTGCGGGTTGCGATTTGTGGATTACCGCAACACCAGCCGCCTGGGTTGCCCGCAAGACTACATCGAATTCCGCGAGGAGCTGGTGCCCCTGCTGGAGAGCATCCACGGGGAAAAGTGCCACGTGGGCAAGGTCCCATCGCGGTTGGAGGAGAATCAGCGCCTCCAGGCGGAGCTTGCCAAACTGCGCAAGGAGTTGGCCAAGGCTATTTCCGCCGAGAAATACGAGGACGCCGCCCGACTGCGGGACGCCATTCGCCAGATGGAAATGGCCTAGCACCCGGGAGCCCCATGGCATCGCCTTGCGACAATTGCGGCGAACCTGCGACAGTCCACCTCACGCGGATTGTCGGCAAGGAGAAGCACAAGGTGCACCTGTGCCAGCAGTGCGCCGACAAACAGGACCTGCTCAAAAAGCAGGTGCTGCAAATCCACAATGTGCTGCATGCGCTGATGGGCCCGATGCCGCTCGCTACCCTTGCATGCCCGGCCTGCCGAATTCAGTTCATGGAATTCCGCAACATAGGGAGACTGGGTTGCCCCCACGATTACGACTCCCTGCGGCAGGGTCTTGAGGAAATCATCCGACGGCTTCAGGGCGCGCGAAAGCATATAGGCAAACGCCCGTCCCTTCTGCGCGCTGATACCGAGGCAAACCGAGTGGTGGTGACCCTGCGCCGAGAGCTTCAGGAGGCCGTCCAAGCGGAGGACTACGGTCAAGCGGTCCTGCTGCGCGACCAAATAAGGAATGCCATGCAAACCATTCAGGAATCCCAATGATGAATCTGGACCAATTGGCAACCACCAGTGGCGGATGGCTTTCGGCGACAGGTCCGGACAGCGAAATTGTCGTCTCAACGCGCATCCGTCTCGCTAGGAATTTGGCCACTTTTCCCTTCAGCAGCCGGGCCACCGCGCACCAAAAATCGGAAATCGAGCAAATCCTGCGTGAACGGCTGGGGCAGATCGACCTGAAGATCCCACTGGAATACGTCCCCTTGGCGGGGATGCCGCCCTTGGACCGGCAGTTTCTGGTGGAGCGGCAATTGGTCAGCCGCGAACTGGCTGGCGGCGAGGGGGCACGAGGTGTCGCTTTCGCCCCAGACGAGACAGTCAGCGTGATGGTGAACGAGGAAGACCATCTGCGGATGCAGGTGATGCGTTCGGGGTTGGCGCTGGAATCGGCCTGGGAATGCATGGATGACCTGGACAACCGGCTGGAAAGGCGGATCGCTTATGCCTTTCACGAGGAGTTCGGCTACCTCACGGCTTGCCCGACAAATGTGGGCACCGGCATGCGGGCCAGCATCATGTTGCACCTGCCGGCCTTGGAATACACACGGCAAAGCGAACAGGTGTTCCGGGCGCTGCAGAAAATTCATCTTGAGGTGCGCGGCCTTTACGGGGAAGGGAGCCGCGCTTCGGGCCACTTTTACCAGATTTCCAACCAGGTCACCCTCGGCAAAAACGAGGAAACTATCCTGAAGGACATCCAGGGGGTGATACCGGCTGTCATTCGTTATGAGAAGGATGCCCGTGAAGCCTGGTCACGCAGCGACCAGGTGGCTCTGAAGGAACGGATCCGCAGGGCACTCGAGACCCTTCGCACGGCGACCATGATGACCTCCGAAGAGGCCATGGAGCTTCTGTCGCTGGTGCGGCTGGGTGTGACGATGCATTTTGTGGAGGAACTGGACCTGCCTGTGCTGAACCAATTGTTCATCCACACCCAGCCGGCCCACCTGCAGAAACTTGCAGGGCGGCCGCTGGACAGCGAGCAGCGGAACGCGGCCCGTGCCCGTTACCTGCAGGCGCGGCTAGAGGGCAAGGGCCCGGAGGCCACGGGAATCGACGACGAGTCGCTGGCTTGATCGGTGGAACAGCCGAGTCTACGATGAATTGGTTGGTGAAGGTGCCGGGAAAACCTTGCGCCGATACCTCCCGGGAGACGATGCTGGGCGGGAAGACAAAAGTTGACCCCCGCCAGAGGCGTGCGAACGGGCAAGGCGGCCGGAACTTCGGCCTGAGGATTGGGAGAGTGTTGGATGTTTGAGCGTTTCACCGATAGGGCTCGGAAGGTCATGCAGCTGGCCAACCAGGAGGCTCAGCGGTTCAACCATGAATACATTGGCACCGAGCACATCCTGCTGGGCCTGGTCAAGGAAGGCTCGGGCGTCGCCGCCAACGTGCTGAAGAACCTGGACATTGATCTCCGCAAGGTCCGGTCCGAGGTGGAAAAACTGGTCCAAGCGGGACCGGAAATGGTGACAATCGGCAAGCTGCCCCAGACACCTCGCGCCAAGAAAGTCATCGACTACTCCATCGAGGAGGCGCGCAACCTGAACCACAATTACGTGGGCACGGAGCATTTGCTGCTGGGCCTGTTGCGCGAGCAGGAGGGCGTGGCCGCTCAAGTGCTCATGAACCTCGGCTTGAAGCTCGAGGATGTTCGAGAGGAAGTCCTGAACCTGCTGGGGCACAACTCCATGCCAACCGAGGAAAGCGGCCGGGAATCCACCGGAGGGTCTTCCGAACGGCAGTCCGGCAAAAGCAAGTCCAAGACTCCGGCCTTGGACAGCTTCGGTCGTGACCTGACCGAGCTGGCCCGCCAAGGCAAGCTGGACCCGGTGATCGGCCGGGCCAACGAGATCGAACGGGTCGTACAGGTCCTTTCCCGCCGGACCAAGAACAACCCGGTTCTTCTTGGCGAAGCCGGGGTGGGCAAGACCGCGATCGTGGAAGGTCTGGCACAACTGGTCGTGGAAGGGAATGTTCCCGACTTGCTCCGTGACCGGCGGATCGTGGTCCTTGACCTGGCGATGATGGTTGCCGGCACCAAATACCGCGGCCAGTTCGAGGAGCGCATCAAGGCGGTGATGAACGAGGTGCGCCGGGCGCGAAACACCATCCTGTTCATCGACGAGTTGCACACTCTGGTAGGAGCTGGTGGTGCGGAGGGCGCGATTGACGCATCCAATGTTCTGAAGCCTGCCCTCGCCCGCGGCGAGATCCAGTGCATTGGCGCAACCACGCTGGATGAGTACCGAAAGTACATCGAGAAGGACAGCGCCTTGGAGCGTCGGTTCCAGCAGATCATGGTGAACCCGCCCTCCAAGGAGGAGGCCGTGGAGATCCTCAAGGGATTGCGGGACCGTTACGAAGCCCACCACCGGGTCCAGATCAAGGATGAGGCCCTTGTGGCGGCCGTGGAACTCTCGGATCGCTACATCTCGTCCCGCTGCCTTCCGGACAAGGCGATCGATGTCATCGACGAGGCCGGTGCGCGGGTTCGATTGAAGGCCATGACCCGTCCGCCGGACCTGAAAGAAATTGACAGCCAGATCGAGAAGCTGAACCAGGAGAAGGAGGCTGCCGTCGCGGAGCAGGACTTCGAGAAGGCAGCCCATCTGCGTGACCAGGCTGACAAACTGAAGAAGAAAAAGGAAGGCATTCAGCGTGAATGGCGGGAAAAGGCCCGCGAAATCGACGGGGTGGTGGACGAGGAAATCATCGCCGAAGTCGTCAGCAAGATGACCGGCGTGCCCCTGAAGCGTCTGGAAGACAACGAGACCCAGCGCCTGCTCGGCATGGAGAAGGAGCTGCAAAAGGCCGTTGTCAGCCAAAACGAGGCCATTGAGTCGATCTCCAGAGCGGTGCGCAAGAGTCGCGCCGGACTGAAGGATCCCAAGCGCCCCATCGGAACCTTCATCTTCGCCGGACCGACCGGCGTGGGCAAAACACTGCTCGCCAAAAGGCTGGCGGCGTTCATGTTCGGCGACGAGAACGCCCTGATCCAGATCGACATGTCGGAGTACTCCGAAAAGCACAACGTGAGCCGCCTGATCGGCGCGCCTCCCGGCTACGTCGGGTACGAAGAAGGTGGCCAACTCACCGAAAAGGTGCGTCGCAAACCTTATTGCGTTGTGCTTCTGGATGAGATCGAGAAGGCCCATCCAGAGGTCTGGAACATGCTGCTCCAGATCATGGAAGAGGGCCGCTTGACCGACAATGTCGGGCGTACGATCGACTTCAAGAACGCCATCATCATCATGACCACCAATGTGGGTGCCGAGGAGATCACCGGGAAGGTGGGAGGCTACGGCTTCCATAACCGTCGGGATGACCAGGCGACTTACAGCAAGATGAAGGACACCTTGAAGATCGCGATGGAAAAGAACTTCCGTCCAGAGTTCCTCAATCGTGCCGACGACATCATTGTTTTCCGCGGGCTGACCAAGGACAACTTGCACCAGATTGTGGGGATCGAGCTGGAGAAACTTGGCAAGCGGCTCAGGGAACGCGGACTGGAACTGATTGTGACCGACGAGGCCCGGGACCTGCTGATCGAGAAGGGAACCAGTCTCGATTACGGTGCCCGGCCACTGCGTCGGGCAATCGAAGGATATTTGGAGGATCCGCTGGCGGAAGAGTTGCTGCGCGGCGCCTTCCATGGCAAGGACCGGGTGATAGCCAAGGTGCATGAAGTCGATGGGGAGCAGAAAATTCGCTTTGACGGCGAATCCACCCCCAAGCCTGAGACCAAGGAGCCAGAAGCCACCACCGCACCCGCTTGACGGCGTCTGCAAAATCAAAGCGACAAGGCCGCGGTCCTTTGGCTGCGGCCTTGTCGCTTTGATTGAGAGGCGGTTCGGTCAGCGCAGATATTTCGATTTCAGATCGGCCAAGATTTCGATGATTTCGGCAGACTGCCTGGTTTTATCGCCAGAGTCACCAAAAAGACCCGCGCCTGGAAAAAGGGGACGCTCGCCTTCGAAGGTTTCACTCCAGCGAACCTCCGCGACCAGCGGGCTGGCCAAGGCCAGTTGAAAAAATTCCCGGACCCAGGCGAGCCTTCCGGCAGGTGTGGGCCCGTGGGCCTCATCCAGGGGAGGAGGGGCAAAATCCAAACGCATGGGTGTGCCCATGTAGGCCAACTGCTCCAGCATGCGGGAAAGTTCCAGAGAATCACGCGCAACCGACCCCCTGCCACCTTGCCCCAGAGCCATTTCCACATCGATTGAACCCAGCCCATCGATGGACCGTGAAAGGGCCTCCGCGAACAGGAATGGATTGTGATCGCGGTGCTCATCCGCGAGCAACTCGCCCCATGGCTGAACAATCCCAACCCCCAAGGGAATTTCAGCCCACGCCTGACGCACCCGAAAGCAAGCGTTGAAGGTCAACCTCAGCCATTCAGTTTCATCCAGGTCACCCAGTTTTTCGTCGATGCAGTTGCCTCCCTGCAAGACGAGAAGCGAGTCAACCCTTCCACGGAAACGGGCCGCGACCTGGTCGATGTAACGGAAGATAACACTGGCGGCCTTGTTGATGTCCCCGGCATAAGGCAAAAACCACGGGGGCAAGTCTCCTGAATTCAGATCAACCACGGGGCCTAGCCCCACCCGCAGTCCCCTGGAACGGCCCCATTCAACGAACTCATCCATCCGGGCCCAATCAAAACGGCCGGGCTCGGGTTCAACCAATCGCCAAGGCACAGCCACCTGGACGGAATTGAAAGCCTTCAGCAAGGCGGACTCCTGATCGGAATCCGGCAATCGGCGGCGCAGGTAAAAAGACTGGATGGTGGCCAACTTCGGAGTCTGGCGCTGTTTGGCCGCCAACAACTTTTCGCAATAGCAGGAGACCAGTTCCCGGGCGGCCTGAAACGCACCCTCCAAGGCGGTCGTTCCCAGTTCATGGGCCTTCGCGTCATTCTTTTCCAGGGCGATAATTTTACCGAAACTGCGTCCTGCAGCCTGGATGGATTCCCGCACCCGGGGCGTGACTTCCAGCCCCCTGGCCTCCCAATCGGCCACCATGCCGCGGATTTGGTTCAATTTTCCACGGACCAGTTCCTTACCCAAGGGATATGATTCCCCCCTGGCCATCAGAGTGGCTGTGGAACTGGCAATCAAGCCGCGATCGCCAAGCCAAAGCGGCGTGACCGCGCGAACCGATTCGTCGCCGTGTTGTCGGAGGGACAGGATGGGGTCGTGGAATTCACGCCGGGTGGGCACAGGGTTGCCATCCGTGCCCGCCAGATACGATTTTGAAGCGAACTGGGCCTTCCGCCGCTCGTCCAACCCCTCCGGCAGCGTCAGCGAAAAAGTGGCCATTCGGTCCTTTCGGGATGCGATCACGCCGCGCCTGTCAACGGATAATTCTAATAAACCGTGAGGAATCGCACAGCATCAGGATCGCAGTGGAATCAGTTACCCCCTGGCTGGGTGACCTTGGCCAAAATCGTGATCCCCAAACGGTCTGCCGCCGCCCGCGTCGCCTCAGGATCGAGCAAGATGGTTCTGCCGGCTTCCACCGCCAAAACACGGCCGCCTGCCTGGTGGATGTTTTCAACGGTATTGACGCCGATGGTGGGGACATCAAAACGCATGTCCTGCTGCGGCTTGGCCACCTTCACCACGGTGAACCCACCGGCTTTGCACAAAGAACCGGCCCGGAGAATGGCCTGGTCGGTTCCCTCCACAGCCTCCACCGCCAGAACCGACCTCTCCTTGACCATGACGCTTTGCCCGACGTCCAACCGCCCCATCTCAATGGCCAGTCGCCAACCAAATTCGACATCCGCCAATTCCGCCGAGGTGGGCTTGCGTCGGGTGAAAACCCCCTCGGTGATAAGCAACTCCGGGCACAGGTCCAATGCGGAACCCACTTTGATCCCCTCCCGCTCGAAGACGCGAATCACCGCCAGCAACAGGGTGTCATCCTTGTTGTCCTGGCGGCGGCCATACCAGAAACGGATCGTGGTCCAGTCTGGAAACAAGGTGAAGAGTTTCCAAGGTTGATGCATGATGCGATGCTTGTGGACCTTACCCGCCATCACCATGGTTTTCACGCCGTGACGTTTGAAATGGCGGATCATGGCCCCCATGCGAGTGATACTGGTCCAATAAAAGGCATCGGAAATGGTCCGCAGTTCTTCAGTAGCGGAGTCACGGAGCGCCACGGTGATGACCGGGATGCCCATTTCCCCTGCCTTGCGGGCAAATGCGACAGGAAATTGGCCCCAACCCGCCAGCAAACCCACCGGCTCGCGATGGGACTCGGACCTAGGAATTTCAACATGTCCGGAAGTACCGGAAACCGGCAGAGCGCTCATTCGGTGGCGCCCTCCCCTCCTCCGTTTGATGAATCCCCTACCCCCTTCAAACGACGCATCTCCTTGACCATCTCTGGGAGGCGCTCAAGGGCGATGAGGATCCTTTTGGCCTCCTTCTCAGGGCGAGCCGGGGCCCCCAGAACTTTTTCGCCAGCGGGGACATCGCGCATGACCCCGGATTTGGCCCCCACCTGGGTGTGATCTCCCAAGGCGATATGATCCGCCAGCCCGACCTGGCCGGCTATCACAACAAAAGCCCCGGTTTTACAGGAACCGGCGATCCCGGTTTGGCTGACGATGAGATTGTGCGGGCCAATCTTGCAGTTGTGGCCCACCTGAACCAAGTTGTCGATTTTGGTGCCTTCACCAATACGGGTGTGGCCGAAAGTAGCACGGTCCACGGCCGTTCCGGCCCCAATCTCGACATCGTCTCCCAGTTCGACACAACCCAATTGCGGGACTTTCTGCTGGCGCCCTTCCACCAACTTGTACCCGAAGCCATCAGCACCAAGCACTGAATGGGCATGCAGGATCACCCGTTTTCCCAACCGTGTTCTGGGGTACAGAACAGCGTGGGGATGTATGACACAGTCCTCGCCAAGGACACAGTCTTCCCCAAGGACAACCCCCGGATGCAGGATGCATCCATCCGCGATTTGGCACCCGGAACCAACCACCACGAAGGGCGCAATGGTCACATTTCTGCCTAACCTGGCGGTCGGATGAATGGAGGCCCGGGGATCGAGGGTGACAGGATAAGCCGGCCCAGGCTCTGGGAGGAAATGCCGTACCGCCGCGATGAACGCCTTCAGTGGATCGGCTACCAGGACCGCGGGTATTTCCAGACCGTTCACCCCGGCCGGCGCGACCACGGCGGATGCCCGACATCCCACAAGGTTCTTTTGATTTTTGGGATGGTCCAGAAAGGTGACATCGCCTGGTTCCGCCTCGCTTAGCGGGCGGGCATTGCGCAGTCGGGTGGAGGGATCTCCATGCGCCTGGCCGCCCAAGACCCGGGCCAAATCCCCCAGAGTGATCTCCATTCATCTCCCCCAATCCGGCACCCGGGCCGATTCAGGCCACCTTTCGGGCAGCGGCTCCCCTTTGCCACTCGACCTGCCGGGCCAATCCCTCATCCAGACCTACCCGGGGCTTCCACCCCAGGTGATGCAGCAATTTGCTGGTGTCCGCCCCGGTGAAGCGCTGATCCCCTTCGCGGGCCTCACCATGGATGACGCGGGCCTTCCTGCCTGCGATCCGCTCGAGACGGCCCAAGACATCCAGCAATGTGGCCGTCTCGCCGCCGCCAAGATTGTAGGTCTCTCCCACCGGGGCATCCATCACGGCCACCAGGGCCGCGACGCAATCCTCGACAAAGGTATTGCCCCGCACCTGATGACCGTCACCAAAAATGGCGATCGGCTGGTCATCCAGCAGCGCGCGGACAAACTTGTTGTACGCCATGTCCGGCCTTTGCCTGGGGCCGTAAACGGAAAAGAATCGGGTGACCACCAGGGGAAGCCCCCGCTCCTCCAGATGGCTGCGGCAAAGGAGTTCGCCAGCCAGCTTCGTTACTCCGTAGGGCGAGCAGGGCCTGGTCGGTAGAGTTTCATCACCCGAGGCGTTTTTGCCATAAACAGAAGAGGTTGATCCGTAAATAAACCGCCTGAGACCGGACAGGTTGCCGGAAGCCTCCAGCAAGCGCTGGGTGGCGGTGAGATTGCACGAGTTGTAAAGGTCGAAGTCCGTCCAGCTGCGCACCAATCCCGGCATGGCGGCCAAGTGGACGATGACTTCCGTCCCTTGCAACGCCTGATCCAGGGAATCAGTCCGTAAATCGAGCGGATGAAAACGGAAACGGGGATGGGGAAGGAGCCCCATCAGATTCGCTTCCTTCAAAGGCCGGGGATAATAAGGGATGAAGGCATCGATCCCTATTACCTGGTGCCCGTCGCGCAAAAGCCGTTCACACAAATGGGAACCAATGAATCCAGCCGCACCGGTGACAAGGCACTGCATGGGGAATCCTTCCCTGGGCCGAGGGCATCCTTGCCCTGATCCGTTTCGGGCCAAGCCCTTGGAGGCCTGATCCAAGCGGCCGAAGTCTACCCCCCGGCCAAACCAACCGCAACCTGAACCTCGTTCAGCGGTTGGCCACAGTATTCGCTTTGGCCAATGCCCCCACGGCCATCCACTCCTTCTATTTGGAAGTTTTTTTTACCTTGGCCAATTTGCCCTGGAGCATCTCCAAAGCCGGAGTGGGAAGGAATTTTTCCAAGTTTCCCCCAAAGGCGGCAATTTGTTTCAGCAAAGAACTGCTAAGATGCGAATAAATATCCTTTGCCATTAAAAAAACTGTCTCAATATTTGAATCTAGCGTCATATTTGCTAATGACATGGTAAACTCATATTCCATATCAGATGTGGTTCTCAAGCCCCGGAGCATGCAGTTGGCTTGGATTTCGCGTACAAAATGAACCGCCAAGCCGGTGAACGGCATCACCTCCACATTTTTGTGTTCCTTGACCACCTCCCGCACCAATTTGACGCGCTCCTCCAAGGTGAACAGGGGAGCTTTGTCCGGATTGATACCCACCGCAACGATCACCCGATCGAAAACGCGGCTGCCCCGTTCGATAATGTCCACATGACCCAAATGAATCGGGTCAAACGTTCCGGTATACACCGCGATCCGGCTCATGGCTGACTCCCAAAACCCTGTTGACCAATATTCAAACCCTGTCAGGCCCGCGACTCCGCCAATACGGCTCGTAGAGCTTCCCGCATCCGGTCGATATCCCCCTCGTTGTTGTATCCATGCGGGGAAAATCGCAGATTGCCCATGCGATAATTGGCGGTGACGCCACAGTCACGCAACCTTTTGAGCACCTCGGGATATCCCTCGGCGGCAAGTCCAGGAATCCTGGCCGCAACGATGCCAGACCAAGCGCCCTCTTCGCGGGGGCTGACGATTTCCAAATCCAGGGACTCCAGTTCACGAATGATCAGGTCCGTGAGGGAACGGATCCTATGGAGCCATTGCCCCGGGTTCGCCTGCCGCAAAAAAGCAACGCTATGGCCCAACGCGGAAACCAATCCGGGATTGATCGTGCCGCCCTCGTAACGCTTGGAGCTGGCGACAAGCGGGGGAAACTCATGCCGGAATCGGAAGGGCTCCTCCACGCTGTGCCAACCAACAGAAGTGGGACGAACCCGGTCCCGCCAGGCCGCATCCAGGTACAAGAACCCGATCCCCTGTGGCCCCATCAACCATTTGCTGCCGCCGCAAGCCACCCCATGAACACCCAGGTCCTTGGGCCGCAGGGAAAATGGGCCCAGTCCCTGAATGGCGTCCACCATCAAAAAAAGCCCGCGTCGCTCGCACAACTTCCCCAGTTCGGCCAGGTCGGCGCGAAAACCAGTGCCATATTGCACTTGGCTGATGGAAACCATGCGGGTGCGCGAATCGATGGCGGCTTCCACCCGCTCCAACGGAATCCGGTTCCCGGCGGCTTCCACCTCACGCACGGAAACCCCGCGGGATCCCAGATGCCTCCAGGGATGCAGGTTGGTTGGATACTCATCCGCGGGAACCACCACACTGTCACCCGACTGCCACGGGAATCCCTCCGCAACCAAGGACAGCCCCTCGGTGGTGTTCCGTGTGTAGCAGATCTCCTGGGCGGAAACACCCAGCCAGTCACCCAATTCCACGCGGACATGATCCGCCCGCAGGTATCCGGCATAGGAGGTGCCAATCGGGTCCATGGCGGCCTTTTCCGCCCAATCAACTATGGTTTGCCGGGTACGGTTTGGCCACGGTGACACGCCAGCATGGTCGAGGTGAAGCCCTGGCAGGCACATTTCCCGACGCATCCGTTCCCAGACGGTCTCACTCATTTCCGGGGAAGATTCTTCCGTGGTAGACTG
>Ga0169931_10001242_pt1 | contig 42251 bp, 39 predicted proteins | sample Kivu_15m_20L_FD_129675 | JGI IMG/M metagenome (GOLD analysis project Ga0169931, IMG submission 129675) | Freshwater microbial communities from Lake Kivu, Western Province, Rwanda to study Microbial Dark Matter (Phase II) - Kivu_15m_20L... | ecosystem: Environmental > Aquatic > Freshwater > Lake... | reverse complement strand
CGTGCTGCGGATCGCGCGCTCGAGCGGCGCACGGTCGGCGGCGCGCAGCTCACGCAGTTGGATGTGCACGTCGCAGGGCGCTTTCCACGATGCGGGCGATCACATCGTCGTAGGACAGACCCGCGCGCTGCGCGGCGAGCAGGAAGCCCGCGCCGGGCGAGATGTCGGGGTTGGGGTTGACGTCGATCACGAATGGCTCGTCGCGCGCGTCGAGCCGGAAGTCGACGCGGCCGTAGTCGGCGAGGCCCAGCACCTCGAACGCGCGGCGCGCGACGCGCTCGAGCTTGTCGCGCTGTCCGGCGGCGAACTCTCGCGCGGGGATGACCTGCGTGAGGTTCCAGTCGCGGCTGCCTTCGATCCACTTGCCGGCGTAGGTGACGATGTGCGCTTCGTCGCTGGCGAAGCCCGAGTAGTCGATCTCCGACAGCGGCAGCAGCTCGACTCCACGCGGCCCGGCGAGCAACGCGGCGTTGATCTCGCGCGCTTCGATGTACTCCTCGACCAGCGCCGGCTGTGCGTAGCGTTCGAGCACAAAGCTCGCGCGCGCACGCAGCGCGCGCTCGTCGCGCACCACGCTCTCGGCCGCGATGCCGTGGCTGGCGTCTTCGCGCGCGGGCTTGACGATCAGCGGGAAACGCAGATCTCCGAGCGCTGCGTCCGCGCGTTCGAACACCGCGCCGCGCGGGACGGGCAGCCCGGCGGCCGCGAGCACGGCGCGGGCCAGCGGCTTCTCGAGGCACAGCCCGAGCGCGCGTGGGCCGGCGCCGGTGTAGACGATGCCATGCAGTTCGAGCAGCCAGGCGAACGCTTGGTCCTTGCGCGGATCTCCTCCGAGGCCTTCGACGAGGTTGAAGGCGAGCTCGGTGCGCAGCGCGGCGACTTGGCGCACGGCTTCGCGCGGATCCGGCGCGAGGCCGAGTTCCTGCGCGACGTGCCCGCGCGTGCGCAGCGCCTTCGCGACGGCCGCAGCGCATTCCGCCACCGCTTGAACGGCGATGGCGTCCTGCGCGTCACCGTGGGCCAGCGAGGCGTCGTCGTTGTACAGGACCGCGATGTTCATGCTCTTTCGTGGGGACGTGCTCCGTTGGTTGTACGGCGCCAGAGCAGGGTTGTACGGCGCCTGAGCAATTTGTCTCACGCCTCCGGCGCGCATCGCGCGCCGGAGGCGTGAGACAAATTGCTCTGGCACCGTACAACCGGCACCGTACAACCGGAGGCGCCGTACAACCAACGATCAGAGCCGCAAGCGCGCGCACGCGCGGTCGAGAATCGACAAGATCAGATCGTCGTAGCTGCGCCCAACGCGTTCCCACAGGAGCGCGATGTCGCTCCAACCGGGCGCGAGTCCGGGCAGCGGATTGAGCTCGATGAACTTCGGCGCGCCGTTCGCGTCGCAGCGCACGTCGACGCGGCCGACGTCGCGGCAGTCGAGCGCGCGGTACGCGTCGAGCGCGACCTGTTCGATCTGCGCCACCTCGCGCACCGGCCGGCGCGGCGGCGCGTCGTAGCGGATCTCCTCGCGCCAGTTCGGGTTGCGCTTGACCTCGAGCGAATACACGAAGTCCGCCACCGGAGTGACCAGCGGAACCACTTCCATCGCCGAGACCACCCGCGCTTCGGGGCCCGTGCCGAGGATCGCGACCGTGAACTCGTGGCCGCCGCAGAACTCTTCGATCAGCACGGGTTCGCCGTAGTCGTCGAGGAGCCGCTGCACGCGCTCGCGCAGCTGCGCTTCGTCGGCGCAGCGCGAACGGCGCCGCACGCCCATGCTCGAGCCTTCGAACAGCGGCTTGGCGAACAGCGGATAGGGCAGGACAAGTTCCGAGAGTTGCGCGACCTGGTGCACGACCTCGAAGCGCGGCGTGGGCACGCCCGCGCTCGCCACGACGCGTTTGGCCATGGCCTTGTCGAGCGACACGGCCATTGTCAGCGGGTCGGAGTGCGTGCACGGGACCCCGAGCATTTCGCACAGCGCCGGAACGTGCGCCTCGCGCGAACGCGAGCCGCGCCCCTCGGCCAAGTTGAAGACCAACTGCGGCCGCGCCTCGAGCAGGCGCTCGACGAAACGCCGCCCGCCGCCGAGCAGCACCGGCTCGTGCCCGCGAGTGGCGAGCACGCGCGCGATGGCTTCCACGGTGGCGGGGGAGTCGTACTCCTCGAGCAAGTCATCGGGCGCGTCGGCCCTCACAGCCGACGCGTCGAAGTCCGCCTTCAAGTCGAAGGCGATGCCGATCTTCATGGTGCTGCGCTCAGCTCTTGGGCTTGGACTCGCCCTCGGCTGCCCGCGCGCTGCCGTTGCGGCGCGGCGCCGCGCCGCGGTGCACCCAGCGACTCTTGCCCACGATCTTCGCTTCGCTGGGCGCGGAGTTTTCGCCGTCCTTGTTCACCGACTCCACGGGACCCGAGCGCTTCTTGCGCGGCCGGATCTCGTCGCCCACGCGCAGCGGCTCGATGTACTCGTACAGCTTGCCGGCGAAGTTGCGCAGCAGCGCGCGCCCGTTCTTCGGCTCGTAGCGCAGCAGGTAGTCGGGCTGCACCGGGATCTTCCCGCCGCCGCCCGGCGCGTCGACCACGTAGGTCGGCACGGCGAGTCCGCTGATGTGCCCGCGCAGGCCCTCGATGATCTCCAGGCCCTTCGAGATCGGCGTGCGGAAGTGCTCCGCGCCGCGGACCGGGTCGCACTGGTAGAGGTAGTACGGCCGCACGCGTTGCTTCATCAGCCCCGTGCACAGCGCGCGGATCGTCGACACGCTGTCGTTCACGCCGCGCAGGAGCACCGCCTGGTTGTTGAGCGGAATGCCGGCGCGACTGAGCTTGTCGCAGGCGCGCGCGGTCTCGGGCGTGAGTTCGCGCGGGTGGTTGAAGTGCACGTTGATCCACAGCGGGTGGTAGCGCTGCAGCATGTCGACGAGCTCGTCGTCGATGCGCTGGGGCAGCGCAACCGGCACGCGCGTGCCGATGCGGATGATCTCCAGGTGCGGGATCGCGCGCAGCTTGGAGAGGATCGACTCGAGCTTCTGGTTCGAGTAGTTCAGCGGGTCGCCGCCCGACACGATCACGTCGCGGATCTGCGGCGTGCGCGCGATGTAGGCGACCATCGCGTCGATCTCGACGTCGGGCGTTGCGCCCTCGTACATCGTGCGCTTGCGCGTGCAGTAGCGGCAGTAGATCGCGCAGTTGTTCGAAATCACCATCAGCGCCCGGTCGGGGTAGCGATGGGTGATGCCCGGAACGGGCGAGTAGTTTTCCTCGCCCAGCGGATCTTCGTCGCCGACGGCGCGGTAGCGGAATTCCTCTTCGAGCGGCACGACCTGGCGCAGGATTGGATCGTTCGCATCGTCCGCGTCGATCAGCGACAGGTAGTAGGGCGTGATGCCCATCCGGAAGTCGCGCAACACCTGAGCGCGCGCTTCCCACTCGCTGGGCGGGATCGAGAGCTTCTTGGCGAGCTCCTCGAGAGTCGTGACGCGGTTCTTGAACTGCCAGCGCCAGTCGGACCACTCGGCGTCCGACACTTCGGGGTAGTAGTGCGCGCGGCCGGTGCGCCGAGGACCTGTGGGCGCTGCGACCGCGGCACGCGCGAGCGACGGAGCGATGGAGTCGCTCACGAGCTGCGTGCTAACTGGTGGTTCCGAGTCGATGACGTTTTGGAGGGTCGACAGATCGACGTTTTCGGGCATGGAGTCCGACTCCGAGCGCGGGGCTCGAACACTTGGCTCCGCTCGTGGATCGTCTCGTCAGCCGCACTTCGCGGCGAGATCAGTCCACGCGCGTGGAGAGTTGAGGGTCACGTGCTTCACGGTGTCCGGCGGGGGGTCGCGCTACCCGCTCGACGCGACCCGGCGCGCGGCCGGTCGCCAAGCGGATGCGCGCGAAAGTGCTGCGCTGGACGAAGCGGCGACACTCTACCGCTCGCGTGAGCTTGGTCCAGCTTGATCCAGAATTCGCGGCGCCTTCAGCGCAGCGGCTTGCGGGCGACCACCTCGAACACCGTGGGCAGCACCACGAAGTCCGTGGCCGGCCGCAGGCCGTCGAAGTCCTCGTGGAAGCGCCGTTCCTCGGCCGGGCTGATTTCGCCGAGCTTGACGAGCTTGGGGGTGAACGTGCGCCACCAGCTCGCGACCCATTGCCACATGCTCTCGCCCGGCCGGGCGATCCGCTGGTGCACTTCGAGCCGCTCGAGTTCGAGGCCCTGCGCCGCGAGCAGGCCGGGAACGCGCCCCATGACATCGGGGTCACCGCCGGGTTTGCGCCATGAGCGCGCCGTGGCGGCGACGACCCGCGTGAACGATTCGCGCCGCGGCGCTGCGGTCATGCACTCGTAGTTGAAGTAGTCGTGGATCAACAGGCGGCCGCCCGGCGCGAGCGCCGCGGCCGCGCCCGCGATGACCGCCCCGGGATCGGGAACGAAGCACAGCACCCAGCGCGCGTGTGCGAGGTCGAACGGCGCCTCGTCGGCGAGCACCTGCGGCAGCTTCTGGACGTCGCCGACGCGCCCCTCGAGTTGCCTCAGCCCCCGTGCCGCGGCCTGCGCGCGCAGGTGCTCGACGAAGGCGTGCGACTCGTCGACGCCGACCACGCGGCCAGCGGACTGCACGAGCTGCGCTAGGTCGAACGCCGCGTAGCCTGGCCCGCAGCCGATGTCGAGCGCGCGTTGGCCGGGCCGCACACCAGCGCTTTTCCACGCCTGGTGCGCCGCGTCGGACCACAGGCGGTGTTGCAGCCCCAGGCGCTCGAGCTCGTCGGCGCCGGTGCCCAGGACATATTCGCGTTCGTCGGCGTTCGTTGTGCTGCCCATGCCGCGTGAACCTAACTCGCACGACGCTCCAGCGCGTCGCTCTCGAGGTAACGATGCTGAGGCGGGGCGCGCGTGACGCTTGGCTCAGGAGTCGGACGTCTTGGCTGGCGCGTGGGCGTCCACAGAGCCAGCCGCGTGCGCTCCGCTGGGCAAGAACACACGCGGAAACAGACCGCCGATGAGGAGTACGCCCATCACCACGCTGACGGCGGCGATTTCGCGCCGCGAGAGGTCCTGCTCACCGATGTGCCGCCGCGTGCCCGAGAACAGCACGAAGAAGCAGCGCATCACGGTGTAGCCGTTCAGCGCCGTGCTCAGGATCACGGCCAGCCAGACCTGCGGAAATTCTTCGACCGAACCTTGTACGAGCAGGTCCTCGGCCACGAAGCCGAGCGTGAGCGGCAGCGCGACGCTCGCGAAGCCCAGGAACAGGAACGCCACGGCCATGCGCGGCGTGCGGGCGAAGCTGCCGCCAGGTTGTTGCAGCGAGAGTGCGCCGCGCCGCGCCTCCAGCGCCGCGATGGTCATCAGGAAGCCCGAGCTCGACAGCGCCATGACCTGCCAGCCGAGCATCGCGCCCGTGAAACCCACCTCCGAATGGTTCTCGAGTCCGAACGCGATCAGCCCCGTCTGACTGATGACCAGCCAACCCGCCGCTCGGCGCGCGCTCGTCTGCACGACGCCCAGCAGCGCACCGATCACGCCGGTGACAGCGGCTGCGGCCGCGAACACGTGCGCCAGTTCGCCGCCCGTGTGCTCGTGCAGCACACTGAGCTGCACGTACACGCCGGTCTGCGGCGCGACGAGCGCGACCACCAGGCCGAGTGGCGCGTGTTCGACGAGCGTGGTGAGCCAGCCATGCGCCGGAACCACGGCCTCGCGCAGCGCGATGGCCACCAGGAGCGCGAGGACGCCTTCTTCGGTCCAGCCGCGCTGGAGCGCGTACAGCCCGCCGAGCAGGCACAGCGCAGCCAGACCTTGGTAACGCAGGAAACCTGCGGCGAGCGGCGGGGCGCCCGTGCGGCTCAGGCGGCGCAGTTCGAGCGTGACGACGACGAGTTGCGCGCACCACAGGCCGCCGAGCGCCAGCGGGTCGTCGACGGCGAGAATTCCCAGCGCGAGTGCGATCACCTGCAGGATCGCGGCGATCGTGCGAGGAGCGTGGCTCACAACCGGCGCCAGCCCGACCGCGAGCAGCGCGACCAGAAGATCGACGAAGGGCGAGCTCTCGCGCCAGCCTTCGGCGCTGCACAGCAGCGTCAGTCCGTATGCATGCAGTTCCGCGCCGCCGATCCAGCGAAAGACCAGAGCCGTGACTCCGAGCGCGAGGGCCGTCGCAGCGACGACGCCGAAAGCGAAGTTGCGCGCTCGCCGCGCGTCGTCGAGGGCCGCCACTCGCAGACCGCCGAGCAGCAGCGCGAGCGCGGCGAACAAAGGTTGTAGGTAGATCACGGGCGACTCCGTTTCTCGGCGCTGCGGCCGACCAGCCAGGCGGTGACCGTGCGATCCACGCGGTCGAGCACGCTCGCCAACGCTCCGACTCCCAGCGCGACCTTGCGCAGCAACACATCGTGGTAGCCGCGCTCAAGTGCGAATCGGTACAGCCACGGCCGCAACGCGGCCGGCGCCAAACGCTCGAGGTGGAACGGCGTGCGCGGAATCTGGCGGCCAACCGCGCGCTCGAGGTGGTGGTGGTCGTGGAGCAGGCTGGGCGAGCGCAGGATCTCCAGGCTGCGGATCGTCGCGTGGCCCAGGATGTGGATCAGCGGCACGTAGCGCAATCCCAGGCCGATCTCGACCAGGATCAGCCCCACCTGCGTCATCGAGGCGTGCGCGAGCAGGCTCTTGATGTCGGTCTGCACCCGCCCGACGAACGAGCCGTGCACCGCGGTGGCGGCGCCGACGACCACGACGGCCGCGGCGACCCACGGCGCCGCGTCGAGCACGTGGGCCGAACGCAGCAGCAGATAGGGGCCGAGGTGGATCGAGATCGAGCCGTAGAAAATTGCCGAGGAAGGCGTCGGGCCCTCCATCGCACGCGGCAGCCAGCCGCCGAGCGGAACTTGCGCCGACTTGCCCATCGAAGCCCACAAGAGCAGGAATCCGATCAGCGCGGTGTCGAACAGCTCAGGGGCCGTGCGCAGCGTAGCCCATGCTGCGCCCTGTTCGACGAACTGCGAGTTGCCGACCTTGTGGTGCAGCCAGACGAGCGCCGCCAGCAGACCCGCGTCGCAGAGGCGGTAGGTCAGGAACGCGCGCAGCCCGTGCTCGACGGGTTTGGGCCGCTCGTGGAAGAACGCGATCAGCAGCGCGGAGGTCAGTCCGACGAGTTCCCAACCGAAGAAGGCTTGGTCCAGGCCGCCGGCGAGCACCAGCACCTGAACACCCGCGCCGAACAGCGAGAGCAGCAGGTAGAAGCGGAAGAAGCCCAGTTCGCGGTGCAGATAGCGCCGCGAGAACGCGCCGATCAGTCCGACCAGCATCGCTGCGAATGTGGCGAAGGGCAGCGACAGCCGGTCGGCGAGCAGCGACCACTCGAACGAGTAGTGGCCCACTTGGAACCACGAGCCCAACTTGACTTCGACGCTGCTGCGGCCGTCCGCCAGAATGCCGATGAAGCTCGCCAACGCGGCGAAGGCCGCCGTGCTGAAGGCCGCGCCGACGATCGAGGCGGTCCAGCGCTCGGTGAAGCGCACGCCGAGCCAGGACAAGAGGCCCAGCACCAGCACGGCCAGGGCCGGCGCGGAGACGATCGTCACCACGCAGAACGAAAGCCACAGGTCCATCAGGCGGCCTCCTCATCGGCCGAAGCGGCGACGATGCGTGGGCAGCCCAAGTGGTCGAGTTCCCCGTGGTAGAGGAAGACCGAACTGGGCGCGACGGGGAGTACGGTCGACTCGGGCTCGTACGGGCGCAGGTCGCCGCCGGAGAAGTGCCACACCTCGTTCGTCGAGGGACTGACCGCGGCAACCTGGATCCAGCCGTTGGCGATGAACTGCGCCAGCGCGGGCGCGGCGACGAGCAGCTTGCGCAGGATGTGCGGCTCCGCATCGATGATCGCCAGCAGCCGCACCGGCTCGTGGATCTCGACCATCTGCCACGGCAGCCCCGTGCGCAGGTCGGACGCGTGGCCGTCCATTACGCCAATCAGGCCGGTGATGTTGTGCGGAAGCTTCGAACCCGCGCCGTAGGTGATCGGGTCGACGTAGCTGAAGTAGTATTCGAGGTTGATGACGGCGCCGACCGGCACAACCGCGTTCAGGAGCCGCGCTAGCACCGCGCCATCGGGATCGACGGTCGGGTCGTACGAGACCAGGAACGCGCGCCGGTCGAGGAACAGGCCGCGTGTGCGCTCACGGCGGCCGATCACGGCGTAGGCGTTGGTCGCGTGGCCGCACTCCGGCCGCGGCTGGGCCAAGTCGACTGCGCGCCCCATAACGAGCCGTTTGGCCGCCGCCGGATCGCCGTCGCGCGGCGCTGACTCGAAGCGTCGGCAGCGCTCGTGCGCCTGGCGTTCGCAGACCGTTTCGAACAAGTGCTTGACCTCCTCGAGCGCCGGCTGGCGCGCCTCGGGCATGAGGTCCTCGTCGAACCACTCCATCGAATCATCGCATGTGTTGTGCAGCGAGCCGACGAACCACGAGTTGTCCGGAATCACGATGCCGCGCTTCGCGAGCAGCGCGCGCACCTGCGGATGGTTGGCCATGGCGGCGAACGCGCGCGTTCGGACCGCCGCGCCCGCCGCCCGTTGCGCCGCAGTCGTACGCCGACTCGTGCGGGTTGTTTAGGCTCGACGAGCCGTGGCCGACGATCAGGACGATCTCGCTGAACTCGCGCAGCAGGCCGATCGTGCGCAGCGCGTTCTCGATCACGTCAGCCATCTCCGTCGTCGAGTAGCCCACGAAGCGGCCCTCTGCGTCGCGTTCGTCGCCGTTGCGTTCGAGCAGCAGACGCGTCACCGGCTGCAGTCGAGTTGCGTCGGTGATGCCGCTGAGCAGCGACTCCGACAGGCGCGGGAACAGGCAGCGCCCGATCATCGGGACCACCGAGCCCAGCCCCAGGAACGCCGAGAGCAATCCGCCGCCGCCCAGGGTGCGGCTCGTGCGCGCGAGCGCTTGGGTGGTCAGGCCGCGCCGCCGTCGCGCCGAGCGCCAGATCTGTTCCTCCTCGGGACTCAGCGCGCGTTCGCTGACGTAGTGCTTGGGCGTTACGTTGACCGGGCATAGCGGGCGCGGTCGCACCTCACCCAGGCCTTGCCAAGCCATCGCGACGCCAAAGAAACCGGCGAAGCCGAAGGTCTGCACACTGGGCTGCAGTTCCTCGAGATGGCGCCGTGAGGAGCACTCGCGCTCGTCGATGCAGAAGATCGCCTGCAGGCGCGGTTTTGACTGCGGCGGATCGGGCTGCTTCACATAGGCCGCGACGGCGTCGAGCACGTTGACACGCAGGCGGCGCTCGAACGCTAGGTGTAGCAAGCGGCGACGCTCGATTTCGCCGAACGCGGCGACCTCGGCCAGCCAGCACGTGGCCGGCCCCAAAGCGGCGAAGGACTCGAGCTGCACCTGCGTGATCTGCGCCATGACAAACGCTTCGTACACGCGCTCCAGGTCGCGCTGCTCGCTCGCCCTCGGCTGCGCCGCCTCGAGCAACGGCCAACCGGCGTCGGCTCCGAACTGCGTGCGCACGGCGTCGCGTGCTGCGAACAGATCGAGCGTCAGTTGCACGGCTAGGAAGTCGACCAAGCGCGCCGGACGCGGTTCGACCGGCGCGCGGTCGGGACGGAGCTCGAACTGCCGCATCATTCCGGCCCAGCCGCGCAGCGAGAGCAGCGTGGCCTGGATGTAGTCGCGCCACGCGTGCTCGGGAACGCCCAGCCCCTCGAGCGCGGCGCGCACGGTGCGCTCCGGGTCCCAGTGCTCGGCTTCCTGGCGTCGGAACTCGGCCGGCAGCGCGCGCATCCAGCGCTCGGACAGCGAGCCGTTCGCCGACTGCATGCGCCGCACGGCCGAGAGGAAGCCCATTTCGCGTTCGGGCATCGGCCACGAGGCCACACCTTGGTCGAGGAACGCTGCGCACCAACGGATGAGCAGCGGGTGGACGCGTTGGTCGACGTCTTCGAAGCCTGCGGCGACCAGTTGGTCGCGGCGACGCAGCGCCGTGCGCGGCGCTGGCTCGGACCCGGCGGCCTGAACGAGGTGCTCCCACAGCTCCCACAACATGCGGCCCACGCGCTCGCGCGGCGGCAGTCCAGCGAAGCGCCGGTCCGCGCGCACTTCGAGCTCGCTGCGACGGAAGGCGTCGACGCGCGGGTGCACACGCGCCAGCGTGTCCGTCTCCGACAGCTGCCATTCGAGCGCGGCCCCCGAGGGGATCTCGAACAGGTTGCGCAGCCGCAGCTGGCGGTACTCGCGGCGCGTGAGTCGGCCGATGACGAGCGTGTCCGCGTCGCCGCTGCGGCGCAGATCGTCGGCGATGACTGCGTCGAGGTCCGCGGCGAGGATGCGACCCTTGCGCAGGTGCTCGGCGAAGGCGGCCTCGGTCTGGAACGGCTCGGCGCCGAACACCGCCGCCGCCGCCACGACCGCACGCTCGAAGGATAGATCCTCGAAGGCGTGCAGCGTGTTGTGGTGCACGAAGGTGTGGATCGGCGCCTGCTCGGGGAGCAGGTGCGCGATGTCGTCGAGCAGCGCCTGCAGGCCGCCGCCAGAGTTCGAGTGGCCGTGCGCGCTCACGAACGCACTCTCCAGCGCGTCGCGTGTTCGTGCGTGGAGGACGACTTCATCTGCTCGTGCCCCACGACCTCGACGCGCACGTTGGTCAATTCGTTCGCCATGGCCTCCACGCGCGCGCGGAACGTGTGGTCGACAAGCACCGACTGGCTGAGGTCCACCACGATGCGGCGCACTTCGGGCGTGATTTACTGGAAGCGCTTGCGCAAACCCAACAGGCTGGGGAACGCGGCGGCGCCGACGATCGCCACCGTTAGCGTGTCGCCGCTGCGCTGATCGACGAGCTTGGTCCGGAACAACTTGATCGGATCGGCGCCGCGCACCCAGTGCAGCAGCAGCTTGAGCGCCAGGCCCACGCCCACGCCCACGAGGATGTCGACCGCGAGCGTCACGATCAGTGTGGTGACGAAGATCGCGAACTGATCGAGGCCCAAGTGCCAGGCGTGCGTGAATTCCTTGGGCGATGCCAGACGCGTGCCTGTGTAGACGAGCATCGCGCCGAGGGCCGCCAGGGGAATCGTCTGAAGCAGTCCCGGTGCGGCCGCCACGAACGCGAGCAGCAGTGCGCCGTGCAAGAAGTTGGACTTGCTGGAGCGGGCGCCGGCGTCGATGTTCGCGCGGCTGCGCACGATTTCCGAGATCATCGGCAGGCCGCCGATCGCCGACGACACCAAGTTGCCGACGCCCAACGCGAGCAGGTCGCGGTTGAGGCTTGAAGCGCGCTTGGACGGATCCATCGCGTCGACAGCGAGCACGCTCAACGTGGATTCGATCGTGCCGACCAGCGCGAACATCACGATGTAGCGGATCGAGACGGCGCTGGTGATCACCGAGAAGTCGGGGTAGCGGACGGCGTCGAGCAGCGAGCCAGGCAACTTGACCAGAAGCTCAGGTCCGACGTGGTAGTGGCCGGTGAGGAAGTCGTAGTCGTGCGAGTGCGGCAGGCCGTAGTACAGCCCCACCGGCACGGCGATCGCGAGGACGATCAGCGGCGCGGGGATGAGCTTGGACCAACGCGTGCGCAGCAGCGGCCAGCCGAAGAGGACTACCAGCGCGATCGCGCCCAGCGAGAGGATCTCGGGGTTCGCGTTGGCGAAGCTGTGCGGGATCTCGGCCACCAGCCCCAGCGGAGTCTTGGCCTGTGGGGTGACGCCGACGACCGTGTGCGCCTGCTTCGAGAAGATGATCACGCCGATCGCAGCGAGCATGCCGTGCACGACGGAGGGGGACATCGCGATGCCGATCGTGGCGGTGCGCACCAGCGCGAACACGATTTGGATCCCCGCGGCGACCACGCCTACCGCCAGCGCGCGCGGATAACCGACGGACATGTCGCCCTGACCTAGCTCGGTGACCGCGCCGAGCGCGATCACGATCAGGCCGGCGGCCGGGCCCTTGATCGTCAGCGGTGCGCTGCCCAGCGGAGTGACCACGAGCCCGCCGACGATTGCGGTCATCACGCCCGCGATGGGCGGGAAGCCGCTGGCCATGGCGATGCCCAGGCACAGCGGGAGGGCGATGAGATAGACGAGGAATCCGGCGCGCAGGTCGCCGAGCCACGAGTTGGAGGAAGCAGGAGCGGAGGCGGGCGGCGCAGCGGCCGAAGTGGAATGGGACACGGTGGTGGAGTCAGCTTTGCAGTCGCGGCTCGGGGCCAGCTAGGCGGCGAGCCGTCGCGGATCGGACGGAGTCTGTGCAGCGGAACTCGCTCCGTTCGCGCCACAGCGCGCTCGGTTCGACGCTCCGGAACTGCGCCGTCAGCGGGCGCAGAGCACCGCCGCGGGCCTCCGCAGCAGTGCAGGGCCTCGCGCCGTGTGCGCGAAGCCGCCGTGCATCAAACGGCCGCCGGAGGTCCGCGCGGACGCCGCGGTGAAGCAGCCCCGTCGCGCGGCTGGCGCAACTCGACCAGGCAGTGCTCGAACGCAAAACGCCGGCGCGTGCGTTCGCCCTTCGTCACGCCCTCCAAGTCGGGCTCGGGCTCCCACTCGCTGCCGTCTGCCCCAGCTTCCTCGCTGCCCGTCTCGGTCTCAAGCGCGCGCGCCGGATCCGTGCTGCGCTCGGACGACGACGAGGGAGCGACTTGAGTGACAGCCGAGATCGACGTCTCGACTCGCGCTGCGGCAGAGTGCGCCACCCCGTACGCGGCGGTCAGCCACGTCATCAGGAACAGCGCCAGCGAGATCCAGACGCTCACACGCAGGCACTTCGAGCGCTCGCTGCGCTCTGGTTCCGTGGCGGAACTCCCGAGACTCGTGGGATCTTGGGGGGCCTGCACGGGGAACGTCGCTGCCCCAGCAGAGTAGTCGGCGGGACGCTGGCGGCAAGCGACCTAGCTCATAAGCGTGCTGCGCGGGCGCCCGTCGGACGTTTTGTACGCGCAGCGCAGGGCTGTGTTGGGAGCGGCAGGGTGGAGGAGCAAACGCGGACGACTCCGGGCGCGCTAACCATCGGCGCGAGGGCGTCTCGCTCCGGAGTCGTCGACCCGATTCGCCTATCGCTGGCCTGGACCGCGCGTCTGAATTCGTCCGCTGGGCAGCCGTCCATCCATTCGAGCCGTCCGGGCAGGTGGCCTTCAGGCCGGTGAGAGCTGGGCCTGCACGCGCCGGATCACGACAGCGGTGAACTCGTCGGTCTTGAGCTTCCCGCCGATGTCGCCGGTCTTCTCGCCAGCGGCGATGGCGTCGAGCAGCGCCGTGCGCAGCGCGCGGCTGGCGTCGAGTTCGCCGATGTGGCGCAGCATGGACGACAGCGCGAGCAGCGCCGCGGTCGGGTTGCACAAGTTCTTTCCAGCGATGTCGGGCGCCGTTCCGCCCGCGGGGTCGAACATCGCCTGCGCGATCACACCGTTGTCCTGGAAGGCGTAGCTCGCGCTGTCGCCCAGGCCCACCGAGCCGATCAGGCCGCACAACATGTCGCTCAGGAAGTCGCCGTACTCGTTGGGCGTCACGATCACCGAGTAGCGCTCGGGCCGCATGATGATGTTCGCGAGCATCGAGTCGAACAGCTCGCGGCGGTAGGGGATTCCGGGGTAGTCCTGGCTGACGTTGCCGCACACTTCTTCGAACAGGCCGTCGGTGCCCTTCTGGATCGTGTACTTCGAGCTCGACACCACGCCGGCCTTGCGCACCATCGCGAGCTTGAACGCAAAGCGCGCGGCATGGCGCGTGGGCAGACGCTCGATCACGCGCAGGCTCACCGCCGTGTCGGGTCCGATGCGTCGTCCCGCGTCTTCGTAGGTGCCGCCGGTGCCGATGCGCACCACGTCGATGTCGATCGACTTGGTGAAGTTGGTCTCGATGCCCGGGATCGTCGTCACGGGCCGGTGGATCACCGAGAACTGGCAGCGATCGCGCAGGATCTTGTTGGGGCTGGCGTCTTCGCTCGTCGTCGTCGTCGGGTACTTGAGCGAGACGCGGCAGGCGCGCATCTGGCGCTCGGCTTCGTCGTACACCTCGGCGCCGCGCCGCGCCCGCGAACCTTCGGAAAGGTCGACCTGCACGAACTCCAGTTTGAGCGGCAGGACCTCCGCGACGGCGTGGATGGCGCGCGACAATTCGGCGCTGATGCCGTCTCCCAACAACTCGACGACGCGGTAGCTCTTCACGGAGGTGCTCTTCTGTCGGACGTGGACCGGGAACGGGGGCGCCGGCGCGGCGCGGCCCAAAAATCGAGTGCGGGGAGCGTCGAACCGGACCGCTGGCGCGGGATCAGGAGCACCGCGCTGCGCCGCAGGTCGAGCGCTCCGCCACACTTGAAGGGCAAATAGGATAGGGACGACGCGCGCGCCATCAAGTCGTCGCTCCCCGGCAGCTGCCGCCGGGCTCGATTCGACGGGAACTTTTTCGGCGGGAGCGGTAGAACACCGTGAGGGCCGCGTGCTGGCAGGCGCGGGGCTCGAAATCGCCGCGAAACACGCCACGATGCGATACGGCGTCTGGGGGTGCGGAACTCGGGCGCGGCGCTCTGGCGTGGTTGTGCGTACGCGGTTGAACAGGCTTGGCGGGGCAGGCGACATACAAGGCGAACGATGGCGAACAAGGCGAACACGGCGTGGGTGCTCGTGGCGGCGGCCGCTGCCGCTCTGGCGATTGGGCTCGCGCTCTGGCTGAGCGGTGGGACGCAACCCGACTCGCAGGCCGCGATGCCGGCGGCGCCGCGCGTGCCGGGCGACACCTCGGCGGAGAACGCGCCCTCCGACCGCGACGTGCAGTTGGCGCCGACGCTGGAGATCCAGCCCCTGGGCCAGACCACCTCGACCGTGGCCTGGCCGGTGAAGCTCGAGTTGGAGCTGGTGCGCGCCGCGCACTTGCCGCGGGCGTCAGGGCTCGCGCCGCTGGGCTCGGGCGCCAGCGCGCGCCTCTCGGGCCGGCTGTCGGCGGGCGAGCGTGCGATTCCGGGCAAAGTCACCTTCGTCGGCGGCCCCAACACCGGGCGTGTGCTCGAGTGCAGCTCGAGCGGTCACTTCGGCGCCGTCGACCTCTATCCCGGTCTGGCCGAGGTCAAGGTCACTGGCCCCGGCGTCGAGTCGATCCGCGAAGTCAACTTGCGCGCCAACGCGCTCGAACTGCTCAACATCACCTACGACTTTCCCGGCTCGGTCACTGGCGTGGTGTTCGACCGCGACGCGCAGCCGCTCGAGGGCGTCGATGTCGAGCTCGACGGGCAGCACGTGTTCACCGACGAGCGCGGGCAGTTCCACTTCTCCACGGCCTTCGGCGGCGAGCGCGTGCGCATCGTGCTGCGCAAGAGCGGCTACGCGACGTTCACCGACATCGTCGGCGTCGCGACCGGGCGTCCGCTCGGTGTCGAGCAGTTCACCTACACGCTGCATCCCGCCGCCTCGCTCGCGATCCAACTCGGTCCGCGCATCGGCGCGCAGGGCGACGCGACGGTGATCCTGCTCCCCGAGGTCCAGGGCCTCAACCGCATCTATCCGTGGCATCGCATCTCGCCGCTGCGCATGCCGCCGGGTACGACGCGCGTGCTCGACGATTTGCCGGCGATGCGCGTCACGGTGCGCGTGTTCCACGAAGGTGCGATCGCCAATCCGGAGTCCGAGACGGTGTACCTGCGCAGCGGCGCGGTCGAGCGGCACGAAGTGCGCTTCGCGCCCGGCCCGTCGGTCGAAGGCGTCGTGGTGGACGAGCAGGGTCGGCGCCAGGAGCGCGCGCGCGTAGTGTGCGAGGCCGCCGACCGGCTCGCCGCAGTGCACCAATACTTGGCGCGCACGCCCTACGAAACGGGCGCGGAAATCCTGCCGCCGTTTCCGATGGGCTCGGGCGAGGTGCGCACCGACTTCGACGGCGTGTTCCAGCTTTCGAGTTGGCCCAAGCTCGGCGGCAAGCGCTACCTGTGGGCGCTCAGCGCCGACGGCAAACGCTGGGGAGCGCGCGTGATCTCGACCGAAAATCCCGGCGTGATCGAGCTGGTGGTCAAGCCGGTCGAGTCGGGTCAGTGGGCCTTGAGCATCGACTTTCCCGGCCGACACCAGGGCCTGCCCGTGGTCGCTTCGATCGGCGGCGGCGCGCAACCGGAGGTGCTCGTTCCCGCGCGCGAACCGCTGGTGCTGCGCGGCTTGGCCGCAGGCACGTGGCGCATGAAGGCGACTTGGAACGGCAAGCCGTTGCTCGCTCCGGAGGGTCAGGAGTTCGAGCTCGACGGCGACCGCACGCGCACGGTTCCGCTGCCCGAAGGTGCGATCGCGGGGCAGGACCAGGACACGCTGCTGCGCGCCGGCCGGCTCGAGCAGGCCAAACCGAGCGGAACCTGAGAGCCTCTAACGGAATGAGCCGTGGAGGCTCGGGCGCGAAGGCGCCGTTTGGGTGGCGTCGACGCGGCGACACGGGTTCGCCTGGCAACCCTTGGAGCCGCTGCGGCGCCGCTCAAGAGGATGACAGCGCGTCGGTGCGCCGCGACGTCTTCCGTTGGCGGCTCCAAGTCAGCTCTGGCGGCGGGCGAACGGCGCGAGCGCCTCGCGGAACTCCCGCGCGCTGGCGAAGCGCTCGTCGCGGCGTTTGGCCATGGCCCGCGCGACGAGCGCGACGAACTCCGCAGGTAGATGCTCGCGGCGTTGCTCTAGCGGCTCGGGCGCTTCGCGTTCGATCGCGATCACTGTGGCGGTGAGCGAACGGCCGTGGAAAGCCGGCACGCCGCACGTGAGCGCGTAGAGCATGGCGCCGACCGAGTAGATGTCGGCGCGCCCGTCGACGCGTTCACCGCGCAGTTGTTCCGGCGCGGCGTACAGCGGAGTGCCGACCGACGCGCCCAGGCTGGTGATCGTCGCGCCGCTCGCGCGCAGGCGCGCGAGGCCGAAGTCGCCCAGCCGCACGCCGCCGACGAAGTCGAGAAGGCAGTTGGCGGGTTTCACGTCGCGGTGCAGCACGCCGACCTCGTGGACGGCCGCCAATCCGTCGAGTGTTTGCACCACCCAGTCGGCGACTTGCTCGAGCGGCGCGGGTTCGTCGAACAGGTAACGACTCGAGCGTGCGGCCGCTCATGCGTTCGAGCACGAGCGCTGGAATTCCGCCGACGGTGCGCGCCTCGAGCACACGCACGCAGTTGGGGTGCGTGACGCGCTCCATGAGCGCGCCCTCGCGGCGAAAACGCTCGAGCGCGAGCGGATCGCTGGAGCGCGCGTGCCGCAGGAGCTTGATCGCCACGTCGAGGTTGTGGCGCAGGTCGCGTGCGGCGAAGACCTCGCCCATCGCGCCGCGCCCGAGCGAGTGTTCGAGCCGGTAGCCGTCGACTTCGAGCGGCAGCCGGCCGTCGAGCATCGAACGTTCGCGGGGCAGCATGCGGCGCATGATCGTAGCGAGCGTGAGCGGGGCGCCGTTTGGGAGCGGCGCACGCCTACAATCTTCGCCCCGTGAATACGCTCACCCTCGACGGCCATTCCATCCGACTCGAACACCTCGACCCGTGCCTGCGCGGCCTCGCGCTGCGCCTGGAGCTCGCGCCGCGAGCGCGCGAGGCTGTGGCGCTCGCGCGTCGGCTCGTGGATTCGCACATCGAGGCTGGCGACATCGTCTACGGGCTCACGACCGGATTCGGCAAGCTCAAGAGCGTCGCGATCGCGCGCGCCGATCTGGCGCAGCTGCAGCGCAACCTCGTGCTCTCGCACTGCTGCGGCGTCGGCGAGCCGCTGGCGATCGGCGAGGTGCGCGCCGCGCAGATCTGCCGCATCAACGAGCTCGCGCGTGGACACTCGGGCGTACGCGTCGAGTTGCTCGAGGCGCTCGTGCGCCAGTTCAACGCGGGCTTCGTGCCTGTCGTCCCGCAGCAGGGTTCGGTCGGCGCGAGCGGCGACCTCGCTCCGCTCGCGCACATGGCGGCGGCCGCGATGGGCGTGGGCGAGGCGTATGTGTGGACGCCCGGCGGCGCGCGGCGGATGAGTGCGGCCGAGGCGTTGAAGTCGATCGGCGAAGCACCGGTCGAGTATCAAGCGAAGGAAGGCCTAGCGGTCATCAACGGCACCGAGGTGATGAAGGCCGTGGGAGCGTTGGTGCTGCTGCGAGCGCGCAACCTTTCGAAGTGCGCCGACGTCCTCGCTGCGCTGTCGATCGAAGCGCTGCAGGGCTCCGCACGGCCTTTTGAGGAACGCTTCGCACTCCTCAAGGGCCAGCCTTCGCACGGCAGAGCCTCGGCCAACGTGCGCAAGTGTCTGGCCAACTCTGAGGTCCTCGAGAGCCACGCCAACTGCACGCGCGTGCAGGACGCGTACTCGTTGCGTTGCACGCCGCAGGTCCACGGCGCCTTCAAGGCTGCGCTCGAGCACGTCGAGAGTGTGTTTGCCGCCGAGCTCAACTCGGTCACCGACAACCCCGTGATCTTCGCCGGGACCGGCGAGGTGGTCAGCGCTGGTCAGTTCCACGGCCAGCCGATTGCGATTCCGCTCGACTACCTCGCCGCAGCGCTGGCGACGCTCGCCAACATCTCCGAGCGCCGGCTCGAGCAACTCGTCAACCCCGACATCTCGCGCCTGCCGGCGTTTCTCACGCCGAATCCCGGCCTCAACTCGGGCTTTATGATCGCGCAGGTCACCGCGGCTTCGCTCGCCTCGGAGAACAAGAGCCTCGCGCACCCCGCTTCGGTCGACACGATCCCGACGAGCGCCAATCAAGAAGACCATGTCTCGATGGGCCTCACCGCCGCGCGCAAAGCGCGTGCGATCTGCGCCAACACCGAGTCCGTGCTCGCCATCGAGTGGCTCGCCGCCGCGCAGGCGCGCGAGTTCCACGCCGAACTGCGCGCCGGCGACGGCGCACAAGCCGCGCACGAGTTCCTGCGCCGCCACGTCGCCAAGCTCGAGCAGGACCGCTACTTCCACGCCGACATCGAGTCTGCCCGCGCGCTGCTCGCGAACGGCGAACTCGCGGCTGCCGTCGAGCGTGTGACGGGGCCGCTCCTTGCTTGACTCGACGTCTCGCCTTCGCGCCGCTCGACCCTGCGCTGACGGAGAACGACACGTCGGTGTCGCCTTCCCCGCGCGTGGACAGCGCCCGCGGTCGTTCTGATCACGGGCTTCACGTTGGGCGTCCGGCGCTGCGCTCACCGGCACGCCGCAAGCAGGGCGCGAAGTCGACCTGCCGCGGCGCGACGAAGCGCGGCAGGTGCTCGACGGGTGGCTGAGACCCACGCGGCGCAAAGCGTGACGCGTCCCTGGTGCGTGTAGGCCGAGCGTCGCGGCGTTCGATTCGCAAGTCTTGACCTGTGCAGCGGCGCGAGACGAACGCGGCTTCGGGCTAGACTCCCACGCACGCCATGAAGACCACGACGATCGCGCCCAAGGACCTCGCCACGATTCCGACCGGACCGCAGCGCGCGCCGCGCGGCACGCAGCTCAGCTGCAAGAGCTGGGGCGCCGAGGCGGCTCTGCGCATGTTGATGAACAACCTCGACCCCGAAGTGGCCGAGGATCCGGCGAACCTCGTCGTGTACGGCGGCAGCGGCAAAGCTGCGCGCGACTGGCCGAGTTTTCAGGCGATCGTCGCAACGCTGCGCCGGCTCGAGCCCGACGAAACGCTGCTCGTGCAGTCGGGCAAACCGGTGGGAGTGTTCAAGACCCATGCACGCGCTCCGCGCGTGCTGATCGCGAATTCCAACCTCGTCGGCAAGTGGGCGACCTGGGACCATTTCCGCAAGCTCGAGGCCGAGAACAAGATGATGTACGGCCAGATGACGGCCGGCTCGTGGATCTACATCGGCACGCAGGGGATCCTGCAGGGCACGTACGAAACGTTCGCGGCGGCGGCGAACAAGCTGTTCGGCGGCACGCTCAAGCACCGGCTCGTCGTGACGGGCGGACTGGGCGGCATGGGCGGCGCGCAGCCGCTGGCGGCGACGATGAACGAAGCGACGGCGCTCGTCGCGGAGGTTGACGCCGGCCGCATGCAAAAGCGCCTCGACACGCGCTACCTCGATGTGCGCATCGACGGGATCGACAAGGCGATCGATCAGGCGCTTGCGTGGAAGCGCGAGGGGACAGCGAAGTCGATCGGCGTGCTGTGCAACGCCACCGAACTGCTCGCGCGCTTGATCGAACGCAACATCACGCCCGACGTGCTCACCGACCAGACCAGCGCGCACGATCCGCTGGGCGGCTACGTGCCGGACGGCATGGCGTACGAGGCCGCGCTCAAGCTGCGCGCGAGCGATCCGGCGCGCTACCAGCGCGAATCGTTCCGCACGATGGTGCGCCACTGCGAGCAGATGATCGAGCTGCAGCGCCGCGGCGCCGACACCTTCGACTACGGCAACAACTTGCGCGGCCACGCCAAGGAAGCGGGCCTCTCCAACGCCTTCGATTTCGAGGGTTTCGTGCCCAAGTACATCCGGCCGCTGTTCTGCGAAGGGCTCGGGCCCTTCCGTTGGGTCGCGCTCTCCGGTGATCCCAAGGACATCGCGGTCACCGACCAGATCATCCTTGAACTGTTCCCGCACAAGGCGTCGCTCGCGCGTTGGATCAAGCTCGCGGGCGAGCGCATCCAGTTCCAAGGCCTGCCGGCGCGCATCTGTTGGCTGGGCTACGGCGAGCGCGCGAAGGCGGGCCTGGCGTTCAACGCCGCCGTACGTTCGGGCCGCATCTCGGCGCCGATCGTGATCGGCCGCGACCACCTCGACTGCGGTTCGGTGGCGAGCCCCAACCGCGAAACCGAGGCCATGAAGGACGGCACCGACGCGGTCGCCGACTGGGCGATCCTCAACGCGATGGTGAACATCGCCAGCGGCGCCTCGTGGGTGAGCTTCCACCACGGCGGCGGAGTGGGCATCGGCTACTCGCTGCACGCGGGACAGGTCACCGTCGCCGACGGCTCGCGCGAGGCCGACGATGCGGTGCAGCGCGTGCTCACCAACGATCCGGGTATGGGCGTCATCCGCCATGTCGACGCGGGCTACGACGAGGCGGTCGCGTGCGCGCGCGAGCGCGGCGTCGACGTTCCGATGCTCTAGCCGCGCAGCATCCGCATGAGCGGTTCGCTGCTGACGGTCGCGCTGCTCTTCGCTGTCGCGTGCGTCGTCGCGCTCGTCGGCGCCGCGGCCGTCGGCTGGCTCGCCTTCAGCCGCGCCGCGGAGAGTTCGCAGCCGCGCGGCGTGCGCCAAGCTGCGCGCGGTTGTCTAGGCGCTGCGCTCGGCGGCTTCGCGGTGATGGTGGTCGTGCTGACGGTGATGAGCGAGCCGTACCGGCATCCCGAACGACACGTCGACGCCGTTGCGGCGCGCGGCGAGAGCGTAGTGCGCGCGCTCGAGGCATTCGAAGCGCGCCACGGGCGCCTCGCGACGACGCTGGACGAACTCGTGCCGGAGTTCCTCGCCGCCGTGCCGAGCTCGGACTACGCGCCCGATCCCGACTTCGACTACGCGCTGCTCGCGGGCGACGCCGGCGCCGCCGGTTGGCGGCTCAGCGTGGACTGCGCTTTCCTCGAAGCGCAGCGCAACGGCGTGATCCGCTACGAGTCGCGCACGCGGCGCTGGGAGTACGCGCCGTGAGGGTCGCGCAGCGGCCTTGCTGTTGTGGAAGCAGCGAAAGACGCCTCCGAGTGGACCCAGCTCGCAAGAGCTTCGGATCCGCGGCCGCGCTGGCAGTTCTGCTGTCGTGCGCTTGCGAGACCCCGGCGCCTGCGCGCGCCGCTGTGGTTTCGCTGGCGCCGCATCCGACGGACTCGTTCGAGCTGCGGCTCGAGGAACTCGTCGGCGACTGCAAGCGACGTTTCCTTGTTCAGCCTTCGCCCGCGGCCGCCAGTCCCGGCGTGAGCTCGGGCGGCGCTCGCACCGAACGTTCGAGTGAGAGCGGGAATTCGGCGTGCGGAGGTTGACGGACGATGAGCGCGCGGCGCTCGCGGGCTCGAGCTTCGATCCGGACGCACCCGGGCCCGACGGTTTTCTGCTCGCGCGTGCTCTCGTGTTCGTTCGATCGCTCAGTGAACCGGAGCTCGACCAACTTCAACTGACGGCGCTCGTGCGGCGGGACTGGGTGATCGACCGCATCGCGTTCCACGCGTTGCTCGACCGAGGCCAGCAGGACGCCGCGGCGCTGGCGCTGCTCCGAGTCGCCTCGTATTGGCCGCCCGCGGGCCGTGACTACAACCTCGCCAAATGGTGGAGCCTCAGTTTCGGTCGGCGCGACGACGCTCGCGCACTCCATGCGGAGGTTCGGCTCGCGCTGCTCGGCGCCTTGGACAAGGGGCACGTACGTGCTCGTGAACTTGAAGTGGCCGCCCTCGTGCTGGGCATGCCCGACCTCGATCACGCATCGCGCATTCTCAGGCGCGAGGCGCTCGAAGCCGAGCTCACGAAGTGGTGAGCGCGAACCTCAGTCCGTGAGCGCCTGCCACACGAGCCCGAGCAACTCGTGCAGCGCCCAGGTCGTCTCACGCAGCGCCTTCGAGGTCGGCAGGAAGCTCGACGTGCGCCACTCGAACGGCGCGCGGAATCCGGTGGGGGCCGGAACAACGTCGAGCTCTGCGGCGCGCGCCCAACGGACGGCGCGCGGCATGTGCCAAGCGTGCGTGACGAGGTACACGCGGCGCACGTCGTTTTCGCGCAGCAAAGCCGCAGACTTCGCGAGATTCTCGCGCGTGTCCGCAGAACTGTCCTCGAGCCAGCGCACGGGCAAGTCGAAGTCGCGCTCGAGCGCCTCGCGCATCAGCTCCGCGTGCGAGCGCACGCCGGCGCGCGGTGGGCCGCCCGACACCAGGAGCGGCAATCCGCTCGCCCGCGCGAGGCGCGCTCCGTAGCGCAGCCGCTCGAGCGTGAGCGGACCGCACGCCGCGCCGCCGTACTCGGGCGCGTGGAGTTGCGCATCGCCGGCGAGTACGACGATCGCGCCGCAATCGTGGGTCAGCTCGCGTTCCTCGAGCGCTGGATGACGTTGGAGCGCGCCGAGCAACAGCGCCGAGCTCAACGGCAAGCTCGCCAGCGCGAGCAGCGCCGTCGCCGCAAGCATCAGCGCTCGCGCCGTCAGCGGCCGGCGCTTGCGCAGCAGCCAGCCCGCGCCGCCGAGAACGAGCAGCGCGAGCGGCGGCATGAGGAAGGGCTCGAACACAGCGGCATCATGGCCTTGCCCTGGCCACCCGCGCGAGAGGCAGGTCCACGCGCGGCGCGGCGCTCGATCGCCAGCTTGCTCGAAACAGAAGCGGGCGGCGTCGCGGAATCCGCTGGCGCCGCCCCCTGGTTTGGATCGAACCGCTCTAGCGCGTTAGAACGAGAACTGCGCCCCGACGGTCAACGTGCCGAGGTTCGCCAGCGGCGCGTTGCTCTCCGCGTCCGCGTACTCCATGTGCCACTTCACGTCGTGGCCTTCGAGGTAGTGCGTGAAGCCCACGCGGTGGACGTCCGTGCCATCGTCGCGGTCGAAGTTCTCGACGCGCGCTTGGATGGAGAACTCGTCGGTGATCATCATCGCGCCGGTGGCGCCCCACGAGTACAGGTTGCCCAGGCCGGGCCCGTTGTCGACCACCTCGCCGCTGAACCAGAACGGCCGGACCGAAACGTAGGCTTCGATCGACTGCGCCGACACGTCGTCGGTTTCCGTGTCGAAGAAGGCCGCAGCCGCAAGCGTCACGGCGAGGTCGTCGGTGGAGTCGTACGGGCCCTCGTTGATGTGTATCGCGCCGCGCGGAGCGCCCAGGTGCAGCAGGCCGCGTCCGGTGATCGCGACGCTGCTGCCTTCGCGGTCGACCCCGTCCTGCACGCTGAGCCAGCCCTCGAGGTGCCCCAAGCGCACGTTCAGCGCCCCACCCGAGGTGAAGGCGTCCCAATCCTCGCCGAGAAACGAACGCTCGAAGAACAGCAGTTGGTTGTCATCCCACAGCGCGGTCTGCACGAAGGGCGTGCGGATGCGGCCCGCTTGCACGCGGATGTTCTCGTTGAATTCGCGCGTGGCCACGATTTCGAACAGGCGCAACTCGTCGGCCGTGCCGATCAATCCGAAGTAGCCCAGGCCCGTGTGCTCTTCGCCGCGCAGACCAAAACGCAGATTCCAGCCTTCGATCTCGGCGTCGACCCACAGGCGCGCAGCGGTGAGCGACAGCCCGAGGAGATCGTTGTCGCTCTGCAACTGCCGTTCGGTGTCCGAGCCGAGTAAGCCGAACTTCAGGTAACCGAGCACGTTGACGTTCCACCCCGACTCGAACTCGCGTGCGAAGTCTTCGAGCTTGGAATCGAACTCACCCAGGCCCGAGGTCGGCGCGGCGCTTTCGCCGCTGCTCTGCTGCGCGGCCTCGTCTTTCGGCTTGGCTGCATCCTGGCCCTGGCGGGCGTACAGGGAGGCGGTGTTGAGGTCGTTCTGCGATTCTTGCAGTGCGAGAGCGACGGCGGCGCAGGCGAGGATCGACATCGGGGGGGGGCGGAGGCAGTCGGGCGGTGAGGAGGAACGACGTGGGGAGCGAGCGCCGGTGGGCGCGCGCCGCCTCGTGCAGCGGCGGAGGATAGCCCGCTGCGCGAGGCCGCGCCAAGCCGCGGCTCGTTCGGGGCCGAACGCTGGATCCGCGCTCGCTGTGCGATGGTGCGCGGGCCGGCCGTACACTCCTGCGCACGGCGCACTACCTCGTCGGCACGCTGCCGGCGAGCAATGTGTGCTTCGCCAAGGCCTATCCCGCCGAGCGGCTGGAGTGCCTGCTCGACGGAATGCTGTGCGCCTTCGCCTTCTTCGGCGGCGTCCCCAAGCGCGCGGTGCTCGATAACACCTCGCTCGCGGTGCGCGAGGTGCTGCGCGGCCGCGAGCGCCTCGAGACGCAGCTGTTCGAAGGCTTCCGCGGCGCGTTCCCGCTGCACGCCGACTTCTGTGCGCCCGCCAGCGGCTGGGAGAAGGGCTCGGTCGAGCGCGGCGTCGAGTACGTGCGCGACAATGCGTTCCGACCGACGCCCACGGTCGAGTCGTGGGACGAGCTCAATGCGCTCATCGTGCGCGAGCTCGAGCACGACTTGGACCTGCGCAAGTTGCCGGACGGACGCACGGCTCGCCAAGCGCTGATCGCCGAGCGCGAGCACCTGCGACCACTGCCGACGCACGCGCCGCAGACCTGCCGCGTCGTCCCCGTCGTCCCCGTCGTCGCCGACAAGTTCGCGCACGCGCGCGTTGACCGCGCGACCTACTCAGTGCCCATCCTCTACGCGCGCCGCGCGCTGATCGCCAAGCTCTTCCACGATCGCGTCGACTTCGCGCTCGACGACAAGATCGTGTCGAGCAAGCCGCGCTCCTTCGAGCATGGCGCCATGGTGCTCGACGCGCTCGACGTGCTGCCGCTGCTCGAGCGCAAGCATCGCGCTGTGGCGTAGTCGACCGCCGTGCAGCAGTGGGATTTGCCGCAGGTTTTCCACGAGTTGCGCTAGGCTCTGGCCTCGCGCTCGCGCAAGCCCGACCAGGAGTGGGTGCGTGTGATGCTGCTGCTCAAGACGCACGACCTCGATGCGCTCACACATGCCGTGGCGCACGCTCTCGCGCGCGGAGCCGCGAGCCTGGAGACGATCAAGATGCTGCTGGAGCAGTCGCACGAGCGGCCGGCGGACACCGCGCCGCCGTCGATCGTGCGCGCCGACCTGCTCGCGCTCGAAGTCGCGACGCCGCGTCTGGCCGCGTGGGACGAAGCGATCGAGGTGCGCCCGTGAGCAAGAGCGACACGATCGAGCCGCCGCACCTGGAGCACGACCTGCGCGAGCTGAAGCTGCCGGCGGTGATGACGCACTGGCGAAGGCTGGCTGAGGAGGCTGCGCGCAAGCGGCAGAGCGCAGCGGACTACTTGGCCGAGCTGACGCACCTGGAGGTGACCACACGTCGCGAGCGCCGCATCCAGCGCCTGCTCAAAGACGCGCGGCTGCCCGTCGTGAAGACGCTCGACGGCTTCGACTTCGAGGCGCAAGCGACGCTCGATCGCGACAGTTTGTTGGAGCTGTTCCGCTGCGAGTTCGTCGAGCGCCGCGCCAATGTCGTGCTCGTCGGCGAGATCGGCGCCGGCAAGACGCACCTGGCCAGCGCGCTCGTCGTCGCCTGCTGCCAGAAGTTGGTCCGAGCGCGCTTCACTACCGCCGCCGAACTGGTCAACACGCTCGGCGAGGCCAAGACCCAGGGCAAGCTCGCGCGCAAGCTCGAGCAACTCGCGCGCTTCGAGGTCGTGTGCATCGACGAGCTGGGCTACGTGCCCTTTGACAAGCACGGCGCCGACCTGCTTTTCAACTTCATCGCGCGCATGTACGAGCGCCGCAGCCTGATCGTGACCACCAACTTGCCCTTCGCGAAGTGGGGCGAGGTCTTCTACGACGCGACGGCCGCGGCCGCGGTCATCGACCGAATCGTGCACCACGCCACGATCGTCAAGACCCAGGGCGAGAGCTACAGGCTCAAGGACAAGCGCGGCGAGACCCGCGCCAGGAAGAGCAGCGCGTGACGTTGCTCCAGGCGATCCAAGCTGGCGCGAGCCGCCGACGAGCCCAGCTCGACGGCGCCGAATCGCGCGCCCCCCGCGGGGGGCGATCCTTGGGGCTGCGCCCCTGCGGATCTCAGCGGTGCTCGCGTCGCCACGGCGACACGAGCCGTAATAGCAAGGGGGCTCCGCCCCCTGCGACCCCCGGTGTTCCATCCCAAGGGGGGTCCCTTTTCAAGCCGCCGCAGGGGTCCCTTTTCATGTTGCCGCCAGCAGCACGGAACAGGAGAGACCCGTCTGCGCGGACCTGGTCGGGTCAAAGCGTCGCTGATAAGCCGAGTGCGAAACAGCGTCGTGCGCAGCGGGAGTCCGAGGGGCTCGTAGTACCGGTGACGACGGCGACCACAACGCCGTCCGAGGGAAGGGGCTCTGCTTTGACGGCGGCTGTGAGCGGAGCGGCGGGCGAGGGCATGGTCCGACGAGGACCCAATCACCCCATGGACAAAGTCCGCGAACTCCAACGCAGCCTTTTCCGAGCTGCCAAGAAGGACCGCAAGCGGCGCTTCCACGCGCTGTAAGACCGGATCGCGCGGAGTGACGTCTTGCGCGAGGCGTGGAAGCGAGTGAGTGAGAATCGAGGTGCGAGCGGCGTGGACGGCGAGACGCTGTCGATGACCGTTGCGCGCGGCGTCGAGAATTTGCTGACGGAGATCCAAGACGCACTGAGGAGTGGGACGTACCGACCGCGACCGGTGCGGCGGGCGCCCCCCCGACTCGGCCTCCCCAAGTCCGACGGCAAGCAGCGCCCGCTGGGCATCCCGACGGTGAAAGACCGCGTGGTGCAGATGGCGACGAAGCTCGTGCTCGAACCTTTGTTCGAGGCGGACTTCGGGGCCACGAGCTTTGGCTTTCGGCCCAAGCGCAGCGCAACGCAAGCGCTGGAACTGCTGCGCATCGAATGCGGGCGGGGACGGCGCGCGATCGTCGATGGCGACATCAAGGGCTTCTTCGACGCGATCGATCAGAAACGCCTGCTGGAGCGCGTGGCGCGCCGCGTGAGCGACCGCCGCGTGCTGCGGCTGATTCGCCAGTGGCTACGTGCAGGAGTGATGGAGGAGGGCGCGGTGCGCAAGTCGACCACGGGAACTCCCCAGGGCGGCGTGATCTCACCGTTGCTCGCCAACCTCGTCCTGGACGAGCTCGACGAGGTGTGGGCGCGAGAGTGGAGTCACCTGGGTCTGCTCGTGCGCTACGCCGACGATTTCGTCGTCGCGTGCCGCACCAAGCGCCAGACGAACGAAGCTCTCGAGCGGGTGCGCGCGATTCTGGCCTCAATGGGACTGGATCTGCACCCGGACAAGACGCGCGTGGTCGAGCTGACGGTGCAAGGCGAGGGCTTCGACTTCCTTGGATGCCATCTGCGCATCGTGCAGTCGCACTTCAAGGGCAAGACCTACCTCTTCCGCTGGCCGCGCGTGAAGGCGATGAACGCGGTGCGAGCGCGCATCCGCTGGGTGACGAATTGGCGTCGCTGGCACGGCCGACCGCTGGACGTGCAGGAAGTGATCGCGCAGCTCAATCCGACTCTGCGGGGGTGGGGCGCCTACTTCCGCACGGGCAACGCCTCGCGTCACTTCAACAGCATCGACCGCTACGTCACCGACTGCCTGCATCGTCTCTTGCGCCGCCGTCGCAGCCACCAAGGGACGGGCCGCAATCGCCGCCCGATCCTGTGGCGGCGCGACCGGCCCCATGCACGCCTCGTCGTCGACTTCGGACTGCACAAACTCCTCGGCACGATCCGCTATCCAGGACCTTCGCATGCAGCCTGAGAACGTCATCGGTAAGCCGTGTGCGGGAAAACCGCACGCACGGTTTGAACGGGGGCCTCAGGCGAACTCTTTCTCACAGGAGGTAACCTGAGGTCTACCAATGAACCTCGACGCCGCGCAGTCTCGGGCTTGGCCGTTCCTCACGGCCGCGTCGCCGATTCCCGGGCGTTTCAAGGCGCGCAGCGAGGACTTTCTCGTCGACGAACTGCCCGCGTACGCGCCGAGCGGCGAGGGTGAGCACTGGCTCGTGCGCATCCGCAAGCAGGGTCTGTCGACCCACGAGGCGGTGCGGCGCATCGCGCGGGCTCTCGGCGTTTCTCCGCCGCACATCGGCGTCGCCGGGCTGAAGGACGCCCAGGGCGTGACGACGCAGTGGATCAGTCTGCAGGGCGTCGAGCGCAGCCGCGTGGAGCAACTGCGCGAACGCGGCATCGAGGTGCTCGAGGTCGCGGCTCACCGAAACAAGCTGCGCATCGGCCACCTGCGTGGGAACCGCTTTGCGATCAAGCTGCGCGACGTGCCGAGCGAAACCGACGCGGCTGCACGAGCGGTGTTCGACGAGCTTGCGCGGCGCGGCGTGCCGAACTATTTCGGCGAGCAACGCTTCGGCGCGCGTGGCGACACGTGGCGCATCGGACGCGCGCTGCTCATGGGCGACCACGCTGAAGCGCTCGCTTGGTTGTGCGGTCGCCCGGGGCCGCACGACCACGGCGGCGTGCGCCGCGCGCGCGAGTTGTTCGACGCCGGCGACTACGAGCGTGCGGCTCAGGCTTGGCCCGGCGGCTTCCGCGTCTGCATTCGTGTGTGTCGCGCGCTGGTGAAGTCGCACGGCGACACGCGGCGCGCGCTGTACGTCGTCGAGCGCGACTTGTTGCGCTTCTACACCTCCTCGTACCAGAGCTGGCTGTTCAACGCGCTGCTCGCCGAGCGCCTGACGCAGTTCGATCGCGTCGAGCTGGGAGACTTGGCTTGGCTGCACCGCAACGGCGCGGTGTTCGTGGTCAAGGATCTCGAAGTGGACGCGCCGCGTGCCGAGCGCCTCGAGATCTCGGCCTCGGGCCCGCTCTTCGGTTCGCGCATGAGCGCGCCGCAGGGCGCGCCGCTCGCGGCGGAGCAGCGTGTGCTCGAACGCGAGGGCCACACGCTCGAAGTGTTCACGCGCCCCGGACGCCTGCAGTGGCAGGGCGGACGTCGACCGCTGCGCTTCCCGCTCTCCGAATGCTCCTTCGAACGCGGCGTCGACGCGCACGGCGGTTACTTGGAGCTGCGCTTCAGTGCGCCTCCGGGTTGCTACGCGACGAGCGTGCTGCGCGAAGTGTTCAAGCGCGACGACGTGGCGCTCGCCGCCACGGATTCCGCCGACGACGAAGCTGCGGACGACGGCTCGAGCGCCTGAGCGCCGACGGCCGTCGCCTCGAACTCGCCTCGCGCGGCGCAGCTCGCGCTGGCGGCGGGTTTCGAGCGCGTCAGGGTTCTTCCGGTCGCGCTTCTTCAGCGCGCTTGCGCCAGTTCCACAGCTCGTAGCCCTGCGCCTGGGGCAGCGGTTTCCCCAGCAGCCGCGCGAGGATGCAGATCTGTCCGCGGTGGTGCGCTTCGTGCGCGATCGCGTAGCCGACGAAGCCCGCGACGTCGGGCTTGAACTCGGCCATGTGCCCGCCGCCGGCGAGGGCCTCGCGCAGCAGCGTCGTCACTGCGGCGCAACTCGCGCTGAGCGCCGTGCGCGTTTCTTCGATGGTCGCGCTGTCGCGCTCGAGTTTGGCGGGGGCGTTGGCCTCGTCAGCGCGGCGTGCGAGCCACAGGCGCCGCACGTTGTGGATGTGTGCGAACACGCCGCGGATCACGCGGCCCTTGCCGACCGGCGCCTCGAGGTCCCAGATCTCGGGCGCGAGTTGCTCGAGCAAGTACTGGTTGATGCGCTCGTTCGTTTCGAAGGCGTGCACCAGCGCGTCGCCCAGATCGACGGGTTGTTTGCCGCGGCCGCGCGTCGGTTTGGGAGCGGGCCCCGCCGCGGCAGCGGGCTGCGGTTGTTCCGCCGGCGCTCCGGCGGCGGGCGCCGCGGCAGGTTTCACCGCCGCTTTTGCGGCGAGTTTCGCGGCGGCGCGTTGGCTCGGCCGCTTGGGCTTTGCGTCGGCGGTCTTGGACTTGGAGGCGCTCATGGACGGGTACAGACGTGCGGCGTGGTGCGGAATGACAGGCTGCAGAGGCTAGGAAGAGGCGGCGCGGCGCTCACGCGTCGAGAAGCGGCGCCAGGTGGGAAACCAGGGCGCAGTCTCGCCGCTGAGCGCCGCTCGGGGGCGCGGCTCAAGCGGCGGCGTGGAGCGTTCGATGCCCCCCTCATGTCAAACTCGCACCAGCTTCGAGCGTCGTACTCTTCCCGTCCCTCTGCGCCGCGCCTGGGCGCGGCCTGCGTGCTCGCGTGGAGCGCCGTGAGTTGCGCGGCCCCGCGCCAGGCGCCCGAATGGCTGACGCAAGCGAACGCGACGCCCGCGTCCTTCGTTACCCGCACCCCCGACGGCGCCCCGCCGGCGCATTTCGCCAAACGCGGCTTCTACGTGGGAGCGCTGGCGACTGCGACGACGCTTTCGGACAGCGACTTCGATGGACAGAGTGGGCTCATCGACCCGGTGAACAGCAACCAGTTCTCGCTGGCGCAACTCGACCCGGGCTTCGGCTGGGGCGCCGCAGTGGGCTACCGCGGACGGGAGAACTCGGTCCAGTTCTCGTACAACACCACCGACCACGACGACGAGTTCGCGAACGCCTCGCTCGAGAGCTCGATCAGCACGTACAGCCTCGACTTCAAGCACCACTGGAACGTCGACGGCGCACTTCAACCGTTCCTGCTGATCGGTGTGTCGGTGCCGCGCATTCGGATCACCGACGGCGTCTCCAACGGCGCCAACGTGGGCGACGCCGTGTACCAGGGGCTCGGCGCCAACCTCGGCGCCGGCGCCGCGCTGTACCTCACTCCAGCGATCGCCTTGTTCGGCGAAGGCTTCTACCGTTGGGCGTACATCGAGGACGTGCGCGGACTCGGCACGCGCCGCGACATCGACCAGCGTCTCGACGGTTCCGGCCTGGGGCTGCGCGCCGGAATCTCGTTCACGTTCTGAGGTCGACGCGCCCGTGCCTGGGCGCCGTCCGGCGTAGTTCGACTACGCACTTGGGCGCGTGGGGCGTACGTTCGTCGGCCCTTCGTCTTTGCGGTTGCAGCGCATCTAGCTTGGCGCCTCGCTGCGGGGGATTTCCCCGGGCGGCCCCAACTCGATGCAAGCACCCCCTCGACTTCGCAGGGCTTCGCAGGCGCGCTCCACGCGCGGCGGAGCTGGATTTTCGGCGCTTTTGTGGCTCTTCGGCATCGCGGTCGTCGCGCTGCCGTTCCTGCGCGAGCGCGACAACATCGGCAGCTACGAAGGCGACTTCGGGCGCACCTCGGAGAAGGACGTGCCCTTCGCGGACGCTCAGGCCGAGGTCGAACAATTCGTCCCTGGTGTGACGGCGCTGATCGCGAAGTCCTCCGACGAGTACTTCGGACTCCAGTCGCCCTGGCTGCGAGACTCCGGCGCGGTCGACTTCTTCCGCATTCCCAGCGGCCGCCAGAACTACGAGATTCACTGCGTCGGTTGTCACGCGGATACCGGCGACGGCGGCGGCCCCGCCGCGCGTTTCCTCGATCCGCGGCCGCGCAACTTCCGCCGCGGACTCTTCAAGTTCACCAGCACCGACGCCGCCTCGCGTCCGCAGCGCCGCGATCTGTTCCAGACCATCACGCGCGGCCTCGCGGGCAGCTCGATGCCCGAGTTCCGGCTCGTCAACGAAGAGAAGCGCTGGGACCTCGTCGAGTACGTGCGCTGGCTCTCGATGAAGGGCGAGTTCGAGCAGATGATGCTCGCCGACGCCGAGGACAACGAAGAACTGCCCGACGCAGCGGAGATCGCGGACATCGTGATCAAGCGCTGGCATCCCGCGAACCTGCGCACGATCTATCCAGGCATTCCTGAGACTCCCTACGACCAGGCTTCGATCGACCGCGGACGCGCGCTGTTCAACGACTCCAACAAAGGCAGCTGCTACACCTGCCACGGACCCGAGGGGCGCGGCGACGGGCCGACCTCCGACGCGTACAAGGACGACTGGGGCTATCCCATTCGCCCGCGTGACCTGACGGCCGGCACGTTCCGCGCCGGCGCAGAAGGCGCCGACCTCTACCGCACGATCGCCGCCGGCATCAAAGGCACTCCGATGGGGTCGTTCGAAGGCGCGCTGTCGCCCGCAGAGATCTGGGACCTCGTCCACTTCATCCAGTCGCTCTCCAAGAGGTAATTCACCGTGAGTGCAACCGCTGCCATCGCCGGCGTTCACGGCGAATCCCTGGTCAACTACAAACTCATCAAGTCGCACCTATTCGCGGGTGCGCTGTTCCTGGTCGTCAGCATGGTTGCTGGCTACCTTTACTCACTGCAGTTCCTCGGCTACTACCCGCTGCAGGACAGCTCGACGCACTCGCCAGGTCACTTCCGCCTGCTGCACACCAACATGGTGGCGTACGGCTGGCTCGTGAACGGCTTCACGGCGATGCTGTACTACGTCGTTCCGCGGCTCACCGGAAAGAAGGTGCTGAGCGACAAGCTCGGCGTCCTCATCTTCTGGGCCTGGCAGTTGATCATGGTGCTCGCGATCGGCGGGTACATGACCGACAAGGCCCAGGCGATCGAGTGGGGTGAGACGCCGACCGGCTTCCGCCCGGGCACCTTCGAAATGAACTACGTGCCGGTCGACGCCCTCGTCGTCGTCGGCGCGGTGCTCGTGATCCTTCAGTTCATGACGCCGCTGTTCCAGGCGCGCGAGCAACGCTTCTACGTCACGCTCTGGTACATCACGGCCGGTCTGGTGTGGCTCGCGCTCACCTACTTGATGGGCAACATCATGCCGGAGTGGATGCTGCCCGGCGCTGCTGGCGCGGCCGTCACGGGCTTGTTCATCCACGACCTCGTCGGTCTGTATGTGACGCCGATGGGCTGGGGGATGATGTACTTCTTCGTCCCGCTCATCCTGCGCAAGCCGATCTGGAGCCACTCGCTCTCGGTCATCGGCTTCTGGGCGCTGGCCTTCTTCTATCCGCTCGGCGGGGTGCACCACTTCCTGATCTCGCCGATTCCCGACTACGTCGAGTTCGGCGCGATCACGACCACGATCGCGATCGAAGTCGTCGTGACGACGGTCGTCGTGAACTTCTTCATGACCCTGCGCGGCAAGTGGAGCGCGCTGCGCAGCAGCATGGCGATCCGCTGGTTCTACGTCGGCGCGGTCTTCTACTTCATCACCTGCTTCCAGTGCGCCTTCCAGGTCACGTGGATGTTCCAGAAGGTGATCCACTTCACCGACTGGGTCGTCGGCCACGCGCACCTGATCATGTTCGGCGTGTTCACGTTCTGGCTGTTCGGCGTGATCGAGTGGCTCTGGCCGCGCGTCTGCCGCCGCAACTGGTACTCGCAGTCCCTGCGCGGTTGGCACTTCTGGCTGTGGTCGGTGGGCGTGCTGATCATGTTCTTCGATCTCATGATCGCGGGACTGGTCCACGGCTTCATGCAGCGTGACCTCAACGACTGGTCCGACATCCTGCGCACCGCCGAACCCTTCTGGTGGGTGCGCACGTTCTCGGGCGCGATGATCTTGGCCGGCCTTTTCTGCGTCATCTACAACATGTACATGACCGCCAAGGCGGGCGAAGCGTACGAAGAAGAGAAGCACCTCATTGCGCTCAACGCGGATTGATGCACCGCAGGAACAACAACCATGGAACGTTTCTCAACTCTCGTGTTCGTGGCGGGCATCGGCTGCTTCGCGATCGCCTTCCTGCTCTCGATGATCTTCCCGTGGATGAGCCTCTACGGCTACCACGGCATGGACTACCAGACGCTCGAGCAACTGGCCGAAAAGCCCAGTCGCGAGTTCGTCGAGCTTTCGCAGAAGTTCCCTGAGAGCTTCCGCGAGCACTACGGTGAAGTCTCGCAGGCGAGCTACGCCGAAGCGTTGCAGCGCGGCCGCGACGTGTACGTGGGCCAAGCGTGCTGGCACTGCCACAGCCAGTACGTGCGCGTGGTTTCGAACGAGCATGTGCGCTGGGGCGCGCCGTCTTCGGCGCAGGAGTACCAGAACGCGCTCAACCAGCCGCACTTGTGGGGCACCCGGCGCGTCGGCCCGGACCTAGCGCGCGCGGGCGGCAAGAAGTCGAACGACTGGCACATCGCGCACTTCATCAATCCCAAGAGCGTCGTCCCGCACTCGGTGATGCCGCCTTACCCGTTCTACTTCGATGAGAAGGGCGTCCCCGGCAAGGACGGCATCGCGCTGATCACGTACCTGCAGTGGCTCGGCACCGTGCAGGCTGGCATCCCGGTCGCGGACCGCATCACTCCCTGAGCGCCTCGGGCCGAATTCACATCGAGACGATCCATGGCCAATCCCCAACGCACGGAGCGCTTTCGCTGGCACGCGACGCACGTCTTCTTCACGACGGTGTGTCTGATCGCGGGCTGCATGTTCTTCTTCAAGTTGCACGAGTTTTTGAGGACCATCAAAAAGGACGAGCTCGTAGGTTTCGCCTTCGATCCGATCCTCACCTACGGATTCGTGGCGCTCGGGTTCTTCTTCCTGCTGGTGTGGGCGTTCCTCACCGGGCAGTTCAAGGACATCGAGAAGACCAAACACGAAATGATCGAACGTGTGCTCCAGCAGGAGCGCGACGAAGGCCTCCAGATCCGCGAGGAAATCCTGTGACCCACGACGTCGAGCCGCGCGACGCGGAGAAGTTCCACCCTGGCTACGGCCACGGCGGTGTTCCGTGGTACTTGCTGCTTGGGTACCTCGCCTTCTTGATCTTCTTCACCTGGTACTCCCTCGAGTACCAGTTGCCCGACTACCTGCAAAAGGGTCCGGTCAAGCCCGCCGAGTCGGCCGCCACCAAGTGACGGCCCATCCTCGGCGTGCAAAGGACTGCACGTCGTCGGCCTGAGAGCCAGCGAGAACACTCGGAGGCTTGAACACCGTGGCGGAGGCGATGACGGCGCAGGGCGCGGCGACGCTGGGTGGAGCTGCGTGCGCTCACTGCGGGCTTCCGCTGCAGCGCGGGTCCTCGTCGGACGAGGAGCGCTACTGCTGCAGCGGCTGCTACCTCGCTCATCGCCTCAGCCACCGCGGGCTCGACGCGAGCACCGATCGTCTGCTCTCGCGCGTGGTCCTCTCGGGCTTCCTCGCGATGGGCGTGATGGTGTTCTCGCTCGCCCTGTATTCGCGCGTGTTGCACGACGACGGCGACGGCGCGACCGCACAGGCGCTGACCGGCATCTTCCGTCTCGGCGCCCTGGCCTTCTCGACGCCGGCGCTGCTGTTGCTGGGCTTGCCGCTGCTCGACGCGGTCGTCGCCTTGCGCCGTTGGCTTTCCGCCGAAGCGTTGATCCTCGCCGGGGCCGCCTCGGCCTGGGGCGTATCCGCGTGGAACACGTTCCACGGCGGCGGCGAGGTCTACTACGACACGGCGACCATGGTCGTCGTGCTCTACAGCCTCGGGCGCTGGCTCGACGTGCGCGCCAGGGAGAAGGCGACGGAAGAGCTGCGTGCACTCGCGCCGGAGCGTGAAACGCCCGTCGCGCGCGTGGTCGACGGCGCCGAAGAGCTGGTGGCGATTGCGGCGCTCGAGCCCGGCGATCTCCTGCGCGTGCGGCCCGGCGAGATCGTGCCGGTCGACGGCGAGGTTGTCGCGGGGCGCTCGTTCGTGGACACCTCTGCGCTCACCGGCGAGTCGCAACCGCGCAGCGTAGGCGAACGCGATGCGCTGCACGCAGGCAGTGTACTCGTCGACGGTTCGCTGCTGCTCCGCGCGAGCGCCGTCGTGGGCAATCGTCTGCGCGACGAAGTCGAGCGTCTGTTGCGCGAGGCGCTCGAGCAGCGCTCGCGCTGGGTGCGTGTTGCCGACCGCATCGCCGGCGCCCTGTTGCCGTTCGTGTTCGTGCTCGCGGCGGCGACCGTGTGGCTGCGCCACGGTGTCGCCGGTTGGGAAGCTGCGTGGTTGGACGCGCTGTCGGTGGTGCTCATCTCGTGTCCGTGCGCCCTGGGCATCGCGACCCCGCTCGCGTTTTGGACCGCGATGGGCGCTGCGTATCGCAGCGGCGTGTTGGTGCGCGGCGGCGAAGCGCTCGAGCGTTTGGTGCGCGCGCGCTGCATTTTCCTGGACAAAACCGGCACCCTCACTTCGGGTGAGTTCGAACTCGTCGAGCTCGACGCGCCGGCGCTCGGCGCTCGCGAGGCCCTGCGGCTCGCTGCGGCGCTCGAGGTCGGAAGCGAACATCCGATCGCGCGTTCGCTGCGCGACGCTTGGGCTGCACGCGAAGGCCGTGTCGAGTTGCCGCGGGTCGACGGCTTTCGAGCCGTGCCGGGTGTCGGCGTGGTGGGGAGCATCGACGGCGTCGACTACGAATTGTCTCGCGCCCGAGCGGCGCCGGTGCGCGCGCGTGAGGACGCCACCTGGATCGAGCTGCGCCGCGGCGCCGACCTGCTCGCAAGCTTCGCGCTCGTCAGTTCGCTCCGGCCCGACGCCGCCGCCACGGTGCGTCGGCTCCAGCAGCTTGGCCTGGCGCCCCAGGTGCTCACAGGCGACGCCGAGGCCCCGGCCCGGGCGCTCGCGCGCAAGCTTGGAATCGAAGTCCACGCTCAGCTCAGCCCGGCGGACAAAGTTGCGCGCGTGCGCGGCGCCGCAGCTCCCGCCGCCTTCGTCGGGGACGGGCTCAACGACGCGGCGGCGCTCGCCGCAGCGGAAGTGGGCGTCTCCGTTCAAGGCGGCGTCGCGGCGAGTTTGTCCGCGGCGCAGGTGAACCTGTTGCGTCCTGGCTTGGCGGCGCTTCCAGAGGTGATCGAACTCGCGCGCCGCGCTGTGTTCGCCGCGAAGCTCAACCTCGCCTGGGCTTTTCTCTACAACGCGGTGGGCCTGTACTTCGCGGCGACGGGCCGGCTTTCGCCAATCTTCGCTGCTTCAGCGATGGTGGCTTCGAGCTTGTTCAGCGCGTTGAACTCGCGCCGGCTGATTCTGCCGACGCGCCCGGACGGCGCGCGCCAGCTACGCACTGATGCGGGGGTCGCCTCCGCACTTGGCGCTACGGCCACGGCGACCGGCGCCGCACGATGATTCCAGGCGTCTGACGTGAGGCGCCAACCCGCGTCGGCGCGCCCGCGATGCTTAACGGAAAACTCCGCGACAAGATCCTGACCGGCCTCGCCAAAAAGCGCGGCGCGGCGCATCGCTATTCGAATTGCCGTTGGGCCGTTGCGGCGGGCTTCACGCTGGCCGTGGCGGCGCTGCCGTTCTTCGATCTGATGCGGATCGACGTGTGGGGCGGCCACCACCACTACCTGGGACGCGAACTGGGCTTGGTCGAAGCGCTCAAGCGTTTCGCATTTCCGTTCCTGGGGATCAACCTCGCGATCATCCTCGCCAGTCGCTTCCTCGGCCGCTACCTGTGCGGCTTCGTGTGTCCGTACGGAGCGATGGCGCGTTTCGCGGACTGGTTGCGCTTGCGCTCGAAGTCGCCGGCGCAGCGCTGGGCCAATCGCGCGCTGCTGCTGGGGGTGTGCGCCGCGATGTGCACGATCTCGTTCAACTTCTGGGTCGATTGGCGCGTGTTCCGCGACGGATCGTCGCTCGCGGCATCGGGGGCCGCGTTGTTCCTCGCCGCGCTGATCCTGAGCTTCTACTGGATGGTGATCCGGCTCGGGCTCGAGTTCTGCCGCAACTGGTGTCCGTCCGGCGTCTACTTCGCGCTGCTCGGCCACGAGACCTACAACGGAGTCGAGTTCGCGCATCCGGCCGCTTGCACCGACTGCAAAGCCTGCGACCGCGTGTGCCCGATGAACCTCGCGCCTCGCGAGATGTCTGGCGGCAAGTACCTCGACGGCCACGGCTTCTACCCCGACGGAACGTCCAACTTCTCTTTGTGCATTCGCTGCGGCGACTGCGTCGTGGCCTGTGAGGGCGCCGCCAAGCAGCCGGGCGATCCGACGCCGCTGCGCATGGGTTGGCTTCCCGAAGGCGCGCGCAACTCGAGTCCGCCCCAGTCCAGTGAGCCCAGCGCCGAGGACTTTGGACGCGTGAAGGCGGCGGTTGGCGCCAAAGAGGAGCGAGTGGTGCGCTGAAGCATGGGAACTGCAGCGCTGTACTCGAGCCTGTTGCTCCTGGGCCTTGCCGGCGCCCTTCACTGCGCGGGCATGTGCGGGCCGTTTGTGCTTGCGCTCGGCTGGCGCCGCAGCGATCCGGGCGGCGCCGCCTGGCGTATGGCGCTGTACGTGCTCGGCAAGTGCTGCGCGTACGCGTTGCTGGCGCTCGGGCTCGCACTCGGGGCCGCGGCGCTGTCGGGCGAGTTCGTCGGCGAGCGCGAGCACGCACTTCACGCTGCGCGTTCGTTCCTGGCTTGGCTCGCGGGCGGCGCGATGGTGTTCGGCGGCGCGCACGCGCTGGGGCTGCGTTGGTCGATCGGCGCGGGGCTGACGGCGCGGCTCCAGGCCCCGTTCGCAGCGCTGCTGCGAGCGTCGCGTGCGCTACCGCCGGCCGGCGGCGCATTCGCGCTCGGCGCGATCAACGGTTGTTTGCCCTGTGGTCTGTCGTGGTCCGCGATCCTGTTCGCCGCTTCGCAGGGCGGAGTCGCGCTCGTCGCCGGCCCGTTTGTGTTCGGCCTGGCGACTGCGCCCTCGCTCGTGGCGGTCGCGGCGGGGGGCGCGCTCGTGCCCGTCGATTGGCGCCCGCGCCTCCAACGGCTCGCGGCGCTGGGGCTGATCGGCTTTGGCCTGTGGACCGCATGGCGCGGCGGCGTGCCGTTCGCTGCGGACGGTGGGAACAAGCTTCCGCCTTGTTGCTCGAGCGTACACGCCGCGGAGCACTGACGCTGCGTCGGGGGCGCGCCGCTCAAGGCGCGCAGTGCAGGCGGCGAAAAGCCAGGATTGGCCATCTCGGCCCAACGTTCCCCGATCGCCCTGCCACCACCGTCATGTCCCAGCCGCAAGCCAAGCAACACGCCTCGCTTGAGATCGATCCGATCCTGCTCGACGCCGTCATCACCGGCGCCAAGGAAGGTCTCAAGATGGCTGGCGTCAATCCGGCGCCCGTCGGAGCGTCGCGCTTCTTCAGCACGTCGCGCCCGATCTCGGTCATGGTGGGCCTCGTGGGCCGGACCAATGGAACGTGCGCGGTGTCGCTCACCGAAAAAGCCATGCTGCACGTCGCCAGCAAGCTAATGGGCGAACCATGTTCGCAGATGAACGCCGAGAGCATCGACGCCATCGGCGAGATCGGCAACATGATCGCCGGGCGCGTCAAGGAACTGCTCGTCGGCACCGAGTTCGAGATGCAGAACATCTCCGTGCCGTCAGTGATCATCGGTCAGAGCTACGGCGTGCACTACGCGCGCGGCATGCACACGATCTCGGTCGACTTCGAACTCGAAGAGATGCCGATCACCGACCTGCGCGAACGCTTCTTCACTGTTTCGCTTTCGCTGCTCCGCCGCGTTGCGAGTTGATCGCCAGCGCCGCGCCGAGGCTTCAACCGCGTTCGCGCAACGCGCGCCGCGCGGCGAAGGCTTCGGCGGACTGCGCCGCAGCGTCTTCGAGGCGAGCGAGCAGCGCGTCGCGCACGTGCTGGGCGTTGAGCTGCCCAGCGAGCCGACGAGCGTCGAACGGCGCGTTCGGATCGAGCGTGACACGCAGCGCCGCTGCGAAGCGCGCTTGCGCTGACTCATCGACACGCAGCAGCGCGGCGCCGGCCGCCGCCGCGAGGCGTTGATCCTCGCCCCACGCGAAAGCCCGTTCGCACGGCCTGGTTGCACGCTCGGCCAGCGCATCGAGGATGCGCGCGCGCGGCGCTGTCCAGGCGCGGATTGCGCGCGAGGAACTTCAGCAGGTCGGCGCAGTGGGCGGTGGCGTGGACCCAGCCCAGCCGCTCGTCCCAGCCGCGCTCGTCCGGTTCGCTGGCGAGGTGCTCGAGCGCGGCGCTGAGCAGTTGCTCGAGCTCCGCCGACGAGAGGAACGGCGTGTCGAGGTCGCGCGCCGCGACGAGCGAGAGGGCGAGCGCGTGGAACGAGCGGCGTAGTGCGCCGGCGTCGCGCTCGTCGCTCTAGCGCAACTGGAGTTGCGCGATCCACGGCCCGAGAACAGCTCGCAGGTCTTCGGGCGTTGCGCTGCGCTCGCGCACGATCCAGCGCACTGCCAATTCGTAGGCGAGGCCGTCCCGCAGCTGCGGATCGGGAGATTCGAACAACGGCGAGAGCTCAGCCAGCCACGCGCCGACGCTGCGTTCGCTCGACGCGAGCGGCGCGCCCGCGTGCAACGCGCCAAGGCCGATTGCCGACGCCAAGCGCGTGTCCGAGCTCCTGGGATGCGCCGCAGGTGAGGAGCAGCCCCCGAGCAGCAGCGTTGCGAGCAGCGCAACGGACAGGAAGTGTCGCTGCACGGGTCAGGGTTGGTTCTCGCGCGGCGGCACGCGCTCGGGGAAGCCGTCGGCGCGGTAGGCGCGCGCGAGGATCGACATGGGGTGCAGCGGCTTGCGGCCGGCGTGCTGCGCGAACTGGATCGCGGCGAGCGGGCAGTCGGTGGCCCACACTTCGGCCTCGGCGGCCTGCATGCCTTCGAAGGCGTTCTTGCCGACGCGTTTGGAGGTTTCGAAGCCCTCGAGCTTCATCGCGTAAGTGCCGTCGTGGCCGCAGCACTCGGTTGTCAGCTTGGGTACGACGCCCGGGATCTTGCGCAGCAGGTCGCGGCCGCGGAACCCGATCGCCTGAGCTCGCAGGTGGCACGGAGCGTGGTACGCAACGCTCGCGCCAGGCGTGCTTTGGAAGTCGGTGTTGAAGCGCTCTTCGCTGCGGATCGACCACAGATGTTCGCTGGGGTCGCGCACGGCTTCGGCGAGTTTCTTCGCGCGCTCTCGGTCGGCGCCCTCGAGCAGTTCGGGGTACTCGCGCCGCATCATCATCGAGCAGGTGGGATTGAGCGCGAGCACCTTGGCGCCCTTCTCGACGTGCGGCATCAGCAGGTCGAGGTTGTGCTTGGCGTTCTTGCGCAATGTGTCGAGGTCGCCGTGCTCCCAGGCCGGCATTCCGCAGCACGCCAAGCCCTTGACGCACGCGCACGCAACCTTGTTCTTGTCGAGCACCTCGAGCGTGTCGCGCCCGATCTGCGGCTCGTTGTTCTGCACATAGCAGGTCGGGAACAGCACGGTTTCTGCGCCCGGGCCGGTCTTGGTGCGCCCGGTTTCCTCGGCCCACTTCTCGAAGGTCGTGCTCGCGAACTCGGGCAGGAGCTTCTCGCGGTGCACGCCGAGCACCTTCTCCAGGAACCAGCGGTGGGCCGCGTTCTTGTTCAGCGTGTTGACGAGCCCGAAGCTCATGCGCGCCATCGCTCCCGCGCCGTCGGGATCCCCGAGCACGCGGTCGCGCAGCTTCACGCCGTCCTTCTTCGCCCGCACGGCCTGGTGGCGGTGCACGAGCTTGGGGAAGTCGAGCTGGAACTCGTGTTTGTCGCGCGGCGTGTAGGGGCACTGCACGTCGCACAACTTGCACTGGAAACACGCGTCCGCGACGCGGTTGACTTCCGCCTCGGTCAACTTGCGCACATCGCCGCCGTGCGCGTTGTCGATGATGTCGAACATCACCGGGAAGCTGTCGCAGTACTTGAAGCACATGCGGCACCCGTGGCACAGATCGAACGCGCGCTCGATCTCCTTGCGCAGCAGGCCGGCGTCCCAGTACTTGGGCTCGCTGGGGTCGTACGTGAGGCCATCGGTCGGCGTGTAGGAGATCGGCGTCGTACTCATGCTGTCCAGGATCGTGCGGCGCGCCGCGCGTTCAAGCCTCGGGCGCCGCGCAGGGGCCGACGCGAAAGAGAGCAACGCCGGCGGGGCCCGTCCGAGGTTGGGCCCGCCGCTTCGCGCGAGCTTGGCTCGCGAAAGAGAGCAACGCCGGCGGGGCCCGTCCGAGGTTGGGCCCGCCGCTTCGCG
>Ga0169931_10001241_pt1 | contig 42262 bp, 23 predicted proteins | sample Kivu_15m_20L_FD_129675 | JGI IMG/M metagenome (GOLD analysis project Ga0169931, IMG submission 129675) | Freshwater microbial communities from Lake Kivu, Western Province, Rwanda to study Microbial Dark Matter (Phase II) - Kivu_15m_20L... | ecosystem: Environmental > Aquatic > Freshwater > Lake... | reverse complement strand
GCGCCGCGGACGGCATCGACGAGCGCATCGCCGCCTCGAGCGAGGCCTCCGACGCCGCGGGCATCCGCGCCGAGGGCCTCGGGCGCATCGCGGCCGCGGTCGCGGAGCTTCGTGCAGGGCTCGGCCTCTCCGAGTCGGCGTTCGCGCAGGTCGATGCCGCGCTCGCCGCCGCTGCCTCGCACGCGGACGATGCGGAGGCATCGCGTGCCGCGGCCGAGGCCGCCCGCGCGAGCCTGGCCACCGTCCTCGCGCGCGTCTTCGAGGCCGATCGCGAGGTCGGGCGCGTGGAGGCGCTCGCGTCCGTGATCGACCTCCGCCTGGCCGAGGGCGACGAGATCGCCGCCGGCGTCGCGGAAACGCTCGGCATCGCGCGCGAGGACTTCATGCGACTCAACGAGGACGGTGCCATGACGTTCGCGGAGCTCGCGCTCCGCGCCTCGGACGACGTCGTCGCGCTCGATGCGCTCGTCGCCGGTCGCGTCGCCGTCCCGCTCGCCGAGCTCGGCGAGATGCACGTCCTGAGCGGCGCCTACGTCGCGCGGCTCGACGGAGCGCAGTCGGCGGCGGACCGTGCGGAGGACGCACGCGACCGCGCGTTCGACCGGCGGCAGCTCGCGGAGTTTCACGAGACGCGGTCGGTGAGCGGCCTTAAGCAGACCCTCGGCTCGCTCGATCTCGGCGCGTCCGGCCTGGCATCGGCGTCGGAGCACGCGGTCTTCACGCTTGAGTCGGCCGAGGCGTCGCGCCTCGCGTCGGATGCGGCCACCGCGTTCTTCCTGGTGGCGAAGGACGCGTCCATCGAGGCGTCGGGGCACCAGGCCGCGGCGAACGGCATCGCACCAGACCTGTTCAAGTACGGCAACTCGCAGGCGCAGTTCGACGCCTCGGGCGCCGCGCGCGCGGGTGCCGTGCAGGCACGTTCCGAGGCCGAGTCCGCGGCGGCCGACGCGATCCTCCGCACCGAGGTCGAGTTCTTCGACGGGATCGTGAACGCGCTCGACGGCCGCGCGGGAACGGCGGCCTCCGCGGACGCCGTGCTCGCCTCGGGGGATGCCCGCGCCGTCGCGGCCGACGCCGCCGCGCGCCTGCGCGGGTACGCGCAGCAGGCGCAGCAGATGGCCGAGGGCGCATCGTCGAACGCGGGCCGCCTCTTCGGCCGCAGCATGGTCCAGTACGTGCAGCGCGCGCAGGGCGCCGCCGGTGCGGCGGAGATTCACGCCTCGATCGCCGCGGCCGCCGCGGCACGGGCCGAGGCGAACGCCGACCAGGCGATCACCGAGGTCGAGGCGGCCCGCAGCGGCGGCGCGCAGGGGCAGTGACCGTCCGTACACTCGCGGCGTGAAGTCGCCGAACCGAATCGTGCTCGTCGCGGGCCTCGCCGCCACCGCGCTCGTGGTGCTCGCGGGCTCGCTCGGCCTGCTCGACCGCGTCGAGTGGCGCACGCAGGACTTCCGGTACCGCTACGCGCGGCGCTCGGTCGACGCCCTCGGCGAGCGCGTTCGCCTCGTGGCGATCGATGACCGTGCGCTCGACACCATCGGCCGGTGGCCGTGGCCCAGGCAGACCTTCGCGCGCGCGCTCGACGAGATCGCGATGGCGGGCGCGAAGGCCATCGCGATCGACGTGCTCTTCACCGACCCGGAGTCGGCCGCCGCCGACGCGGCGCTCGGCACCGCCGTGTCGCGCGCGCCGACCGTGGTCGCCGTCAACATGGACGAGGGGCGGCTCGACGCGCGCACGTGGGGCACGCCCGCGGGCCGCGAGGCGCTCGCCGCGATCGTCCGGGTGGCGAGCGCCGACATCACCGCGAGCGCCGAGGCGATCGCCGACGGCGCGGGCCTCTCGGGCGAGCGCCGGCAGCGCTTCCTCGAGCGGTCGTCGACCTTCAAGAAGTACGCCGCGTGGAAGCGGCTGCTCGACCTGCGCGACGCGGGCCGGCTGCCCGCCGACGAGCGGGCCTGGATCCTCTCGATGACCGCCGGCGACGCGACGCTCGAGCGGTTCCCCGAGCGCGTGCTCCTTGAGGAGGCCTACCGGCGCGACCGCGCCTTCGGTGCGCTGTCGAGGTTCATGGGACCCGCGCGCGGCGACGGGGCCCCGCTCGACGCACCGCCCGTGGCCGCCGTGGCGGAGGCTGCCGCGGGCGCCGGATTCGTGAACTCGCGGCCCGATGCCGACGGCGAGTACCGGCGGGTGCGTCCGTTCTGGGACATGCCCTACGGCGCGCTCCCCCAGTTCGGGATGGCGGGTGCGCTCCTGACGATGGGAATCCCCGCCTCGGAGGTGAGGGTGGTGGACGGGGCGCTGGCGTTCCCCGACGGCCGGCGGCTGCCGCTCGAGAAGGGGCAGTTCTTCGTCGACTGGCCGACGGACATCTTCGAGACCACGGTCGACGAGGATCGCGCACGCGAGCAGCACGTCGACGGCGGTGTCATGGCGATCGGGGTGCTCGTCGACCTCGCCGCGCAGCGCGACGTCCTGCGGGCGCAGGAAGAGCGGTACCGCGCGCTGGGCGCCGACCTCGCGGCGGCGCAGGGCGGGATCACCGCCGAGGAACTCGCGCAGGTCCCGGTGGCCGAGGCGGTGCGCGCCCGCATCAAGGACCAGGGCGAGTTCGTCGCAGGGGACCTCGAAGTCCGCGGCACCGACGACGTCAAGGACCTGCCCGAGGACCAGCGGCGGCTCGTGGGCGCCTACCGCGAGTGGTGGCGCCTCGACCGCGAGGTCGTGCGCTCGCGCGCCGCGATCGACGACGCCGCCGCCGAGGTGCGCACGCGCCTCGCGGGGCGGCTCGTGTTCGTCGGCTGGATCGCCACGGGCGTCATGGCCGACATGATCAACACCGTGTACGGGCCGCGCACTCCCGGCGTGTTCTTCCACGCGGCGGTCGCCGACATGGTGCTCACCAACGAGCACGTGGTCCTCTGGCCGGCGTGGACGGGGCTCGTGGCCGCCGTGGCGCTCGGCGTCCTGTGCGCGTTCGTCGCGTGGCGCACGGGCGCGGGTCTCAGCACCACGGTGACCGTCGCGTGCGTCGCGGGGTGGATCCTCGTGGCCGGCGCCTGGGCGTTCGCGTCGCTCGACCTCGTGATCCCGGTCGCCGTGCCGGTGGTCGCGGCGCTCGCGTCGCAGGCCGCCAGCGTGTCCACCGCGGCGGTCGTCAACCAGCGCGAGAAGGCGCGCATCACGCGCCAGTTCCGCGCGCGCGTGAGCCCGCAGCTCGTCGAGCTGCTCGCGTCCGACCCCAAGGCACTCTCCATGCGCGGCCAGCAGCGCACGTCGACGATCCTGTTCGGCGACCTCGCCGGATTCACGACCATCAGCGAGAAGCTCGGGTCCGAGGCGGTGGTCGCGACCCTCAACCTCTACATGAGCGCGATGGCCCACGAGCTCACCGAGCGCCGCGCGTACGTGAACAAGTTCCTCGGCGACGGCCTCCTCGCGTTCTGGAGCGCGTTCGGCGAGGAGCCCGACCAGGGGCAACTCGCGGTCGAGGCGTGCCGGGCGTGCCAGCGCGTCGTGAACGAAATCACCGCGCGCCCGGACCGCCAGGGGCTGCCGAGGGTCTCGCTTCGGCTCGGCGTCGCCACCGGCGTCGTCACGATCGGCGACTGCGGCGCGCCGCCCGACCTCAACGACTACACGGTGATCGGCGACAGCGCGAACCTCGCGGCGCGCCTCGAGAGCGCGAACAAGCAGTTCGGCACCGCGATCCTGTTCGACGGGAACACGCGCGCGCTCGTGCGCGACTCGGGAGGGCTCCCGATCGTCTCGCTCGGCAAGGTGGTGGTGGTCGGGCAGAGCGTTCCGATCGACCTCTTCACGATGCTCGTCGAGGACCCGCCGAACGGGTGGATCGAGGCGGTCGGCAGGGCGGTGGACGCGTTCGCGCGCGCGGACTTCGCGGCGTGCGAGGCGGCATGGGCGGATTTCGAGTCGCGCTTCGGCGCGACGAAGATCGCCAAGCCGTTCCGCGAGGCGATGGAGGATCCCGAGGACCTCCGTGACGGCGTCCTGCGGCTGCACGCGAAGTAGCGGCACAGGCCCCCGCCGTGCGCCCCGCTCAGGCCCGCTTGACGACGAGGCCCGTCTGGTCGTCCTCGAGCGGGCGGTGCCCGCTGAAGTCGTGCACCGCCGACTTGATGGCCTCGAGGATCTCGCGCGCGGGGCGGTCGCGCGCGGCTCGCACGATCTCTTGCACCCGTTCCTCGCCGAAGAGGTTGCGCTCCGCGTCGGGCGCCTCGTAGAAGCCGTCGGTGATCGCCACCAGCACGTCCCCCGGGGCCATCGCGTACCGCTGCGAGTCGCCGTCGGAGTAGGGCAGGGCCGCGACGCCGAACGGCGGCATGTCGGCGCTGGTCGACGCGAAGTCGTCCGTCGCCCGTCGGTAGTGCAGGATCGGGCCCTGGCCGGCCGAGACCGTGTGGACGTCGCCCGTGCGGCCGTCGAGCCGGGCGAACCATGCGGTGACGAACCGGCCGTTGGGGAGGTCCTCGCATAGCTGCGCGTTCACCTCCTCGGCGATCTTCACGATCGGCTGCCTGAGGCGCAGGCCCAGGCGCAGCATGCCGCGCATCTGGACGCTCGAGAGCGCGCTCGCGATGCCGTGGCCGGTGGCGTCGGCGATCGCCAGCACGTACCCATCGGGGTCCTCGCCGGGCGCGGCGATGGCGTCGCCCGCGAGCGGCACCACGTCGTACGCGTCGCCGCCGCAGAACTCCGCGGGCTGGCTCTCGCCGGCGATGTCCCAGCCCGGGATGAGCGGGAACTCACCCGGGAAGGTCCCGGCCTGGATGTCCTTGGCGACGTCCATCTCCTGCTCGAGGCGCTCGCGCTCGATGCGGTCCTCGATGAGCCGCCCGCGCCGCATGGCCACCGCCGCGTTGGCGGCCAGGCCCGTCGCCAGCTCCTCGTCGGCGCGGTCGAACGTCCCCTCGCGCCGGTTGAGCACCTGCGCCACGCCGACGAGGTGGCCGTCGTGGTCGAGGAGGGGGATCGCGAGGATGGTGCGCGTGCGGTAGCCGGTCTTCTGGTCGATCGCGCGGTTGAACCGCGCGTCCTCGTAGGCGTCGGGGATGTTCACGATGCGGCGCGTCGTCGCCGCCGCGCCCGCGATGCCCGCGGACATCGGGATGCGGATCACCTTCGGCGCGTCACCCGAGCCGATGCCGTGCGCCACCTGCGTGAAGAGCTCCTGCGACTTCTCGTCGAACTCGAACACGGTCGCGCGGTCGGCATCGAGGAGGTCGCGCAGCGCGTCGATCACGAGCGACAGGATCGACTGCAGGTCGCCCGTGCCCGCGAGCCTTCGCGAGAGCTCGAGGAGCTTCGCCGTGCGCTCGGCCTCGGTCCGGCCCGCCACGTCAGCCCTTCCCGCCCGCGGGGGCCGCGGCGGGCCCGCTGCCGGTCGCCTGCGGATAGATGAGGATGCGGTCGTGCGCGAGGAACAGGAGGTCCGCGAGGCCGTCGCCGGTGACGTCCGCCACCTGGCCCATGCTGGGCTCGAACTCGCGACGCTCTCCGCCGGAGAACATGCGCGTCTCGAACACCTTGAAGCTGAGCGCCGGCAACAGCCGGCCGGCGGCGCTGAAGGTGAGGATGTCCGCCATCTGCTCGCCCCCGTCAAGCACGGTGACGTCCATGAACCCGTCGCCGTTCACGTCGCCGGGCACCAGTTCATGGGGCACCTGGCGCGGGTCGTCGCTGGTCCACGTGCCGGCCGAGTCCAGCACGATCCGCTCGCCGCCGAGGCGCACGAGCGCGAAGCTGTCCTCGCCCACCGCGAGCAGGCCATCGTTGCCGTCGCCGGCGAACTTCCCCGCCACCAGCTGCGAGAACCGGAAGCCGGGGATCTCGATCGACTCGGCCTGGTCCCAGCGGCCGTCCTTGCCTCGCGCGAACACCAGCGCGCGCGCGCCGTCGCGGTCGCCGGCCACCACGCGGTCGCCGAGCGCGGTGATCGCCACCAGCTTGGCGTCCGCGTTGCGCGCGTTCATCTGCGCCACCACCTGCCAGCCTGGGCTTGCGCCCGCCGCGGGCTTCGCCTCGTAGCGCAGGGCGCGCACGAAGTTGCGGTCCGCCACGAGCAGCTCGGGCTTCCCGTTCCCGTCGACGTCGGCCACGAGCACGTTGTCGCCGTTGGCCGCCTGCACGAGGCCGAACTGCCCCATGTCCTTCGACTCGAGCACCTTGAATGGCGCCTCGGGCGAGGGGGCGTCCGCGACCTTCGGGAGGCCCTGCAGCATGATCATCGGCTTCTCGGGCGTGAAGACGAGGAGATCGGTGAAGCCGTCCTGGTCCGCGTCGACCGACATCACGGCGCTCGGCGACCGGCTCTGCGCGCCGAGCGACACCGTGGCGCGCTTGCCCGCGTCGTCGGGCTGGTCCACCGGCACCAGCTCGACGACGAAGCTCTTCCCGCTCGACTCCTTCGCCACCACGGCGAGGTGCCGCGCGCCATTCACGTCGACGAGGTTGATGGCCGCCGGCACGCGGCCCGCGCCCAGCTGCACCGCCTGCGGGAACCCGACCGCGCCGTCGCGCGACGCCACGCTGCGGCCGAGCACGCCCTCCTTCTCGGAGAGCGCGAAGACGATCGCCCCGTCCTTCGCCGGGGCCACGGCGACGGAGTCGAGGTCGGCGAAGCTCGGGCTCGCGACCGGCGCGCCGAGGCCCTTCGACTTCTCCTGCCGGTACGCCATCACCGCGTTCGAGAGCGTGTTCGTGGCGACCACGTCCTGCAGCCCGTCACCGTCGACGTCCGCGACCACGGTGCGTCGCTTGCGGTTCTGGGGGTCCTCGAAGCTCCACGTCACCAGGCTCGAGTCGCGCGTGCCCGTGCCCTCGATCCTCCCGCGTCCCACGCGGTGGAACGCGACGCGCTTGGTGGGGCGCTCCACGGTGCCGATGAGCGCCGCGCGCTCGCCCGGCAGCCGCACCGCCGCCACCTCGCGCACGGGCGGCATTTCGAAGCGAACCTGCGGCCCGACCACCAGGCGGTCGCCCTGGCGCTCGGTGAACCATGCGCGCACCGGCGCCGAGTCCTCCGGCACCACCCCGAGCACGTCCTGCGTGCCGTTTCCGTCGAAGTCGTCGATCACCACCGCGACGACGCGCGCGCCGCCCGCGCCGAGCTCCGTCGGGGCGCCCATGGAGTCCTTGTCGAGCGTCCACGCCGAGATCTTCCCGTCGACGACGCTCACGAGCTCCTTGCGGCCGTCGCCCGTCACGTCGGCCACCGCGAGCGCGTCGCGGCTCGACGCGAGGTTGCGCACGGCCTGCTTGCGCACCACCTTGAACGACCCGGGCGCGTCCTGCCGCACGAACACCACTCCGGCGGGGCTGTTGCCCGCGTAGACGAGGTCCATCATGCCGTCGCCGTCCCAGTCGACCGGGACCACGGCCTCGACGCCGCGGTCGGTGGTGACGCTGATGCGACGGTAGCGCCAGTGCTCGGGGAACTCGTTGACGCCGCGGGGCGCCGCGACCTCGTCGGTCGGCTTCGCGCCCTTGCGCTGCAGGTTGACGTCGATGCGGTTCTTGAAGTTGTCGACCACCACGATGTCCTGCAGACCATCGCCGTCCATGTCGGCGGTCACGAACGGACCCGCCTTCGGGTCGACCTTCAGCACCTCGAGCGGGCGGAACCCGAAGTGGCGCGCGAGCTCGTCCGCATGCGAGCGCGACGTGGCCGCGAGCGCCGCCGCGGCCAGGGCGGGGGCGAGGAGCGTGCGGGGCATGGCGCGTCGGGCGTCGGGGTGCTTCATGGGTGTCCGTCGGGCAGGGCGTGCGCGGTGGTCGATGCATATGCTATGGGCTCCCCGACGGGTCCTGCCTCGATGAACCACGCACTCACCGCATCGTTCGCCGCCGTGCTCGTCCTCGCTCCCGCCGGCGCCGACACGGTGCGCCTGCGCGGCGGCGCATCGATCGAGGGCACCATCCTCAAGCAGACCGACCGCTCCGTGTGGGTCGACATCGGCGCCGACGTCGTGGTGGTCGGGATGGAGCAGGTGGACGGCATCGACCGCAAGGACGCCTCGGCGCCGCTCGCCGAGGACGCGTCGAGGCTCTTCTCGACCGCGAAGAACCTGCCGACGCTCCCGCCGAAGGAGCTGGCCAAGGGCCTGGGGCCCGCCGTCATCAAGGTGAGCACGCCCGGGGGCCTCGGTTCCGGCGTCATCATCAGCCCCGACGGGCACGCCATCACCAACGCCCACGTGATCCAGGGCGAGCGCGCCATCCGCGCCACCGTGTGGCTGCGCCAAGCCGACGGCTCGCTCAAGCGGGTCGACATCGACGACGTCGAGATCGAGGCCGTGAGCAACGCGCTTGACCTCGCGCTCATCCGGATCAGGAGCCCCGAAGGCAAGCCCTTCCACGTGGCGCCGGTCGAGGCCGACGACGCGCTCGACGCCGGACAGCGCGTGTTCGCGATCGGCAACCCCCTCGGGCTCGAGCGCACGCTCACCGAGGGCGTGGTGAGCGTCCCGTCGATGCAGCTCGACGGGCGCGCCTACATCCAGACCGACACGCCGATCAACCCCGGCAACTCGGGCGGCCCGCTCTTCAACATGCGCGGCGAGGTGGTGGGCATCACCAACATGAAGATCACGCTCGGCGAGAACGTGGGCTTCGCGATCCCCGTCCGCTACGTGAAGGATTTCGTCCGCCACCGCGAGGCCTACGCCTTCGACCGCAACAACCCCAACTCGGGCCACTTCTACCACCCCGCGCCGCCGCGCTCCGCGCCCGGCGCGCCGTCGGAGCTCTCCGACGGTTCGTCCGCGCCGCCGAAGCCGGCGCCCGGCGCCTCGGCGCCCGCCAAGTGAGGAACACCATGCGCATCCACCGACCCGTCCGGGCCGCCCTGTCCGCCTTCCTCGCCACGGCCCCGGCGCTCGCGGCCGACGGGCCCGTCCCGGTGCGCTCCATCGCGCCCGACACGGCGTTCGTCGTCGTGTCCGCCGACGACTTCGCGCGCACGGTGGAGTCGTGGAACGCGACGCCGCTCAACGCGTTCCTGCGTTCGGACGCCATGCGCAAGGTGCTCGGCGACGACGGCGGCGCGCAGGACGCGATGGACGAGCGCCTCGGCGAGCTCGGCGTGCCCGCCGGCTCGTTCTCGTGGCCGAAGGCGTTCGGCGCCGTGCTCTTCACCGTGCACGACGAGGAGCTCGACGCCGAGGAGTCGCACGCGATGTTCTACGGCGACTGGGGCGCCGGGGCGGACGGGATGGCCCGCGTCTTCGAGGCCTTCATCGCGGAGGCCGTGAAGAAGGAGGGCGTGACGGTCGAGAAGGAGATGGTCGCCGGTCGCGAGGTGCAGGTGCTGCGCTTCCCCGAGCGGAAGAAGGACGACCGCGGGGCCGGCGGGATGGACATCCAGGTCAACCTCGCGCTTGACCGGCCGGTCGAGCGGTTCCACTACTGCCGCGACGGCTCGCGCTTCATCGCGTGCACCGACATGGGCGGGCTCGAGGACGCGCTTGAGGCGATCGACGGCAAGCGCGTGGCGAAGCTCCCCGAGCAGAAGGACTTCCGATCGGCGATGGAGCAGCTCGGCGAGGTCGACGTGTCCGTCGCCATCCTCACCGGGCCGATGCAGAAGTCGCTGACGGGCGAGGGCGCGGGCATGCTCGCGCTCCTGACCCCCATGCTGCAGCCGCTCTTCGGCGACGTGCAGGCGTGGACCATCGGCATCGACGTCGACTCGCCGCGCGGGCAGGTCGAGCTGACCTCCGGCATCCTGGTCCCGGGCGAGAAGGTGGGGCTCTGGTCGCTGCTGGGGCCAGCCGCGCCCATCGAGGTGCCTCCGCCGATGGTCGGCCCCGACGCCACGGCGCTCGGGCGCATCAACGTGCGGCTCAAGGACCTCATGAACATGGTCAACGGCGTGGTCGCCAACCTGCCCGAGGAGCAGGCCGCCGAGGTCGACGCGATGCTCATCAACTTCGGGCCCGTCATGACGAAGGCGCTCGAGGCGCTCGGGCCCGGCATCTGGACGTGGGAGACCGTCCGCCAGCCGCTGACCCCGGAGAGCCGCGTCACCGGCACCGTGATGACGTGCGGCAACCCGAAGGCCGTGGTCCCGATGATCACGCAGTTCGGCGGGACGATGGGGCTCGAGCCCCGCGACGTCGACGGCAACACGATCTTCGCCGCGGACTTCGTGCCGTTCTCGGTGGGCGTCTCGAACGGCTGGATGGCCGCGGGCGACTCGAAGGTGGTCGAGCAGGCGATGCGCGCGGTGGGCCAGAAGGACCTTCCGAGCGTCGCCGAGAGCCCGGTCTACAAGGCCGCGGCGCTCGCCGTGGGCGGCGAGCCCGTCGTGAGCTGGGGCTTCCTCGACACCGTCGCGCGCTGGAGCTACGAGCGCAAGATGCTGGAGGAGTTCGGCGCCGACGAGTCCCGCCTCGACAACGCGGTGGGCCGGGCCGACGATTCGAGCTGGGCGAAGCGCCTCGGCTACAAGGTGCCGGCGAACACGGTCGACGTCCTCAAGACCATCGACGACGCGACGGTCGCGCGGCACGTCGGCCCGACGGTGTGGTCGATGAAGGCCGACGATCGCGGGTTCGTGACGCGCGCCTGGGTCATGCAGCCGATGGCGGAGCCGGCGCCGAAGGCGGCGGAACCCGCGAAGGCGGCCGAGCGGAAGTGACGTCGGCGCCGGCGCCGTGCGCTGCGGGCACGCCGAGCTCGGCGTGCGGGATGCCGTCGGTGAGGTGCAGTTCGGCGTGCCGCGCGCGCGCGGCGATCGCGCGGGCGTCCGCGGCGGGCGAGACCGGGTCGAGTGCGTCCGCCCACGCGACGAGCCGCGTCGGCCCGAGCTCCGCGGCCGAGTCCTGCGTCGGCGCCTCGGCGCCGTCGAGGGCATCGACCAGCGCGAGCACCGCGCCCACGACGGGACGTGCCGGTAGCCCGCGTGCGCGGAGCCGCGCCGCGAACGGCGTGCACACGCGGTCGTAGGCGCCGAATGCATGGACCTCGGCGACCGGGGCGCCCGCGCGCGCGCGGAGGGCGGCCGCGTGGATCGCGACGACCGCCCCGAGGGAGTGGCCGACGATGATGACCGGGTGCCCGGGCGCGCGCGCCTCGGCCTCGGCGACGACGCGCACGACGTCGGCCGGTTCGCGGCGGCCCAGCGTGCCCCGCCCGCGCGCGTCGCCGTGGCCGCGAAGGTCGGGCAGCGCGACGAGCGCGGCGCGCCCGAGCCACGGTGACGCCCGCCGCAGTGAGTCCCAGCGGGAGCGGCCGTGCCCGTGCAGCATGACGACGACGGGCGCGCCCTCGCCGCCGCGCCCCGTGATCCACCAGCACGGCACCGCGGCGCCGTCGGCGCGCACGGAGGCGTCCTCGAAGGCGAACCCGAGGTCCCCCGGGTCGGCCGGGAGTCCCTGCGCGAGCGCCCACCCGAGGGTGCGCCTCGGGGGCCGCGTCGCGTCGCGCCAGGCGCCGAGCGCATAGAGCGCCCACGCGACGCCCGCGCCGAGGGCCAGGAGCCCCGCGAACCCGGCCACGTCCGCAAGTCGTTCCATCAGGCGTGCGCGGCCCCGGCACCCGCGGCGGCGAGCGCGGCGTCCATCCGCGCGCGGCGGCCGTCGCGCGCGGCGGCATCGCGCACCGAGGGGAGGTTGACCGCCACGTTGTGCGCCGCGGCGCGCGCCGCGACGCGCGCGAGGTCGACGGCGATCGCGAGGTCGCTCGCGAGGTTCGCGTTGGTGCGCGCGGCAAGACCGGCGCACGTTGATGCCACCTCGGCCGCCGCCTCGAGGATGGCCTGGGGCGCCTCGATCGCCTCGGCGACCGCCGCGTCCCACCCCGTGCCATGCCGCGCGGGCGCGTCCTTCGGGAGCTTCCAGAGCGCGTTGAGCGCGCCGTAGGCCGCGGCGTCGCGGTCGGCGAGCGCGAGCGCGGCGTGGCGCAGCTCGCCGAGCCGGCGGAGCGCGGCCGCGTTCGGGCCCTCGTGCGCGGCGAACGCGGGTTTGCCGAGCGTGAACTCGAGCACCATCGCGCCCAGCGCCGCCGCGTGCGCCAGCGTCACCGCGGCGACGGCGCCGCCGCCGGGCGCGGGCGTGCGCGCGGCCAGCGCGTCGGCGAACTCCTCGAGGGTGAGCGTGCGGAAGGCCATGGGTTCAGCCGCGGATCACGGCCCCGAGCCGCCCGGTGAGCGCCTCTGCGAGCGTGGCCATCGCGCCGTCGGCGTCCTCGCGGCGCAGAGTGCGGTCGGCCGCGCGGAACGCGAGCCGCATGGTGACGCTCTTGCGCCCGCTTCCGGTCTGCGCACCGCGGTACGTGCCGACGAAGTCCACGCGCTCGAGGTTGGCGAGCGGGAGCGAGCGCGCCAGCGACTCCAGGTCCTCCCAGCGCGTGCGCTCGTCGACGATCGCGCTCAGGTCGCGCTCGATCGCGGGGAACGAGGGCAGCGCCTCGGCGCGCGCCTCGGGCGGGTAGCCGGTCCACAGGGTCTCGAGCTCGAGCTCGGCCGCGCACGCCGTGCCCTCGACGCCGAAGGCCGCGGTGGCGGCGGGCGCGAGCAGCCCGAAGGAGCCGACCGGGCGCCCGTCGCACGTGATCCGTGCCTCGGCCGCGTACCACGGCGCGCGCGCATCCGGGGCCTCGACGCGGATCGCGGCGTGCTCGCCCGCGAGCGTGCGCAGGATGCGCTCGCACGCGCCGCGCATCCAGCGCATCGCCGCCTCTGGCTCGGCGGGCCGGTCCGAGAGCAGCGTGAAGGTCGCGCGCTCGTCGTGGGAGCCGTCGGGGCGCAGGCGGAAGGCGCGCGCGGACTCGAAGAGCCTGAGCTCGGCGAGGCCCGCGTCCGCGTTGCGGCGGCGCACCTCGAGGAGGCTCGGGATCACCGACGGGCGCAGGATGGGCGCGCCGCCCGCGCGCTCGTCGTCGATGCGCAGGGGCTGCTCGCCCGCGCGGAGGAACGGCGCGGCATGGCGCTCCGCGACCAGCGTGTGCGTCACGCTCTCGACGAACCCGAGCCCCACGAGGAGCGACTTCACCGCTCGCGGCGCGGAGACCTGCGGCTCGACCGGCGCCACGCGCACCGAGAGCGCGTCCTTCATCGGGATGCGGTCGAGGCCGTGGATCCGGCACACCTCCTCCACGAGGTCCACCTCGCGCTCGACGTCGATGCGCCGGGCCGGCACGGTGCAGTCGATCGCGTCGCCGCGGACCACGGGCGCGAATCCGAGGGTATCGAGCGCGCGCACGACCTCCTCGAGCGGGATGTCCGTGCCGAGCACGGCGCGCACCCGCGACGGGCGCACGCGCACGGTGCGCGCCGGGGGCAGGGGGGCGCCCGCCTCGACGACGCCGTCATGGAGCGTGCCGCCCGCGGTCTCGAGGATGAGCGCCGCGAGCCGGTCGGCCGCCGCGTCGATCTCCGAAGGGTGCACGCCGCGCTCGAAGCGGTACGACGAGTCGCTCGCGATGCGCAGTCCGCGGCTCGAGGCGCGCACGTCGACGGGGCTGAAGGTCGCGGCCTCGAGGAGGACGTTCACCGTGGCGTCGGTCACGGCGGTCTCGGCGCCGCCCTTGACTCCCGCGATGGCGACGGGCCGCTCGGCGTCGGCGATGACGAGCTCGCCGCCCGCAAGCCTCAGCTCCTGGGCGCCCTCGCCGATCGGCAGGAACCGCTCGCCCGCGCGCGCGCGGCGCACCTGCACCTCGCCGCCCCGCAGGCGGTCGAGGTCGAACACGTGGGTCGGCTGGCCGAGCTCGAACAGCACGAAGTTTGTGCAGTCGACGAGGTTGTTGCGCGGCACCTGCCCGATGGCGCGCAGACGCCGCTGCAGCCACTCGGGGCTCGGGCCGACCTTCACGCCCGTGATGACGCGCGCGGTGTACCGCGGGCACGCGCGGTGGTCGTGGTTCGAGACCCGCACGGCCTTCGACGCCGCGCCTCCGGTCGCGCGCGGCGCGGCGGCGGGCGCCTTGAGCGTGCGCCCGCTCATCGCGCACAGCTCGCGCGCGAGCCCCACGTGGCACAGGCAGTCGCCCCGGTTCGAGGTGGTCTCGATCTCCTGCCACGGCTCGCCGTCTTCGGCGACGTCGCCCCCGTCGAAGTTGAGCCCCGCGGCGGTGAGGAGTTCGGCCTGCTCCTGCGCGGTAGCGGGCCGGTCGAGGTAGTCGTTGATCCAGGTGACGCTCGTGCGCATTGCGTGGGATCGAAGGGTAGCATCGCGCGCGCCGTGCGGTCCCGTGCGCAGCAACCCCCGTTCCCGGCCCGTCCCGCGGCGCGCGGCGCCCGCGTGGGCGTGCTCGCGGCGGCCCTCGCCGCGATGGTCGCGTGGGTGGCCGGGTGCCAGTCGGCGCCGCCGGCGGCCGAGGGCCGGTACCCACCCGACTTCGCCCTCGACGTGACGGTGCTGCGCGGCCGCAAGGCCGTCGAGCGCCTGACGGTCGAGGACATGCAGGCCAAGTACGTCCTGCTCCCGGACGGGTCGCTCCATGCGGACGAGAGCCCGTTCATCGACATCTCCACGCGGCCCGGGCGCGCCCGTTGGCTGTATGACGACCAGGTGCAGTCCGTGTGGGCCCTCTGCCGGACGCTCGGCTTCGACGACCGCTCGAAGGCGAACGGCCCGCCGAACCCCGACACGCTGCGCGTGGCCGCCGCCGAGCGCATGACCATTCTCACCATCCGCGCCGACGGCGCCACGTGGACGTGGGTGCGCCGTGCGCTCGGGGACGAGCCCGCCGACCCGGCCGTGGCGAAAGTGGTGCGGACCCTCGCGATCCTCGCGTGGATCCCGGACCTCGCGCCGGACTCCGCGGTGCCGGTGCGCTACGACTTCGGCGCGGACCCCTACGAGGTCTACCGCGAGGTGCGCGCGCGCCGCGGCACGCCGAAGGCGACGAAGGCGGGTGCGCCGTGACGACGCCGGCGCGCCGTGCGGCATGCGCGTTCCTCGCGGCGCTCGGCTTCGCGCACGCCGGGTGCGAGACGACGCCCCTCGTCCCGCCCTCGGACCCCGCCTCGCCCACGGGCGGCATCGCGATGGACCTGTGGTTCGCGCGCCCCGAGTCCCGGCGCTACGAGTGGTTCGTCGTCGGTGCCGACGGCAGCCTCGGCTACGGCGGCGGCATGAAGGGCTTCGACCGCCAGGTCGAGTGGCGGGGCGCACTCACGCCCGACGAGGCGTCCGGCCTCCGCGCGATCGTCGACGCCGCCGGCTGGATGACCGAGAAGGACCCGTCGCGCGCCGGCGGCGCCACGCCCGTTGCCGAGATCGTCGTGCGCGCGGGCGGCAAGGAGCGCGCCTTCGACGTCGCGGGGCCGAGCGCCCCGGTCGACCGTGCGGTCGAGCTCCTCTCGAAGGCCGCCATGCGCCGCTTCGACGCGTTCATGCAGCGGCTCCCCGAGGCCGGCCCGCAGCCGCGCTGACCGGCGCCCCCCTTGGATTCCCGGATCTAGGATCCCCGGATGGCGAACGCCGCCCCCGACCCGATCGTCGGCATCGACCTCGGCACCACCAATTCGCTGGTGGCCGTGTGCGATGCCGCCGGCCCGCGCGTGTTGCCCGACGCCGAAGGTCATGCGCTGCTCCCTTCGGTGGTGCGATTCCTCCACGGGGCCCCGCCCGTCGTCGGCCGCGAGGCCCGTGCGACCGCGGTCGCGCACGCGGCCGACACGGTCCACAGCGCCAAGCGATTCATGGGGCGAGGCTTCGCCGAGAGCGCCGGGCACGCGGCGGGCCTGCCGTACCGCGTGGTCGAGGGCCCGCGCGGGCTCGCGGCCTTCGACGTCGGCGGTGCGGCGGTCACGCCCCAGGAAGTGGCCGCCCACGTGCTCCGCGCGCTCAAGGCGAGCGCCGAGCGCGCCCTCGGGGTCGCCGTGCGGCGCGCGGTGGTGACCGTGCCCGCGTACTTCGACGACGCGCAGCGGCAGGCCACGCGCGACGCCGCGCGGCTCGCGGGGCTCGACGCGGTCCGCATCGTGAACGAGCCCACCGCCGCCGCGCTCGCCTACGGCATCGGCGCCTCGCGCGCGCGGCGCGGCGCCATGGAGACGATTGCGGTCTACGACTTCGGCGGCGGCACGTTCGACGTGTCGATCCTGCAGCTGGTCCCGGGCGGCCCGGACGACGGCGAGTTCTTCCAGGTGCTCTCCACCGCGGGGGACACCCGGCTCGGCGGCGATGACCTCGACGAGGCGATCATCGCGCTCCTGGTCGGCGAGGTCCGTGCGCGGTTCGGCGAGGCGCTCGAGTTCCCGCCCGCGGCGCGCCAGGCCCTGCGCACGTTCGCCGAGCGCGCGAAGATCGCGCTGAGCGAGCGCCCGGACGCGACGCTCGAGGTCGACCTCGGCGGCGGACGCGTGCACCGTCGGACGCTCGCGCGCGCGGAGTTCGAGTCGCTCGCGGCGCCGTTCATCGCGCGGACGGTCGAATGCTGCCGGCGCGCCATGCGCGACGCGGGGAACCCCGAGGTCGACCGCGTGGTGCTCGTCGGCGGCAGCACGCGCATCCCGGCGGTGCGCGAGGCGGTGCGCGCGTGCTTCGGGCGCGAGCCGTACGCGGCCCTCGACCCCGACCAGGTGGTGGCGCTCGGCGCGGCGGTGCAGGCGTCGGTGCTGGCCGGGGGGCGGCGCGACCTGCTCCTCGTCGACGTGGTGCCGCTCTCGCTCGGGCTCGAGACCGTCGGCGGCGCGGTCGCGAAGCTCGTCATGCGCAACGCGAGCATCCCGACGCGCGCCACGGAGATGTTCTCGACGTCGGTGGACGGCCAGGTCAACGTCTCGATCCACGTGCTGCAGGGCGAGCGGGAGCTCGCCGCGGACTGCCGCTCGATCGCCCGGTTCGACCTGCGCGGCATCCCGCCGATGCCCGCGGGCATCCCGCAGATCGAGGTCGAGTTCCTCGTGGACGAGAACGGCGTGCTCGGGGTCACCGCGGCCGAGCGCCGCAGCGGCCGGCGCGCGTCCGTCCAGGTGGTCCCCACCTACGGGCTGACCGCCGAGGACGTCGACCGGATGGAGGCGGAGAGCTTCGCGCACGCGCGCGATGACATGCGCGCTCACCGGGTGATCGACCTGTGCGCGAACGCGCGGCTGGACCTTCACTGGATCGCCGACGCCCTGGGCCGAGTGCGGGCGGAGCTCGAGGCCGGCTACGTCGCGGAGCTGGACGCGTCCATGGCGCGGCTGGCGGGGTTCATCGAGGCGGCCGGCCGGGACCTCCGGGCGGTGGACCCCGATGCCTTCCACCGGGCCAAGGAGGATCTCGACCGGCTCAGCGTCCGGGTGCACGAGGTGGCGATCGCCCGCAGCCTCCGGGGCGTCGGGACGGGCGGGCAGGGCGCCGGTTCGCCCGCCGTTCCGCCCGCCGCGGGCGGCGCCCGCTGAAGGCGACGTCGGCACCCGGCACGATCCGCGGCGAATTCCCTTTTCATTTCGCGTGGCTTTCCTATCATTCGCGGTTCGGCGCCTTCCTCCGGCGGCCGATCCCCTGATGGCAGACACCTTGACCGAAACGGCATCCTCCGCTCCCGCCCCGCGCACGAAGCCTGCGCGCGCCGCCACCGAACCGGGCTGGAGCGTCGAGGAGTCCGCGTCGCTCTACTCGATCCGCAACTGGGGCAAGGGGTTCTTCGACGTGAACCCGGCGGGCCACGTGGTGGTGCGCCCGACGCGCAACCCAGGCGTCGAGGTCGACCTCTACGAGGTGGTCGCGGGCATGCGCGAGCGCGGGTTCCGCACGCCGCTCCTCATCCACTTCAGCGACCTCCTGCGCCAGCGCCTCGTCGACATCGCCGAGGCGTTCCACGGCGCGATCGTCGAGCACGGCTACCGCGGCGACTACCAGGGCGTCTTCCCGGTCAAGGTGAACCAGCAGCGCCGCGTGGTCGAGGAGGTCCGCGACGCCGGCAAGTCGCTCGGCTTCGGCCTCGAGGCCGGCAGCAAGCCCGAGCTCCTCGCCGTGATGGGGATGACCAGCGAGACGCCGGACCGCCTCATCATCTGCAACGGATTCAAGGAGGAGCGCTACATCGAGTTCACGGCGCTCGCGAAGAAGCTCGGCCGCAACATCATCCCGGTCATCGAGAACATCGCCGAGCTGAAGCTCATCCTGCGGTTCTACGAGCAGCACGGCGTGCGCCCCACCATCGGGGTGCGCATCAACCTCGCCGCGCAGGGCGCGGGCCGCTGGCGGCATTCCAGCGGCATGAAGGCGAAGTTCGGGCTCAGCATCAACGAGGTCCTCGAGGTGCTCTCCATCCTGCGCTCGCGCGGCATGGAGGACTGCCTGCAGTTGCTGCACTGCCACATGGGCAGCCAGATCCACGACATCCGCCAGGTGAACCAGGGCATCAACGAGCTCGCCCGCATCTACACGCAGCTAGCCAAGGCCGGCGCGGGCATGCGCTACCTCGACATCGGCGGCGGCCTGGGCATCGACTACGACGGCAGCCAGACGAGCTTCGAGTTCTCGATGAACTACACGCTGCAGGAGTACGCCTCGAACGTCGTCTACAAGATCATGACGGTGTGCGACGAGGAGGGCGTGAAGCACCCGACCATCGTCAGCGAGTCGGGCCGCGCCATGGTGGCCCAGCAGAGCGTGCTGATCTTCGACGTGCTCGGCGCGAACCGGCTCGACCGGTTCACCGTGCCGGCGCAGCTGCCCGCGCCCGCGAAGGGCGAGGAGCTGCCGCGCCCGCTCGTCGACATCTACGACGTGCACCGCACGATCAGCGAACGGCGCCTGGTCGAGAACTACAACGACCTCCTCGAGGACCGGGACGAGGCCCTGCGCCTCTTCAGCGTGGGCCTCATGAGCCTCGAGCACCGCGCGCTGGTCGACAGCATCTTCTGGGCGAGCTGCGCGAAGGTGCGCGACATCGCGCGCTCGATGAGCCGGCCGCCCGAGGAGCTCGGCGACCTCGAGAGCGCCCTCAGCGACACGTACTTCTGCAACCTGTCGATCTTCCAGAGCCTCCCGGACATCTGGGCGATCAACCAGCTCTTCCCGATCGCGCCCATCCACCGGCTCGGCGAGCGCCCGACGCGCAAGGCGACCATCGCGGACCTGACCTGCGATTCCGACGGCAAGGTCGACCGCTTCGTCGACGACCACGACGTCAAGAAGTGGATCGAGGTGCACGACTTCGAGGACGGCGAGGAGTACCTGCTCGGCGCGTTCCTGGTGGGCGCGTACCAGGAGACCCTGGGCGACCTCCACAACCTGTTCGGCGACACCCACGTCGCGCACGTGAAGATCGACGAGCAGGGCGAGTGGTGGATCGACGAGGTCATCGAGGGCGACGCCGTGCGCGACGTCCTGAGCTACGTCCACTACGACCTGAGCAAGCTCTTCGGCGACATCCGCCGCGAGTGCGAGAAGGCCGTGGTGAACAAGCAGATGACGGTCGCCGAGAGCCAGGGGCTGCTCAAGGCCTACGAGGCCGGCCTGTCGGGCTACACGTACCTCGAGACCGAGAACCTGCGCTGATCGCCGCAACCGGGGCGCGGTGCCCCGGTACCACCGGCGTTGACGTTGCGTTCCGCCTCCATCGCGGCGGTGGCTGTGGTCGTGTCCGGCCTCATGTGGGTCGGGCACGGGGTGTCACATCCTCGGACCGGGGCCGGCGAACCCCGGGTGGTCGCCTCCGCGGCGACCCTGGGCCTCCCGCCGGATGAGCCGCTGCGGTTCGGCCGCGACGTGCGGCCCATCCTCTCGGATCGCTGCTTCCTGTGCCACGGGCCGGACCGCGCGAAGCAGCAGGCGGGGCTGCGGCTCGACTCCTTCGAGGCGGCGACCGCGGCGCGGCCGCGCGGCGCGGCGATCGTGCCCGGTGACCCGGCCGCGTCGCTCGCGGTGCGCCGGCTGCTGACGCGCGACCCGGACGCCATGATGCCCCCGCCCGACAGCGGCAAGCACGCCTTGACCGACGCCGAGCGCGCGACCGTGGTGCGCTGGATTCGCGAGGGCGCCCGGTACGAGCCGCACTGGGCGTTCGAGGCGCCGCGCGCGGCGGCGCCCCCGGCTGCGGGCGACGCGGGCGACGCGGCCGACGCGGGCGTGCCCGCGCACCCGATCGACCGGTTTGTGCACGCACGGCTCGCGGCCGCGGGCGTGGCGCCCGGCCCCGAGGCCGACGCCGCCACGCTCTGCCGGCGCGTGTTCATCGACCTGACGGGGCTCCCCCCGACGCCCGAGGAACTCGGCGCGTTCCTCGCCGACTCCGCCCCGGGCGCATACGAGCGGCTGGTCGACCGCCTGCTCGGCACCGAGCCGTACGTCACCCGCCACGCCGAGCGCATGGCGACCCCGTGGCTCGACGTCGCGCGCTACGCCGACACCTCGGGGATCCATATGGACGCGGGCCGCCAGATGTGGGCCTGGCGCGACTGGGTCATCGAGGCGTTCCGGACGAACATGCCCTACGACCGGTTCGTGGTCGAGCAGGTGGCCGGCGACCTGCTCCCGGGCGCGACGGTCGCGCAGCGCGTGGCGAGCGGGTTCAACCGCGCGCACGTCACGAGCGACGAGGGCGGGGCCATCAACGAGGAGTACCTCCTCGAGTACGCGGCGGACCGCACGCACACGGTGGGCGCCGCGTTCCTGGGCCTCACCATGAACTGCGCTCGCTGCCACGACCACAAGTTCGACCCCGTGACGCAGGAGGACTTCTACTCGCTGCTCGCCTTCTTCAACTCGAACGAGGAGCCCGGCATCTACAGCCAGGTGCCGGACGCGAACCGCGCCTTCGAGCCCTCGATGGACGTGCCGACGCCCGCGCACGCCGAGCGCACCGGCGTCCTGCGCGCGGCGGCCGAGAAGGCCCGCGCCGAACGCGACCGCGTCGACGACTCCGAGCGCGCGGCTTTCGAGGAGTTCGCCGCGTCGCTGCGGGGCGGCATCGCGTGGGTGCCGTCGACCGTGGTGCGCGCGACGAGCGAGGGCGGCGCGACCATGGTCCCGCAGGCGGACGGCAGCGTGCTCGCCTCGGGCGCCAACCCCGACGACGACGTGCACGAGCTGGTGCTGCGCACCGACGGGGCCGGGATGCGCGCGGTGCTGCTGGAGGCGCTGGCGGACGCGTCCCTCGCGGGCGGCCGCGTCGGGCGCGCGGACAACGGCAACGCCGTGCTCGACGCGATCGAGGTCGAGGCCGTCTCGGTGGCCGATCCTTCGCGTCGCGCGCGCGTGCCGCTGGCGTGGGCGTGGGCCGACGTCGAGCAGGCGAACGGTGACTTCCGCGTCACCAACGCGCTCCGGGCCGACGGACGCGTGTGGGCCGTGGACGGGCACGCCCGCCCGGGAGGGCGCATGGCGCTCTTCGTCGCGAGCGAGCCGTTCGGCTTCGAGGGGGGCACGGAGCTGCGCGTGCGGCTGGTCACCCGGTCGCCGTACGCGCGCCACGTGTTCGGGCGCGTGCGCGTGCGCCCGGGCACGGTGCCGGACGCGCTGCTCGCGCGCATGCCCCCCGCGTCCGGCAGCTGGTACATCTGCGGGCCGTTCCCGGCGTCCGGCGGCGAGGAGGCCTACGGGACCCGGTACGGCCCGGAGACGCGCACGCGCCTCGACGTCGCCGAGCGCTTCGGGTCGCGCTCCACCGGCGAGTTCGAGTGGCGGCACGCGCCGGGAGTCCTCGAGGCCACGCCCGTCCGCCTCGCCGAGGGCGTCGACGCGGAGTTCGTGGCGCGGGAGGCGTGGGTGCCGGTGGCGGGATCGGCGGAGCTCTCGCTCGGGTCCGACGACGGCCTGCAGGTGTTCGTCAACGGGACGCTGGTCCACGAGCGCCGCATCGACCGCGCCGTCGCGCCGGACCAGGAGCGCGTGACCGTGCCGCTCGAGGCTGGCGCCAACGCCATCGTGTGCAAGGTGGTGAACACGGGCGGGCAGGGCGGCTTCTACCACCGCGAGCTCGACCGCCCGGGCGACGTGGCGCGCGACGCGCTCGTGCTCGCGATGCCCGCCGGCACCGTGGGGCCCGAGGCCGAGGCCGCGGCGCGCGACGCCTGGCGCGCGCACCACTCCGAGGGCTACAAGCTTCGCGCGGCGCGCGCGGCCGAGGCCGACGCGGCGCTCGCGGCGCACGTGGCGGCCTCGCCCCGCACCATGGTCATGCAGGAGCGCATGGAGCCCACGCCGACCTTCGTCCTGCGGCGCGGGCTCTACGACCAGGCCGACCGCGAGCGGCCCGTGTCGCGTGCGGTGCCGCGTGCCCTCGGTTCGCTCCCGCCCGACGCGCCGCGCAACCGGCTGGGCCTCGCGCGGTGGCTGGTGGGCGATGCCAACCCGCTCACCGCGCGTGTGGTGGTCAACCGGTTCTGGGAGCAGTTCTTCGGGCGCGGCATCGTTCGCAGCACCGAGGACTTCGGCCTGCAGGGCGACTGGCCCACGCACCCCGAGCTCCTCGACTGGCTGGCGGTCGACTTCCGCGCGCACGGGTGGGACGTGAGGCGCCTGGTGCGCCAGCTCGTCACGAGCGCGACGTACCGGCAATCGTCGCGCGTGCGCCCCGACGTGGCCGCGTGGGACGCCGAGAACCGCCTGCTCGCGTGGTTCCCGCGGCAGCGCCTGGCGGCCGAGCAGATCCGCGACCAGGCGCTGTTCGTCGCGGGGCTCCTGCGCGAGCGCACCGGCGGCCCGAGCGTCAAGCCGTACCAGCCTGCGGGGCTCTGGGAGGAGACCAGCATGCCGCAGAGCAACACGCGCAGCTACGCGCAGGGCACGGGCGACGACCTCTGGCGGCGCAGCCTCTACACGTACTGGAAGCGCGCCTCGCCGCCGCCCTCGATGCTGGCGCTCGACGCGCCCACGCGCGAGTTCTGCACCACGCGCCGGTTCACGACGAACACGCCGCTCCAAGCGCTGGTGCTGTGGAACGACCCGCAGTTCGTCGAGGCCGCGCGCGTCGCCGCCGAGCGCACGCTGCGCGAGCCGGGCGACGACCGCGCCCGGCTCGGGCGCCTGTGGACGCGGATGACGGGCGACCCGGCCGACGACGCGCAGGTCGCGGTGCTCGCGGACGCGCTGGCCGCCGAGCGCGCGCGGTGGTCCGCCGACGCGGAGTCCGCCGCGAGGCTGGTGGCCACCGGCGCGGCGCCGGTGCCGCGGGACGTGCCCGCGCCCGAGCTCGCATCCTGGACCATGCTGTCGAACGCGATCCTCGCGAGCGACGCCGCCATCGTGAAGGACTGAGGACGACCCCCATGCCACGAAACGAGCGCAGCGCCGCCGCCGACCCAATGGAGGAGTACCTCCTCAACCTGACGAGGCGGAGGTTCTTCGGGCGCATGGCGTCGACCATCGGCGCGGGGCTCGGCGGGCTGGCGCTCGCGGGGCTCGGCGGGCGGCATGCGCTCGGGGCGGTGCCGGGTGCGGTCGCTCCAGGCGGTGCAGCAGGCGTGCCCGGGCCGGTGCAGCTGCCGGCCTCGCCGCTCGCCGGCCCGCACTTTGCCCCGAAGGCCAAGCGGGTCATCTACCTGCACATGGAGGGTGCGCCGAGCCAGCTCGACCTCTACGACCACAAGCCGCAGCTGGTTGCGCGCTTCAATGAGGACCTCCCGGACTCCGTCCGCAACGGGCAGCGCATCACCACGATGACCAGCGGCCAGAGCCGCTTCCCGGTGGCGCCGTCGGTCTTCCGGTTCGACCGGTACGCGAACAACCAGGACGGCATCATGCTGTCGGAGGTGGTCCCGCACACGGGCGGGGTGGCGAAGGACCTGTGCTTCGTGCATTCGCTCCACACGCAGGCGATCAACCACGAGCCGGGCATCACCTTCTTCCAGACCGGCACCGAGCAGCCGGGGCGCGCGTCGTTCGGCAGCTGGATGAGCTACGGGCTCGGCAGCATGAACTCGAACCTGCCGTCGTTCGTCGTGATGATCACCCAGGGTCCCGGCAACATGCAGGCCCTGAGCGCGCGGTTCTGGGGAAGCGGGTTCCTGCCGAGCGAGCACCAGGGCTGCCGCCTGCGTGCCGGGCGCGACGCGGTGCTGCACCTGCGCGACCCCGACGGCGTGACGCGCGAGGACCGCCGCCGGATGCTCGACCTCCTGGTGCGCCTCAACGAGGAGGAGTTCGCCTCCAGCCTGGACCAGGAGACCCGCACGCGGATCGCGCAGCACGAGATGGCATACCGCATGCAGATGTCGGTGCCCGAGCTCACGGACTTCTCGACCGAGAGCAAGGCGACGCTCGAGATGTACGGCCCCGACGTGCACGTGCCCGGGAGCTTCGCCGCGAACTGCCTGCTCGCGCGCCGGCTGGTCGAGCGCGACGTGCGCTTCGTGCAGCTCTACATGCGCGGGTGGGACCAGCACAACAACCTGCCCGGCGAGATCCGCGCGCAGTGCCGCGCGGTGGACCAGCCGCAGGCCGCGCTCATCAAGGACCTCAAGCAGCGCGGCCTGCTCGACGACACCATCGTCCTCTGGAGCGGCGAGTTCGGGCGCACCGTGTACAGCCAGGGCCAGCTGACGAAGGACAACTACGGCCGCGACCACCACCCGCGGTGCTTCACGGCGTGGATGGCCGGCGGCGGCGTGAACGCGGGCACGTGCTACGGGAAGACCGACGACTACTCGTACAACGTCGCCGAGGACCCGGTGGAGGTGCACGACCTGCACGCGACGCTGCTGCACCTGCTGGGCTTCGACCACACGCGCCTCACGTACCGCTTCCAGGGGCGCGACTACCGGCTCACCGACGTCAAGGGGAACGTGGTGCGCGGCCTCATGGCGTGAGCGGACGCTCGAACCAGACGAGGTGCTGCCACGGGAGTCGCGGGTCGGTGCGCAGCCAGCGGAACCCCGCGGCCTCGAACTCCCGTCGGCACTGCGCCTCGGTCATCTTGTGGAGCGCCTTGATGGGGACCTCGGGGTCCTCGGCGCGGAACTCGACGAGCGCGATGCGGCCGCCCGGGCGAAGTGCGCGCAGCATCGAGCGCGCCATCTCCCAGGGATGGTCGAACTCGTGGTACGCGTCGACGAGCAGCACGAGGTCGACGGACGCCTCGGGAAGGTGGACGTCGAGCGTGTCGCCGAGGATTCCCTTCAGGTTCGCGAGTCCCTCGGTGCGCGCGCGGGCCTCGAGGAAGGCGAGCATCTCGGGCTGGATGTCGGTGGCGTAGGCGATGCCGGGCGCGACGCGCTGCGCCATGGGCACGGTGAGGCGGCCGCTGCCGGCGCCGATGTCGGCGACGCACAGGCCCGGGCGCAGGTCGAGGGCGTCGAGCAGGGCGCTGGTGCGCTCCTCGGACTCGCGCGAGTCGCGTTCGAGCCACGGGATGCCGGCATGCGACATGAAGTGGGCGATCTCGCGGCCGAAGTACGTGCGGCCGATGCCGTCCGCGGACGGTTCGCACTCGCCGTACGCGCCGGGTGGCGGTGCGTCGGCGGGAGCGGGCGGCGCGGCGGGAGTCGTTGCGGGCGCTGCGGGAGCGGGCGGCGGCGGCGCGCATGCCGCAAGGGCCAGCAACGCGAGGGAACCGCCGACGGTTGCGAAGGCCTGACGAATCGTCCGTCGTTGGAGCATGGGCGAAGGGTAGGATTTCCGGACCCGCCATGGAAAATGGGAAAAGATATCCCGGATCATTTTCGTCGCTCGACGAGGTCGAGCGGGCGGCGCTCGACCTGCTGCCGGTCACCGCGCGTGACTACTTCCGCAGCGGGGCGTGGGGCGAGACCACCTTGGCGGAGAACATCGCGGCCTGGGGCCGCCTGCGGCTCTGGCACCGCGTGATGCGGGACGTCTCGGGACGCACCACCGAGTGCGCGCTTCTCGATGGGCCGAGCGCCATGCCCGTCGGCATCGCGCCCACCGCGCTCCACCGGATGGCGCACCCCGACGGCGAGCTCGCGACGGCCCGCGCGGCCGCGGCCGCCGGCGTCCCCATGATCGTGTCGAGCCTCTCGACCACGGCGATCGAGGACATCCGTGCCGCGGCGCTCGCGGCCCGCCCCGGGGCGCGCACCTGGATGCAGATGTACGTCGGTCGCGACCGCGGCGCCGTGCGCGCGCTCGCCCAGCGCGCCCACGCGGCGGGCTGCGAGGCGCTGGTGCTCACGGTCGACACCCCGGTCTGGGGCATCCGGGAGCGCGACGTCCGCAACGGCTTCCGAGTGCCCGAGGGCCTGCGGATCGTGCACCTCGAGCGCCCGGGCGGGCCCACCGGCCACGCCGGAAGCGGCATCCACGAGGCCCTCGGCTGGACCATCGACGCGAGCCTCACCTGGGCCGACTTCGAGTGGCTGCGAGACTCGACCCCGCTTCCGGTGATCCTCAAGGGCGTGTGCCGCCCGGACGACGCCGCGCAGGGCGTGTCGCTCGGCGCGCGCGGCATCATCGTCTCGAACCACGGCGGCCGGCAACTCGACGGCGCCCCGCCCACCTGCGAGTCGCTGCCGTACGTGGCCGAGGCGGTGGCCGGGCGCGCGTCGGTCATGGTGGATGGCGGCATCCGCCGCGGCATCGACGTGATCCGTGCGCTCGCCCTCGGTGCGGACGCGGCATTCGTCGGGCGGCCCGTGCTGTGGGGTCTCGCCGTGGGCGGCGAGGAAGGCGTCGCGCGCGTGCTCGCGCTCCTGCGGGCCGAGCTCGACGTCGCGCTCGCGCTGTGCGGCTGCGCGCGCCCGTCGGACGTCACCAGCGCATTGCTGCGCCCGTGACGCGGCACGTGCGCCCTCACGGCCCGCGTCCTACCGCCGCCCGCCCATGCCGCCGCGTGCGCCGGCCCACCCGCTGAGCGCGCCGTAGCCGCGGTACCCGTTCGACCACCCGGTGTAGTTGTAGCCGTAGGGATTCACGGGACGCGACACCGTGCGGTCGTACCAGCCCGTGTCCTGGTTGAAGCCGGGGATGCCGCGGTCGTAGTCGTTGCCCCAGCGCTGCGCGTAGGTGCCGTACTGGTCGCTCACGCCCCATCCGCCGCGCTCCCATCCGCCGCCGTTCCAGCTTCCCGTGCGCTCGCCCGGGGTCGCCGCGGCGGGCGCCTGCCCGCGGTTCATGCCTGCGTCGCCGCGGTCCACGTAGTTCGTCTCGCCGCGCGCGAATGCGCCGCGGGGGCTGCCGTCGTAGTTGTGGTTCGGGTCCGGGCGGAACCCGGCATCCGAGCCGCCGTCGCGCGTCGCGGCATGCGCGTCGGTGCCAGGGTCGCGCTCGATGAGCGTGGCCTCCGCGTCGCGCGCCGCGTCGGTCGCCGCGTCCGGTCCGTCGCGCCCGCCGGCCCCGGGCTCGCGCTGCCAGGTGCCGTCGGTGCGGCGATACGTGCCGTCGCCGCGTCGTTGCGTCACCTGCCCGTCGCGCCCTGCGTACACGTCGTTCGCCACGCCCGCGGCATGGGTCCAGCGCGCACCGTTGCCAGGCTCCGCGGCACCCGCGGCACCCGCGGCGCCCTTCGCGGCCGCTCGCGCTCCCGCACCGAGCGTGCCGTGCGCCCCTGCGCGCGCCGCCGCGTTCGCATCGGTCATCGCGTGGTCCCACGTTCGGCGGGCGGTGCCCTGCCAGTGGTTGTTCCACCACCCGCTCCCGTCGCGCCATCCCCACGGGTGATAGCCCCAGTCCCACGCGCCGGCGAATCCGAGCCCCAGCGCGTAGCCCGTGCAGCAATCCCATCCCGGTCCCCACCATCCGCTGCCGCACCACGGCGCGCCGCACCACAGGCCCGCGTCGGCCCAGCCTGGGAACGGCGAGAAGTTCCACGCACCGAACTCGCACCCGTAGCTCGGCCAGTAGCCGTAGGTCATTGGCCAGCCCGCGTACGGCCCCCACGTGGGATCGATGGCGTCGTCGGTCGACGTCACGTCGCCTTGGTCGGACGCGCCCGGGGTCGCGTACCCCGTGCCCCAGACCACGGTGCCGTCCTGCACGTAGCTGTTCATCGCGCCCGCGGTGAACGCGAACGTCACGGTCTCCGGCGTCGAGCCGTAGACCTCGACGAACGTCGCGGGATACACGGGGCAGGTGGGCGGGATCGAGCCGATGGCCTCGGGAAGCGTGTCGCAGGGTGACCATGGCCCCGTCGCCGCGTCGGCCACGAACCACGCGCCGCCCTGGCAGAGGTACCAGCGCCCGTCGCACGCGATGAGCGGGTCGCTCGCGTTCGTCGCGTAGCGCATGGAGGTGCCTTCGATCGGGCGCAGCCTCGGCGCGCCCCCGAGGAACGAGACCTTCGCCTGCGCCTTCGCGCGTTCGAGCGTCGCCACGTGCACGATGTCCTGCTGGTAGAGCGCGTTCACGGCCTGCGGCGTGCCCGGCACGCTCGCGAGCACGTTTCCCCAAGGCCCGTTCGGATCGATCAGCGCGAAGGACGCCGGGAGCTCGGTCGCCGGCACGTGCGCCCAGGGTCCCGCCGCGAGGTCCGCGGTCGCGAACCAGCGTCCCGAGGCGAGCAGCCACCACCGGTCGCCCGCGTCGTTCGTGAAGAGGTCGCATCCGGCGTTGGCGACCGCACGCACGCCGTCGGCGACGGACACGGTGCGCGGCGTGCCGTCGATGCTCACCAGGCACAGGGGTGCCGTGCTCACGATGACGTCGGGAACGGTGCGTGTGCCGGCTTCGGCGGAGGCGGAGCCCGTGGCCGCCGCGCCGGGAGCGCCGTCGTCGCCCGTGGCCGTGCCGTCGCGCTCGTTGCGCCGTGGCAGCGCCGCGTCGATCGCCGCGCGCTGGTCGGGCGTCGGGGTGCGTCCGGCCGCGTACGGCCCGCGGAACGCCGCGGAGTGCATCCACGTCCCGTCCGCGAGCCGCGTGAACCACGTGCGCGATTCACGGTCGAAGGCTAGGAGCGACGCGGTGTTTTGCGCGAGTCCCACCGACCCGTCGCCCACCGGGCGCAGGACGGGCGCGCCGTCGAGCAGCAGCAGCGTCGCGCGGCGCGGCACCACGCGGATCGCCGGCACCTCCCGCGAGAGCCGGGCCTGCGTCGAGGCGTGCCGCGCCGAGACCTGCATGTTCCGCATCACGCCGGCGCGGTTGGCGGTGAAGCGCGCCCCCGCGAGCATCGACTGCAGCTCGGTGGCCGCGGCGTCCGCGTTGCGCCCGTCGGCGAGCGTCGCGCGCTGGACCTCGATGCCCGAGAGCACGATCGCGCCGGACGGGCCGTCGTGGTCCACGCGGGCATCGAAGCGGAAGGTGCCGAAGGTGGGCGACTTCCCCGCATCGGCCATCGAGAAGGCGCATCGGGCGGTGGCGCGCGCAGGGTCGAGCGTCTCGAACTGCGGTGCGTAGAGGACGTACGTCACGCCGTCGACGCTCGCCTGCTGCGGCCAGAGCGTCTCGCCGTCGTCGTGCGCGGGCGCCGGCGGGGCGTCGGGCGGCGGGACGAGTGCGGGCGGCGCGGCGGGCACGGTGCGGGTGGGAGCGCCGGGTCCCGGTGCGGACGTCGCATCGGTCGTGGGCTCGGCCGTCGGGGCCGGGGCAGGAGGTTCGGCGCGGGGCGTGGGCGCGGCGGCCGGGGCGGGGGTGACCGCAGGCTGCGTCGCGGGTGCGGGCCGGCGCGCGGGAAGGTCGACGGGCGTCGGGGCGTCGTCCTGCGCGGGCGTGGGCAGTGCCAGCGCGAAGGCGACGGCGGTGGCGACGATGACCGCGACAGGGCGAAGCCGGGCGTGCGTTTCCATCGGGGCGCAGCGTAGGTTTCCTGCGCTTCAGGGGTGCCGGAGGCTTGCGCGAGTGGACGCGGCAGGTATCCTAACAAACACCGTACGCGCATGCGCCTTGAACGTCCCCATCTCCTGGCCGAATGCATTGCCCGGTTGGAGCAGGCGTGCGGTGGGCGAAGCGCCCGCGGCGCGTGCGGCACGCACGGCCCGCGCGTCGCCACCGGATGGCCCGCGATCGACGCGCACCTCGGCGGCGGCATCGCGTGCGTCGGTCTGCATGAGTGGTGGGGCGCGTGCGAGGACGTGCGTGCCGTGCTCGTGCAGCTTGCGTGGCGCGCCGTGCTGCAGGACGACGACGAGCATCCCGGGCGCGGCCGCCACGTGGCGTGGGTCGGCCGGTCCGCGTGGCCGGCGCCCGACCAGCTGGTGCGCGGCCTGCGTGCGCCCGTCGCCGCGATGTTCGGCGCGGCGCGCGTTCCGTCCTGGCCCGACGCGCGGCTGCACGACCGCTCGATCCTGGTCGACGTGCCCGCCCACGACGAGGGCGCGCGCCTGTGGGCCATCGAGCAGGCGGCCCGGTGCCCGGGCGTGTGCGCGGTGGTGGCCGACGGCCGCGGGCTGCCGATGCCCGCCACGCGCCGGCTGCAGCTGGCAGCCGCCGGCACGCTGCTGCTGTCCATGCGCGGCCCCGAGCGTCGCGCGGGCGAGCGGCGCACCGTGCCGAGTGCGTGCGCCACGCGCTGGTGGGTGACGCCCGCCGCCGGCGTCCGCGAAGTGCCGTGGCTGCGCGCGATGCACGCGCTGGCCGGTCGAATCGCGCCCGAACCCGCGTGGATGGTGCGCCTCGAGCGCGCCAAGGGCCTCGGCATCGACCCGGACGCGTGCCCCGGGGCGGTCGCGACCGAGTGGTGGCACACCGAGGGCGTGCCGGACGCGCCCGCGCGCGTCCGGCGCGCGCACGACCGTCGCGCGGCGCGCGCCGAGTCGCTGCGCCGTGCGCGCGCATCCTGAGGCCGCGCCATGCATGCGCGCGCAGAGCCATGGTTCGCGGCCATCGTGCCGGTGCGCCCGGCACCGGGCCCCGCGGCGCTGCGTCGGATGGCCGAGCGGTGCCTGAGGTGGACGCCGCGCGTCCATGCCGAGCGCGCCGACGTGGGCGCGGGCGAATGGCCGCTCATCCTGCTCGACCTGCGCGGATGCCTGCCGGTGCACGGGGGCGCGCCGAGGCTGCATGAGCGCATCGCGCGCGCGTTCGCGCGTCGCGGCATCGAGCACGCCTGCTGCATGGACGCGTGCGCGGGTGCGGCCGCGGCGCGCGCGACGGCGCACGCGATGGACATGGTCGCGGCGGCCGCGCCCGGTGCGGGCGCCGCGCCCGGTGCGCCCGTCGCGCGCCCCGCGCCCGGCACGGCACTGCGCGTGCCGCTGGACCGGCTTGCGATCGAGTCGCTCCGCATCGGCGCGGATGCGTGCGCTGCGTTGCGGGAGGTGAACGTGCGGACCGTGGGCGAGCTGCGCGCGATCGGCCGCGCCGCGCTCGCCGACCGGTTCGGGCCCGTGGTCGGCATGCGGCTCGACCAGGCATCGGGCGTGCGCGCGTGGGACTTCGTGCCCATCCCGCACCCGGACCCGCCGCGCGCCGCGTTCGAGTTCGCCTCGCCGTGCGCGTGCCCCGAGGCGACGTCGCATGCCGTACGCCGCGCGATTGACGACCTCTGCGCGGCGCTCGCGGCGCGCAACCGCGGCGTGCGTGCGCTCGCCGTGCGCATGGAGCGCGCGGGGCTTCCCGCGGTGCGCGGCACGGTGCACCTGGGCGTGCCCACGCGCGATGCCGAGCACCTGTGGGCGGTGCTGCGGCCGCGCGTCGAGCGCGTGCACCTGGGGCACCATGAGCTGGGCCAGGGCATCGAGCGCATCGCATTGGTCGCGACGCGCACCGGCCGCGTGCCGGACGGGACGGGCGTGCTCGTTCCCGGCGCCGGCCCGGCCGGAACGGGCGCGCGCGGCATGCGGGCCGCGCCCGGCGCCCACGGCCCGGCCGACGGCGCACGGCGCGCGCTCGGCGAGCTCGTGGACCAGCTCGTCGCGCGCCTCGGCGACGGGGCCGTGCGCCGACCCGCGACGTGAGCGCGTCCCTACACTCGATGCATGCGCGCCCACGCCATTCATGCCGCCGCGGGACTCGCCGCCTCGGCCATCGTGGCCGCGCTCGCCGGCTGCAACCCGTACCTCGAGCACTACGAGGGCGAGCGCTTCGCGCCCGTCGATGCCGCGCGCATCGTCGAGGCGACGCCCGCCGACGACCGGGCCCGTCTCATCGGCGCCAGCGAGTTCCGCACCAGCGACACGGCGCTCGGCGAGCGCCACGTGCTCGAGGCCGCGTGCGCGGTCGGCGCGGACCTTGCGACCTGGAGCGTGAAGTGGGACGGCCGCGAGACGCGGGTCGACGCCGACCCCATCATGCAGCGCGGCATCTCCGAGCGCGGCACGTTCGCCACGTACGTCCCGGTCGTGCGCACGCACGATGCATGGAAGCACGTCGCGCACTTCTACCGAAGCACCGGTGCCGCCGGCACGGGCGCCGCCGCGGGACCCGTCAGCGCGGAGCCGGTGCGGGAGCCGCCGCCGGCGGAGCGCCCGCCGCCGGGGCCTGCGCCGCCGGTGCCGCCGCCGGCCCCGTGACGATGGTCAGCTCCGGTCCCTTCGTGCCTTCCTTCTCGCCCGTGGGGTACGTCACCCATTGCGTCGGGAGACGCAGCGACTGCGGGCCCGCATCGCCGAGCGCGTCCATCGTGAGCGACATCACGCGCGACTGGGTGTCGCGGCCCATGAATCCCATCTGCACCATGCGCCCCGTGGCCTTGTCGATGGCCAGGTGGGTGGCGTTGCCCTCGAACCACGTCACCACGTAGTCGCATTCGTGGGGGCCGAGCTTCCCGCCGCCGGTGCGGATGACCAGGAGCCCGGCCTCCGGGCGCACGCGCGCGCGCAGGATGGACCATGGCAATCGGTTCATCTGGCGCTCGAACGCGGTGCGTCGCGTGCCGTAGAGCTCCTGCGCACCCGGGCCCTCGGGCCCGATGATCGCGCGCTCGGGCGTCAGGATCGTCTCGATCACGGTGGGGTCCGCCTTCGGGTCACCCACCTTGCGCCACGTGATGCGCTGGCGGGCGCGCTGCGGGGAAGTGATCTCGATCTCCTCGGTGCGGTCCCACTCGGCGCCGCTCGACTGCACGCGCTCGGTCGACGACTGGCGGTAGGTCTCGGCCCTGCGGATCGCGTCCTTGCCGCCCACGTAGGCCACCCATCGGTCGAACGCAGCCATGCCGTCGACCTGCGCGTCGGGAAGTCCCGAAGGCAGCTGGTCGTACGGCTCCATGTGGCCGTGCGGGTTCGCCTTGAACGTCGTCATGCACTCGGGCGACGCGAAGAAGTAGAGGAGCCCCTCCTCGATCGCGTACCGTCGCGCGTCGCCGAGCCCGCCGAGCGGGCCCATGCGGCCGCACGCGCCGGCGTCGGTGGCCGCGTAGGTGCGTGCGTCGCGCATGAAGGCGTCGCGCGTGTCCTTGGTTGCGAACACGTAGGTGTTCCCCTCGAACGCGACGGCCAGCGCACGGTCGCCCGCGACGGCCTTGCCTTGCTTGAGCATCACCGGGTCGACCGCCAGCAGCCGGTCCGGCCGCACCATCTGCTGCACCGCGGGCGTGGCGCCCTCGGACGGCAGGGAAACCGCCACCGGTTCGCTCTGCGCGAACGCGGGTGCGGCGGCGAGGATGAGCGTGAGCAGGGTGGTCGTGAGCGGGCGCGGCATGGCAGGAGCGCATTCGTACCCGGAGCCGTGCGCGGTTCCGGAACGTATCCTAACAAAGACCGTACATCTGCGCCATGCCCGTACCGACCCCGTTCTGCGAACTGGCCGCCGCCAGCAATTTCTCGTTCCTCGAGGGTGCCAGCCGCCCCGAGGAAGTGGTGGCCCGCGCCGCCGAGCTCGGCATGCCCGCGGTCGCCATCGCCGACCGCCACACGATGGCCGGCGTCGTGCGGGCCCACGTGGCCGCGCGCGAGGGGCCGGTGCGGCTGGTGGTGGGCACGCGCTGCGAGTTCATCTTGGGCGCCGACGACGAGCCGGCGCACGTCGAGCTCGTGCTGCTCGCCGCCACGCCCGAGGGCTACGCGCGGCTCTGCCGGCTGCTGACCCTGGGCAAGCGCCGCGCCGGCTGGACGCGTGACCTCGAGGCAAGCGCGCTCGCCGCCGAGGGCGGGGTGCGCGGGCGCCAGGATGCGCGCGACGCCACCGCGTGCCGCCTGTGGCTCCATGACCTCGTCGATGCCTCGGTGCAGGCGCTCGGTTCGGGCGAGCCCGGGGGCGACGCACCCGGCGGGCGCATGCCCGACGCGCCGCGCGCGACGGCGCCGACGGCGCTCCCTGGCGTCGAGGCCGTCGTGATGCCGCCCGAGGGCTACGGCGCCATGCAGCCGCGCTTCCTGGAGGCACTGCGGTGGCTGCGCACGGCGTTCGACGGCGACCGGCTGTCGCTGGGGTTCGTCAGGCGCTCGGGACCGGACGACGCGCTGCGCCTGCTGCAGCTGGAGTGGCTGTCGCAGGAAGCCGGCGTGCCGCTGGTGGCCACGAACGACCCGCGCTGCCATGATCCTGCGCGCCAGGAACTGCACGAGGTGCTGACCGCGATCCGCGCGCGGCGCACCGTGGACGAGCTGCGGCGCATGGAGCGCTCGCGCGCGGTGGACCTGGCGCACGGGTGCGCGTGGGACGGACCGCGGCTCGCGCCCGGGGGCGCGCGCGCCATGGTGGGCCATGACGGCATCGTGCGCATCCTCGACGGCGTGCCCGGGGACACGGTGGCGCGGGCCGTCGCGCGGTCGGCGGTTGTCGCCGCGCGGTGCGCGGGGTTCTCGATGGACATGCTGCGGTACCGGTGGCCGTCCGAGACGGTGCCCGCCGGGTGCACGCCCGACGGCCACCTGCGGGCGCTGGCCGAGCGGGGCGCCGACGAGCGATGGCCGGCGGCGCAGGGCGGGGTGCCGGCGCGCGTGCGTGCCCAGCTCGAGCACGAGCTCTCGGTGATCGCCGACCTCGGCTACGCGCGCTACTTCCTCACGGTGCACGGGATCGTCGCCTTTGCGCGCGGCCGCGGCATCCTGTGCCAGGGCCGCGGCGCCGCGGCCAACAGCGCGACGTGCTACTGCCTGGGCATCACGGCGGTCGACCCGTCGCGCGCCGAGATGCTCTTCGAGCGATTCATCAGCCGCGAACGCGACGAGCCGCCCGACATCGACGTCGACTTCGAGCACGAGCGCCGCGAGGAGGTCATCCAGCACGTGTACGCCACGTACGGCCGCGCCCGCGCCGCGCTCTGCGCCGAGGTCGCGTGCTGGCGCGGGCGCAGCGCGATCCGCGGCGTCGGCGCCGCGCTCGGGATGGACGAGGAACTGGTCGACCGCCTCGCGCGCGCGGCCGACTGGTGGGGCGAGCTCGACGGCATCGAGGGCCTGCGCGGCCAGCGCGACGGGCGGTGGCGCGACCCGCCCGACCGCCCCGCGCGGCTGCGCGAACTGGGGCTCGACCCCGCGGACCCGGCCGTCGCGCGGCTCTTCGCGCTCGCCGGCGCGCTGCTCGGGTTCCCGCGCCACCTCTCGCAGCACGTCGGGGGGTTCGTCATCACCGACGCGCCGCTCTGCGAGCTGGTGCCCGTGCGCAACGCGGCCATGGAGGACCGCACCGTCATCGAATGGGACAAGGACGACGCCGACGCGATGGGCATGCTGAAGGTCGACGTGCTGGCGCTCGGGATGCTGACGGCGATCCGCAAGGCGATCGACCTCTGCAACGCGCACCCCGTGCCGGGCGTGCCGCGGCCGCTCGCGTACCGCGACGTGCCGCCCGAGGACCCGGACGTCTACGAGATGGTCTCGCGCGCCGACACGGTGGGGGTGTTCCAGGTCGAGAGCCGCGCGCAGATGAGCATGCTGCCGCGCCTGCGCCCGCGCTGCTTCTACGACCTCGTGATCGAGGTGGCGATCGTGCGCCCGGGGCCCATCCAGGGCGACATGGTGCACCCGTACCTGCGCCGGCGCGACGGCACTGACCGGGCCGAGTACCCCAGCGAGGCCGTGCGCGCGGTGCTCGGGCGCACGCTCGGCGTGCCGCTCTTCCAGGAGCAGGCGATGGCGCTCGCGGTCGTCGCCGCCGGCTTCACGCCGGGCGAGGCCGACCGGCTGCGGCGCGCGATCGCCGCGTGGAAGCGCTCGGGGAACCGGATCGCGGAGTTCGGCGCGCACCTCGAGCGCGGCATGCTCGAGCGCGGGTACACGCGCGAGTTCGCATGCCAGGTGTTCCGCCAGATCCAGGGGTTCTCCGGGTACGGGTTCCCCGAGAGCCATGCCGCGAGCTTCGCGCTCCTGGTCTACGTGTCGGCGTGGATCAAGCGGCGCCACCCGGCGGCGTTCCTGGCGGCGCTTCTCAACAGCCAGCCGATGGGCTTCTACGCGCCCGCGCAGCTGGTGCGCGACGCGCGCGAGCACGGCGTCGAGGTGCGCCCCGTCGACGTCCTGCGCAGCCGGTGGGACTGCACGCTCGAGGACGTGCCCGGCGCGAGGCCCGCGGTGCGCCTGGGCATGCGCATGGTGACGGGCCTCGCCGAGCATGAGGCACGTGCGATCGAGGGCGCGGTGGGCGGGGTTGGCGCGGAGGGCAGGGGCCCGGGCGCCGCGGCGGGTCCGGCCGCGGGTGCCGGGGCCCGCACGCACGCGCGCACGCTCGAGTCGGTCTGGCGCGCGTCGGGGTGCGGCGTGCGCGCGCTGCGGTGCCTGGCGCGGGCCGACGCGTTCGCGGGGATGGGCATCCCCAGGCAGCAGGCGCTCTGGCAGGTGCGCGCCCTGCGCGGACTCGCCGAGCCCGTCCTCGACCACGCGGCCGGCGAGGGTGCCACGCTCTTCGACCTCGCGCCGCAGCCGCTGCCGACGGTGAACCCGCTGCGCGCGGTGCTGGCCGACCATGCGGGCACCGGGCTCTCGCTGCGGGCGCATCCCGTGTCGTTCGTGCGCGAGGGGCTCGCGCGCCGCGGCGCGGTGGAGTGCGCGCGCATGGCGGCCTTCCGCCGCGCGACCGTGGGCGGGCTGGTGACGTGCAGGCAACGCCCGTCGACCGCGTCGGGCATCCTGTTCGTGACGCTCGAGGACGAGACGGGCGTCGCCAACCTCATCGTGCGGCCGCGCACCTACGCGCGGTTCCGCGCGGTGGCCCGCCATGCGTCCGCGCTGGTCGCCGAGGGGCGCGTGGAGCACCGATCGGGCGTCACGCACCTCATCGTGCGGCGGCTCGTGGACCTGGGCCCGGACCTCGCCCGCGCCGCCGAGGGCGACGCGGTCGGAGGGCGCTCACGGGAGTTTCGATGACTTCGTCGGAGAAGCCGCGGGCGTGGCGCCCATGGCCGCGGGCGCCGGGGCGACCGGCACGGCCGTCGGCGCGACCATCGTCGCGCCCGAGGACGGGCGCCGGCGCGGCGGCGGGAGCTGCTTCGGGCGCTGCGGGACCGTCACGCCGGGCGGGGGCGCCACGGGGTCACGGAACGGCATGAGCGGCATCGCCGTGGGCGGCACCGACGGCGGGTTGCGGAACCGGCCGGGCTTGACGTCGCCCTTGGGGTCGAGTCCCTCGAGCACGCCCTCGAACGGCGCGCCGCAGAAGATGGTCGCGAGCTTCACGCACGACGAATCCCACGAGTCGTCGCAGCAGTCCGGGTCCGCGGCGCACACGAACTGGCAGCAGCCGCCGTCGCTGCACCCGGGGTTCAGGTGCTCGGTGAAGCAGCTGCCGCTCGCCGGGTCCCCGCACACGCCCACCTCGCACTCGCACGAAGGGGTCTTGCGGGCCAGCTCGACGCAGTTGGCGTCCCAGCGGGTCTCGCAGCAGAAGGAGTCGAGCGCGCACACCGCGGTGCAGCACGCCTCGTTCGAGCAATGCGGCACCGGGCTCGCGACGCAGCAGTTGGGCAGTTCGTCGCTGCCGCAGGTCGGTGCCGGGCAGGCCTCGTCCTGGCCGTCGCAGAGTTCGCGCGCCGTGGACGCGCAGCCGCCATCCCAGGTGTTGTCGCAGCAGAACGGGTCGACCTTGCACACCGTGTCGCAGCAGTCGGCGTCGTCGCATCCGCCGTTGTCGTGCGCGCTGCAGCAGCTGCCCGCGCACGGGTCGCCGCACGTGAATCCGCACCCGCAGTCGGGGATGGCCCGCGCCTCATCCACGCAGTTGATGTCCCAGGTGGACTCGCAGCAGAACGGGTCGATCTTGCACACCGCGTCGCAGCACGTGGCGTTCGTCGACGCGGGGTCGGCGTGGACCCGGCACGGCGGGCCCGCGGAGTCGTCGCCGCACTGCGGAAGCACGCACACGTCGGCGTTGTCGGGATCCTTGGCGAGCGCCACGCACTCGTTGTCCCACTCGATGGTGCAGCACTCAGGCCGCAGCTTGCAGATCGCCCCGCAGCACTGGGGCTGGTTGCAGCCGGGGGTCTCGTGGAAGTCGAACGGCGTGCCGGCGTCCTGCATGCCGCAGGACCGCGCGCACCGGCGCTGGGCGATCTCGACGCAGAGCGCGTCCCACGCGAACTCGCAGCACGTGACGTCCTCGCTGCAGACCGTGGCGCAGCAGTTGGGGTCGTCGCAGAAGGGTTCCGCGTGGAGCTCCAGGCAGGGCTTGTTGCAGCCGGAGCCGCACCCGACGGGGCCGCAGCAGTGCAGCCGCGCCAAGCTCACGCACTCCTGGTCCCAGTCGTTCTCGCAGCAGGTCGGGCTGATGTTGCACACGACGGTGCAGCAGCTGCCCCGGTCGCACCCCGGGTTGTCGTGCGCGCTGAAGCAGTCGCCCGCGCACGGGCACGGCCACGGCTCGCCGGACTGCTGCTGGCACCGCTGGCGCGCGATCTGCACGCAGTTGGTGTCCCAGTCGCCGTTGCAGCACACGGGATCGATGATGCAGGTCGCGTTGCAGCAGGAGGGGTCGTCGCAGCCCGGGCCCTGGTGGATCGCGAAGCAGTCGCCCGGGGCGGGGCACGAGCCCGGCGACACGCAGATGCCCGCCGCCCGGGTCACGCACTCCTGGTCCCACGAGTCGGTGCAGCAGCGGGGCGAGATGCTGCATACGGTGCGCATGCACTGCGCTGACGCGCAACCCGGGCTCTCGTGCGCCTCCAGGCAGCCCTCACGGCCGATCTGGGTCGGGAAGGTGGCGGTGCAGAGCTGGTCGGCCTGGTACGCGCACACGGCGTCCCAGCGCGTCTCGCAGCAGTACGGGTCGATGAACTCGCAGATCTTCTCGCAGCAGGCCTGCTGGCTGCAGCCCGAGGTCCAGTAGCTGGCCACCCAGCAGCTGCGCGGCGACTCACCGCAGGTGTCGCCGGGCGCGTCGCACTGGACGTTCGCCAGCCCCACGCAGATGTCGTCCCACGCCTTGCCGCAGCAGATCGGGTCGAGGGCGCAGACCCGCTGGCAGCAGGCCTCGTCGGAGCAGTTCGGGGTGCCGTGCGGCTCGAAGCAGCTCCCCGAGAAGAGGTCGCCGCAGGAGTCGCACGTCTGGGCCGCGAGCTTCGCGCAGTCGGCCGACCATTCGATGTCGCAGCACGTCGGGTCGATCTTGCACACCGCGTCGCAGCAGCCGGGGCGGTCGCACCCCGGGGTCGCGTGCTCCACGAAGCAGCTGCCGGTCACGGGGAACACGCCGTCGGGCTGCAGCACGCAGCCCGGGTTGATGGTGCAGAGCTGGTCGGCGCCCCGGACGCAGACGCTGTCCCACGAGACGAAGCAGCAGTACGGGTCGCGCTGGCAGATGATCTGGCAGCAGAAAGGGTCCGAGCATCCGCCGTCGCGGTTCTCCTCGAAGCAGCTGATGGCCCCACCCTCGGGCGTCTCGCGGCCGCAGACGCAGTTCTGGTCGGCGCACTGGGGCTCGGTGAACGCTAGGAGCGTGCACGAGACGTCCCATGCGTTCTCGCAGCAGAACGGGTCCTTTGCGCAGACGGCCGCGCAGCAGTCGCCGTCGTTGCAGAAGGGCGTGGGATGGATCACGCAGCAGCTGCCGGCCGAGGCGGAGCCGCAGCCCGTGCAGCGCTGCGATGCCAGGTTGACGCAGACCTGGTCCCACGTGACGTTGCAGCAGTCGGGGCTGACCTCGCAGACCGCCTCGCAGCACGCCTCGTTTGAGCAGTACGGGGCGTCGTGGACCTCCTCGCAGTCGCCGGCGACCACGGCGCCGCACTCGAGGCACCGCTCGACGGCGAGGTCCGCGCAGTTGGCGTCCCAGCGCGTCGAGCAGCACGACGGGTCGAACGTGCACACGAGCTCGCAGCACGCCTCGTCGTTGCACCCGGCCGTGTCGTGCGGCTCGAGGCAGCTCGCGTCGGTGACGCCGCACTGGTTGCACGTCTTCTTCGCCAGCGCCGCGCAGTTCTCGTCCCACACCTGCGAGCAGCACGTCGGGTCGAAGTCGCACACGGTGGTGCAGCAGTCCGGGTCCGTGCACCCGCGGCCCGCCGGCTGGGCCTCGAAGCAGCTGCGCGTCGAGCCATCGGGGTTGAACTCGCCGCAGCCGGTGATGACCGCGCTGCACGAGGGGTTGCGCACGAACGGCGTGTCGCTCACGGCGGTGATCGTGAACAGGCCGTTGGTCATCCGGTTCGCGATCACCGGGTTCGACGCCGAGCGGCAGCGGTAGGGGTGCAGCGGCGAGACCTGCGTGCCCGCGGAGCCGATGGGGCCGAGTTCGTTCTTGTCGCCGCGATTGGCGAAGACGCACCCGTAGGTGGACACCTGGTCGCCGCGGATCAGGGTCATCGCGTCGACGATCGCGTCCCACGGGGGCAGCACGCCTGAGCCGGGCACGAGCCACGGCAGCGCGCACTGGGTGTCGGGGTCGTTGAACGCACCGCTCACGCGCTGGCCGACCGCGGGGAAGGCGCGGGTGTTCGCGGGGTCCGGGTCTCGGAACACGATGAGGTGCGTGACGTTCGTGCTGATCTCGCTCGGGAACGTGATCCCGCCGACGGTGCCGGGCAGGGCGAGCGAACCTCCGGGCGGCAGCGGGAACTCCCACTGCCGCGAGTTCAGGGGGACCGCGTCCGGCACCGGCGTCGCGGCCACGAACGAGCCGTCCGTGACCAAGGACAGGCCCGACGAGAAGTCGGCGTTGACCGGATCATTCACCCACGGCATGCCCTCGAGGTCGACAACGACGCCGATCGTCCCGTAGAGCGCCGTGGCGCTCGAGCTGCGCGCGACCTTCAGGTAGAACCAGCCCTCGCCGTAGAGCCGCGTTGAGTTGGACGGGTCCGCGGGGTTCGGGATGTCGCAGGTTGGGAACGCCCCTGCGGGCGCGTTGAGCGGGGTGCGGATCTCGACGTACCGCGACTGCGGGATCGCCGGATTGGTCTGCGACGCCGGCTTGCCGACGCGCACCTCGGAGATGATGGTCCGCGGCAGCTTGCCGATCGCGGGGTTGGCCGCCATCTGCACCAGGCGCTCGAGGTAGTTGAGGTCGTTCTGGTCGATGAGCCCGTCGTAGTTGAAGTCGCCCCACTGGCAATAGACGCCGGAGGCGGCCAGGTTGTCCCGGATGCACGCAGCCCAGAAGTCCACGTCGTCCGCGTTGACGCGCTGGTCGTTGTTGAGGTCCCCGAGGAACAGGGACTCGCGCGCGAGGTTGCAGGCGCCCGCGGGGTCCGCGCATTGCGCACGCGCATCGCGCACCGCGCCGGAGAGGCTCGCGACGAGAGCGAAGGCGATCAGGAACAGCGAGCGAACTTCACGAACCATGGGGGGCTGCGTCCGAATAGATATACGATCTGCCGAGGTCGGCAAGGGCAGGGGAACCACCGGATTTTGCAAGATTCCCGGACCCTGCGCTCACGGCGCGCCGACACCCCGGGCCAGTCCCCCGTAGGTGCGGTGGCGCGCGCCGAAATCGTCGAGCGCCGCGCGCAGCTCGGCCTCCCGGAACTCGGGCCAGAGCACCTCGGTCACGTGCAGCTCGGCATAGCTCAGCTGCCACAGCAGGAAGTTCGAGAGGCGCCGCTCGCCCGCCGTCCGGATCAGGAGGTCGGGGTCGGGAAGGCCGCGCGTGTCGAGCGCGCCCGCGATCGCGTCCTCGTCGATCGCCTCCGGCTCGAGCCCGTCCCGGCGGACCCGTTGCGCGAGCGCGCGCACGGCGTCGACCATCTCCTGCCGCGCGCCGTAGTTCATCGCCAGGCACAGCGTCATCCCGCGGCAGCGGCTCGTCTCGTCCTCGGTGCGGTCGAGCTCGGCGAGCACCGGCGCGGGGAGCCCCTCGCGCCGTCCGATCCTCCGGAAGCGGACGTCGTTGGCGAGCATCATCTGCCGCTCGAGCTGCAGGTGGTGCCGGGCGAGCTCCATGAGCGCCGTCACCTCGTCCTCGGGCCGCTTCCAGTTCTCGCTCGAGAACGAGTAGAGCGTCAGCGCCTGCACGCCGAGGCGTGCGCATTCCTCGACCACCCCTCGCACGCGACGCGCGCCCTCGCGATGCCCCGCGATGCGCGGCAACCCGCGCGACTCGGCCCAGCGGCCGTTGCCGTCCATGATGATCGCGACGTGCCGTGGAACGCGCGCCGGCGCGGGTTCAGGCATGGGCGAGCGCCGCGGCGCGGCGGCCTCCCACCAGGGTCTGCG
>Ga0169931_10001240_pt1 | contig 42286 bp, 41 predicted proteins | sample Kivu_15m_20L_FD_129675 | JGI IMG/M metagenome (GOLD analysis project Ga0169931, IMG submission 129675) | Freshwater microbial communities from Lake Kivu, Western Province, Rwanda to study Microbial Dark Matter (Phase II) - Kivu_15m_20L... | ecosystem: Environmental > Aquatic > Freshwater > Lake... | reverse complement strand
GGTGGCGGGAATTCGCGAGCATCTATCGCCGCACGTTCTGCGTCATTCATGTGCCACGCACATGCTCGTGCACGGTGCCGACCTGCGCGTCGTCCAGGAGTTGCTCGGCCATTCATCGGTGAGTACGACGCAGGTGTACACCCGCGTCGACAACGAGCTGCTGTCCGAAACGTACCGGGCATCGCACCCACGTGCATCGGTGTCACGGTGACGTCGTCGGACCCGTTTCACCTCGCGCGCCGCTGGTGGCGGGCGGTACGTGCACGTCCGCTCACGGAGGGCGAGCGCGACGCCGTTTCGGCAGTCCTCACGCCCGCCGAGGCCGAGTTGTTCTTTCGCTTCGCGGCGCACGATCAACGTCACGCACTCGACGTGCTTGCACGGCTCGATGCACGTCATGGCGACGCACCCCGAGAGGTCCGTAGTGCTGCGCTGTTGCACGACATCGGAAAGCTCGAGTCCGATCTGTCGATTTCACGACGGGTCGCGGCAAGCATTCTCGGTACACGTTGGGTCAGGTACGCCCGTTATCACGCCCACGAAGAGATCGGTGCAGAACTGTTGCGCAGTCGGGGAAGCGACCCGCTGACGGTGTCCCTCGTTGCGGGTGCAGCGTCGGGACGTTGGGCGACGGTGTTGCGCGAGGCCGACCGGATCTAGCGGCGACGCGTCGCGGCATCGGCGCTGACGCGCCAATCCGTCAGGTCTGACGGGGGAGCATGCCAATGGCGCGGTAGGCACGCTCCAGCGTCGCTGCGGCAACTGCTTCGGCGCGTGAGTCGCCGCGACGCAACAGAGCGCTCAGTTCTCCGGGGTCGCGGCGCAGTTCGTGGTATCGCTCGCGAATCGGGCGCAACATTTCGATGACGGCGTTACCGGCGTCGCGCTTCAGGGCACCGTAGCCGTCGTAGTCGCCGGCTGCTGCTTCGGGTGTCGTGCCCCGCGCCGTCGCGAGAATCTCGAGCAGGTTCGACACACCGGGTTTGGCCGCGCGGTCGTAGCGCACCTCGTTGTCACTGTCGGTAACGGCGCGCTTGAACTTGCGCTCGATGGCATCCGGTTCGTCGAGCAGGTACACGATCCCTGCATCGCCCGAGGCCGACTTTGACATCTTTGCGGTGGGTTCCTGGAGGTCCATGACCCGCGCGCCGGCCTTCGGTGTGACCGCCCGCGGCAGCACGAACGTCTCGCCGAAGCGGTTGTTGAACCGCACGGCGATGTCACGGGTGATTTCAATGTGCTGGCGCTGGTCCTCGCCCACGGGAACTTCGTCGGCGTCGTAGAGAAGGATGTCGGCGGCCTGCAGAGCCGGATACGTGAACAACCCGGCCGACACGAAGTCGGCTTCGCGCTTGGCCGCCTTGTCCTTGAACTGCGTCATGCGGCTGAGTTCGCCGTACGACACCGTGCATTCCATGACCCAGGCGAGCTGCGAGTGCTGGGGGAGGTGGCTCTGGACGAAGACGGTCGCGACGTCGGGATCGAGGCCGACGGCGAAGAGCATCGCAGCGAGCGACAACGTCTGCTCGCCGATGACGCCCGGGGTGTCGGTGACGGTGAGTGCGTGAAGGTCGACGATGCCGTGGTACACGTCGGCTTCGTGCTGCCCCGAGACCCAATTGCGCAGTGCGCCGAGGTAATTGCCGAGATGGACGTCACCCGTGGGTTGGATGCATGACAGCACGCGCGGCACATGACCAAGTTATCCCTGGGGACGCGAGGTACTCTCGTCGCCGTGGCGTATGCGGTGGCAACCCCGGTTTTCGAGGGGCCTTTCGATTTGCTTCTCCACCTCATCTTGCGCGAGGAAGTCGACATTCACGAAGTGTCGCTGAGCACGATCGTCGAGGCGTATCTGGCCGAAGTGGCGAAGATGGCGACGGTCGACCTGGAGGTGGCGACGGAGTTCCTGCTCATCGCCGCAACGCTCATCGATCTGAAGACCCGCCGCCTCCTGCCGACCCGCGACGACGGTGAACTCGACGAGGAGCTCGCATTGTGGGAGGAGCGCGACCTGCTCCTTGCCCGTCTGCTCGATGCCAAGACGTTCAAGGACGTCGCCGCGGTAATGCACGATCTCCTCGAGCGTGCCTCGCTCGCGTATCCGCGACAGGCGGGTGCCGACGAACGGTTCGCGCGCATCATGCCCGACCTGCTCGAGGGTGTATCGCCGATGCGGGTGAAAAAGGCCTTCGAACGGGTGGCTGCACCGCGCGCACCCGTGACGATCGATCTGCTCCACGTTGCCCCCATCCGTGCGAGCGTGGCCGACGCGCTCGTCGAGCTCGTCGTCGAGCTGCCCGCGCGCGGAGCGTGCACGTTCCGCGAGATCATTGCCGGCATTTCGGACCGAATCGAGATCGTCGTGCGGTTCCTCGCGATCCTCGAGTTGTTCAAGCAGGGACGCGTCGACCTCGAGCAAGCGACGCGCTTCGGTGACATCCAGGTGACGTGGCTTGCCGACCACGATGACGCACTGGCCGGCGCCGTCACCATCGACGACTACGACGGCTGATGCACATGCAGGACACACGCAACCGCGTGAACACACAATTTCCGACACGAACGCAGGCAGGGGAGGCTCTCAATGGCCGGTGACAACGCCAGGGGAAACGGGGCAAGGGCGGGATCTGCGGCGAACTCATCCGCAGGTGCTTCGTCGAGTGACGTCACGCCGGTGAGTGCGCACGTCGTGCGGGCCCTTGAAGCGGTACTCCTCGTTGCCGTCGAGCCGGTGTCGGTGACGTTGTTGGCGCAGCTGCTCGAGCAGCCCACCGACGTCGTCGAGGGAGTGTGCCAGCGGCTTGCCGAGGCCTATGCCGAGGCGGGTCACGGATTCCAGCTCGTCGAAGTTGCCGGTGGTTGGCGCTACCAAACGCACCCCGACGTTGCTGCTTACGTCGAGCGATTCCTCCTCGACGGACAGCAGGCCCGCGTGTCCTCGGCGGCACTCGAGACGCTTGCGATCATCGCCTACAAGCAACCGATCTCACGCCAGCAGGTGGCGGCGATCCGCGGAGTCGATCCCGAAGCGGTCATGCGGACGCTGCAGGCCCGCGGCTACATCACCGAGGTGTCGCGCGACGAGGGTCCCGGGCAGGCGGTGTTGTTCGGAACCACTTCGTTGTTCCTCGAGAAACTCGGCATCAATTCGCTCGATGATCTCCCGTCGATCAGCGACTTCGTTCCCGATGCCCGCGTCGTCGAGGCACTCGAGCAGGGTTTGCGCGTCACGCCGACCGAGGCTGCTGCACCGCGCGACAACGGAGCCGCCGCATCGGGAACATGAGCGACGAAGCCCGCGAGCCGACGGGCCAACGGCTACAGAAGGTGCTCGCCCAGCGCGGCATCGGTTCGCGGCGGGTGTGCGAGGACCTCATCGCCGAGGGTCGCGTGCGGGTGAACGGCGAAGTTGCGGTGCTCGGTCGGCGCATCGACGTCGAACGGGATCTCGTCGAAGTCGACGGTGCTCCCGTCGGGGTGCGTCCCGATCTCGTGTACTACCTCCTGAACAAGCCGCCCGGTGTCGTGACCACGGCGCACGACGAACACGATCGTGCCGCAGTCGTCGACCTCGTGCCGGCCGAGCCGCGCGTGTTTCCGGTCGGTCGTCTCGACCGCGACACGGAAGGTCTGCTCATCCTCACGAACGACGGCGAGCTCGCTCATCGCCTCACGCACCCGAGCTTCGGAGTTGACAAGGAGTACCTTGCTCATGTTCGCGCGCCCGAGCGGGGTGTGCCCGAGCGGGCGATCGCCGAGTTGCGCCGCGGTGTCGTACTCGACGACGGGCCGACGGCACCCGCCGACGTCGGGCAGCCGCAACCCGGTGTCCTGCGGATCACCATTCACGAGGGGCGCAACCGACAGGTGCGCCGCATGTGCGAGACCGTCGGTCACCCGGTGAACCGCCTCGTGCGCACACGGATCGGCCCGATCGCCGACCGTCAACTCGCTCCCGGTGCGTGGCGCCACCTCACCACCGACGAGGTGCTCGACCTGGCCCGCGCAACGCAGCGCGACTGAGGTATCGCGCGTGCGGGCATACGCTCGATAGCCGTGTCTGAGCGTGCGAACGTCGTCGGGCTGGGCCTCATCGGTGGATCCGTGGCTGCGGCACTCACCGAGCGGGGATGGCTCGTGTCGGGTGTCGACGACGACTCCGCACGGTGCGACGATGCCCGTGCGCGGGGCTTCATCGCCGATATCGGCCTGCACCGCGAAGCCGCGATCACCGTCGTCGCCACCCCGGTGTCGAGCATCGCCGCATGGGTGCGCCGAGCCCTCGCCGAAACCACCGGGCTCGTCACCGACGTGGGCAGCGTGAAGGGCCCAATCGCCGCCGCGATCGACAGCGACCGTTTCGTGGCGGGGCATCCGATGGCAGGCAGCGAGTTGCAAGGTCTTGACGGCGCCGACCCGCAACTCTTCCGCGGCGCAGTGTGGGTACTCACGCCGTCGTCGTCGACGAGCGACGATGCCTTTGCCCGCATCGCCCATGTCGTGCGCAGTCTCGATGCCGAGGTGCTCGTGCTGCAGCCCGAGGCCCACGACCGGCTCGTTGCCGTGACGAGTCACTTGCCGCACCTCACCGCAGCGACGCTGATGTCGCTCGCCGACGAACGTGCCGACGATCATGCCGCGGTCATGCGCCTGGCTGCCGGTGGATTTCGTGACATGACGCGCGTCGCGAGCGGGCATCCGGCGATCTGGTTGGACATCTGCCGCGAGAACCGTGCTGCGATCGTCGACGCGATCGATGCGATGGTCGACGGCTTGGCGAAGATGCGTCGAATCGTTGCCGACTCCGACGGCACGGCGCTGCTCGCGGTGCTGCGCGATGCGCGCGAGGCACGGGCGAATTTGCCGGGTCGCGTCCGCGAGCTGGCCGACGTCGTCGAACTGCGCATCCCGATTCCCGACCGCGCCGGTGCTGCTGCCGAGGTGTTCACCCTCGCCGCAGAACTCGGCGTGAATACCGCCAACTTCGAGGTCGTGCACTCCGTCGAAGGCGACCGCGGAATCCTCGTCATGGTCGTTGCGGCCGCGGATGCCGACATGTTCCGCGGCGGCCTGCGCGCCCGGGGCTTCAAGGCCGTCGTCGCAACCGTCGAGTGACGATGGCGTCGCCGACTGCTGCCCGGGGTTTTACTCCCGCCAGCGCGCCGCTCACCGGAACCGTTGTCGTTCCCGGCTCGAAGTCGCTGTCCAACCGCGCCCTTGTCTGCGCCGCTCTCGCCAACGGCCGCTCGCGCCTCACGGGGATTGCTGTTGGTGACGACACCGTCGCGATGATCGTTGCGCTGCGCGCCATGGGAGCGACCATCGAGCGCGTGGGTGACGTCGTCACCGTCGATCAACCCGTCGATCGTGCGTCGCGCGAGGTGGTGCACCTCGACGCACGTCTCGCCGGGACGACGGCGCGGTTTCTCGTGCCGCTGACGATGTTGCGCGCGGGGGAGACGATCATCGACGGGGCCGAACCGCTGCGTCGGCGACCGATGTCCGGACTTGCCGCCACGGCAGACGCCATGGGGGCGACTCTCACGTGGCTCGGCGTACCCGGTCATCTGCCCGTGCGGGTGACACCGCGAACCGGCCCGCAGATGTCCGTCGTGCGAATGCGCGCCGACGTGTCGAGCCAGTTCGTCTCCGGGCTGCTGCTGGCCGCCGGCGCAGACGGAACCGTGCGTGACATCCAGGTCGATGGCGACGTCGTCTCGGGGGGCTACCTCGCGATGACGACTGCCGTCATGGCGGAGTTCGGCGTCAACGTCTCGAATGAACATTCGAGATACGTCATCACGTCGACGGGCTATCGCGGCAGCGACGTGACGATCGAGGCCGACATTGCATCGGCGTCGTACCCGCTGGCCGCCGCTCTCGTCGCCGGGGGTACGGTGACAGTGCCGCGACTCGTGCCGTCGCAACTGCAACCCGAGGTGGGGGTGCTCGACGTCTTTGCCGCCATGGGCGGGCAACTCACGTGGGGAGGGCACGGGCTCACACTGTCCCGCGACCCCGCCTCGCCCCCGCGCGGCCTCGACGTTTCGATGGCCGAGTTCAGCGACCTCGTTCCCACCGTCGCCGTCGTTGCCGCACACTGCGTCTCTCCGACGACCATTCGTGGTGTCGGGTTCATCCGCGCCAAGGAAAGCGACCGTCTCGGTGATCTCGTCACGGAACTCGTCGCCTGCGGAATCGCCGCCGAGGTGCTCGACGACGGTCTACGAGTGCTGCCGTCGGTCGGTGCCGCGGCGGTCGTCGACCCCCACCACGATCATCGACTCGCGATGTCGCTCGCACTTCTCGGCTTGCGCATCGACGGCATCTTCGTTACCGATCCCGACGTCGTGTCGAAATCGTGGCCCGGGTACTGGGATGCGATGTCGAACGTCGCCCGCGTGCGTTCGATCGACCCGCGCTGACCGTTCGCCCCGATCCACCGCGTGTCCGTGGTCTAGAGTGACCGCACGCACGCAGACGGAGGAACAACGGTGGCCGAGCGCGAAATCCTGACGTGGGAAGCATTCGGCACGGCGAGTCGTGAACTCGCTGTGCAGGTTGCCGATTCGGGATATGAGCCCGACATCATCCTCGCCATCGCCCGCGGCGGGCTGTTGACGGCCGGCGCGCTCGGCTATGCGCTTTCGGTGAAGAACACCTACACGTTGAACGTCGAGTTCTACACCGGTGTCAACGAGCGCCTTGCGATGCCGATCATGCTGCCGCCCGTGCCGAGCCTCATCGACCTTCGCGACTCGCGGGTGCTCGTCGTCGACGACGTAGCCGATACGGGCCACACCCTGAACATGGTCAACGACTTTTGCTCCGGTCAGGTGCGCGAGTCGCGAATCGCGGTTCTCTACGAGAAGCCCGCGTCAATTGTGAAGTGCGACTACGTCTGGAAGTACACCGACCAGTGGATCAACTTCCCGTGGAGCGACAAGGAGCCCGTCGCCAAACGGGAGTGGTCGGTGCGCGACGCCTGACGGCTATTTGCCGGTGAAGGTGATCGCCGGGTCGAGGAATTCGGCGGTGACGATGTCACCGGCACGCAGGTCGGGAACGTCGAGTCCCTGGTCACGAAGAATCGGCGTGGCGGTGGCGATGAACGCGTCGACCCGGTCGGTGTCGAGGTCACCGAACGTCGGTGTCGTTCCGTTTCCGATTACCCCGAGGTCGAGCATCGATGCGTGACCGTATGCAACGTCCGATTCGCTCTGCGTCCAGTACGAATCGAATTCGGCAACCACCCGCACGATCAGTGCGTTGGTGCGCTGCGGATCGGCCATGTAGTCGAGCTTTGCGTGCTGCATCATCGGCACGAGCAACTGGAGACAACTGCGCAGGGCCCCGAGACGATCGGAGCGGATTGCGAGATTCTGCGGGTACTGACTCCAGCCGACGTCATGGAGCAGCTGCCAGCCAGCGGTGAGCGGCGCATCGGTGTTCGTCGCGTATTTGTGCGGCTCTGAAGTGGCGTAGCCCTGGTGGGCGATGTCATCGGTGAGCAGGAGCAGGTTGCCCTTGTAGTTGCCGTCGATCTGCTCGCTGCGCACGGTGCCCTGAGCGACGAGGTAGCGCATGAAGGGCCGGTCACCGAACACGCTGATGCGGTCCACTTCCTGAGCGATGTCGGCGATGGTCTTGGCCGCGGGATGTTGGTCGGCATTCCACAAGATTGCCTGCGGGCTCACGTTGAGGGCATTGAACACAGCGAGCGTCGGTGCATCGGCATAGCGCGAGATCGCGGTGTCGTTGCCGACGTAGCCCAGTGTGACTGCATCATCGAGGTACATTTCGGTGACGACGGGAGATTCGAGGAAAGGGCCGCCGGCGCGGATTTCGAGATCGACGCCGGTGTCGACGCCGCGGAACGTGAGCGCGCCGCGCGTCGTGCCGGCATCCTTGTCGATGACGACGTCTTCACCGAGCAGCTCGTAGGTCCCACCGTGCTCGGCCTGCGGAAACCAATCGGTCTGCACGACGACTGTTGCGGGGCAGCGCTCGCCGAGCGAGCCCGGTGCTGTGAGCGCAGCAAGGTCGAATACATCGGTCGCAGCGGGCTCGCTGCTGGTCGTGTCGTCGACGGTGCTCGAAGCGCTACCGCACGCGGCCACGATGACGACGACGGCAACGGAGAGCAGCGCACGCCGTGCGCGATGGTTCGGGGTCATGACGATCAATCCTGCCAGTGCCGCAGCGCAAATTTCGCCACGAGAGCGAAAAACACGAAGAACGTCACACCGATGCCGGTGGCGATGAACGCTGTGACGAACATCGGCCCCGCCCTGGTGTCGAGAAAGAAGAAGGTGATGAGTTTGCCGAGTCCGGCATCACCGCGGGAGAAGAAGAAGTCGCCGACGATGGCCCCGATGACGGCGAGCCCCGCCGAAACGCGCACACCGGCCATGATCGCGGGAAGCGCAGCGGGCAACTCGAGGTGGCGCAAGGTCGTACTGCGCCCTGCCCCGGCGATGCGAAAGACGTCACGCAGGTGGGGTTCGACGCGACGAATGCCGAACAGGGTGTTGCTCGCCACGGGGAAGAAGGCAATGATCACCGTGACGAAGACCCGCGCCGAGAAACTCGCACCCATGATCCGCACGATGAGCGGTGTGAGCACGATGATCGGAGTCACCTGCACGGCAATGAGCCACGGCCACAGTGCCCGCTCGAGGGTGCGGGATGCCGACATGATGACGCCGAGCAGAACGCCGAAGGCGGTGGCCAGTGCAAGTCCGGTGATGCTCGTGAGCAGCGAGATTCGTGTCGCCACGCCGATCCGACCCCAGGTCGTTGCATTGATTCCCTCGAACAGCCGGTGCGGGGGCGGCACGATGAGCGCCGCACCGCTCGAGCCGGCGAAGTTGTTCGGCAGCGTGTATGCCAGTGCGTACCAGGCCCCGATGATGACGGCGCTCACGATGGCGGGTCCGACGAGCGCGCGCAGGATTCGCTGCGCCGCGGTGGCGGGAGGCGACGTCACGTGATCACTCCCAGCGCGCGAGCTACCCGCGCGCACACATGCGCGAACTCGGCACCGTAGCGCACGGCGGCATCGCGCCGGCTCGCGAGCTCGACGTCGATCGTTGCCACGACGCGCGCCGGTCGCGGCCCGAGCACGACGATGCGATCCGCGAGAAACACGGCTTCCTCGATGTCGTGGGTGATGAGGATTCCGGCGAACCCGTCGCGCTCGCGCAGCGCGGCGAGGTCGCACTGCAACTGGATGCGGGTGAGGTGGTCGAGGGCGCCGAACGGTTCATCGAAGAGCACCAGTCGCGGGCGAGTGACGAGTGCACGGGCGAGGGCTGCGCGCATCTTCATGCCCCCGGACAACTGGCGGGGGTATTTGTCGATGGCGTCGTCGAGTCCGACCTGTGTCACCGCGTTGCGCACCCGAGTGTCGAGCTGATCCGTATCACCGGCGAGTTCGGCGACGAGTGCGACGTTGCGTCGTACCGTGCGCCACGGCATGAGCGAGTGGTCCTGGAACACCACGGACGTGCGCACATCGGGGCGAACCACGCGACCCGATGTCGGCTCGTCGAGCCCCGCGGCCAGCCGCAGCAACGTCGACTTGCCACAACCGCTCGGTCCGACGATCGCCACGAGTTCGGATTCCCCGACAGCGATGGTGACGTCGCGCAGCGCCTCGGTGAGATCGGGGAACGTCCGACCGACGGCATCGAACGTCAGCGTTGCGGTCACCATGCCCCCCGCTGCACGAGCACGTCCTTCAGCGTGGCGGGTTCGTCGGTCATGATGCCGTCAACGCCCGCATCGAGCACGCCGTGCATGACCGACGGGTCGTCGATGGTCCAGACGTGCACGTGCAGGCCGTTGTCATGGGCGACGGCGACGACCTTCGGCGTGAGCACCTTGACCGGACCCTGGCGCAGCGGGATCTGCACTGCGTTGGCGCCGACTCCACCGCGTCGCACGATGCGGCGCCCGAGACGCAATGCAGCGACGTCCCGCGGGCCCATCGACGTGCACAGATCCCGACCGAATCGTCGTCGTAGATGGTCGAGTCGGGCGTCGCTGAACGAGCCGATGAGTACGCGCTCGAACAGGTGGCCGTTCGCCAGCAGCGTCTCGAGCGGTGCGAGTGCGGGGTCGCTTTTGCAGTCGACGTTCCATAGAGCCGCCGGCAGCGCCTCGAGCAGTTCCTCGAAACGGGGGATCGACTCGGTACCGGCGACGCGGATACGGGCGAGATCGGCCCAGTCGAGATCGCTGATCCGCGCCTTCACGCCGCAGGTGCGCTCGAGGTCGGGGTCGTGAAACGCAACGAGCACCCCGTCACGTGTCGAGTGAACGTCGGTTTCCATGTACCGATAGCCGAGATCCTCCGCCGCACGGAACGCGGGAAGGGTGTTCTCGGGTGCCGTCCCCGCGCCACCGCGGTGGGCGAAGGCAATCGGTGTTCGGGCGGAAAGAAACGGGTGGATGATCATGCGCCGAAGATTGCTCCTGCTGCGGACGAGAGCCGCACCTTAGATGCTGCGTCCCCGGTCCTTCCAGTACTCGTCGCGCAGGAGCCGCTTGTACAACTTGCCGGTGGGGTGGCGCGGCAATTCGGGTCGGAACTCGACGGTGCGCGGGCACTTCACGTCGGCAAGTCGCGACCGGCAGTAGGCGATGAGCTCGCGCTCCCATCGTCCTGCCTCGGCGGTATCTGCGGGCATCCGCTCGGGTTGGACGATCGCCTTGACTTCCTCGCCGAAGTCGTCGTGGGGAACTCCGAACACCGCGACGTCGGCGACGAGCGGATGATCGATGAGCACGTTCTCGGCCTCTTGCGGATAGATGTTCACGCCGCCGCTGATGATCATGAACGCCTTGCGATCGCTGAGGTAGAGAAAGCCCTCCCCGTCGACGCGTCCGATGTCGCCGAGAGTCGTCCAACCGCGACCGAGCGGATCACGGGCCTGTCGCGTCTTGTCCGGGTCGTTGTGGTACTCGAACGCGGCACTGCCCTCGAAGTACACCGTGCCCGTGGTGCCGGCGGATACCTCGTTGCCGTCATCGTCGAGTACGTGAATGATGCCGGACAGGGCGCGACCGACGGTCCCCGGATGGGCGAGCCACTGCGGCGAGTCGCAGTAAACGAAGCCGTTGCCCTCGGTGCCGGCGTAGTACTCGTGGATGATCGGACCCCACCACTCGATCATCCGACGTTTCGTATCGACCGGACAGGGTGCCGCAGCGTGCACGACGCAGGTGAGCGATGAAACGTCGTACCGGGCGCGGATCTCTGCGGGCAACTTGAGCAGCCGCACGAACATGGTCGGTACGACCTGCGACGTCGTAATCCGGTGCCGTTCGACGAGTCGGAGGTACTCCTCGGCATCGAAGTGTTCCATGACGACGGTTGTTCCGCCGAGGCGATGAACGGACATGCAGAATCGCAACGGCGCGGCGTGGTACAGGGGTGCCGGCGACAGATACCGGGTGTCGGCACCGAAGCCGAAGAGGAACGACACGAGTTGGAGTATCGGTGGTGGTGTACCCAGCGGTACGTCACGCGGACGGAAGAACACGCCCTTTGGCCGTCCGGTCGTGCCGCTCGAGTACAACATGTCGCCGCCCTCGACGCGGTCGGGAAGCGGGACATCGTCGGCGGTGGCGATCGCGTCCTCGTACGAGGCGTGGTCGGGATCGGTACCGTCAACCATCAAGCGCAACTCGACGAGCCGTGTTTCCGGAACGATCGATGCTGCCAGTTCACCGAGAAGGCGCGACGTGATGAAGACGCGCGCACCGCAGTCGTTCACGACGTAGGCAAGTTCCTCGGTGGTGAGCCGCGTCGAACACGGCGTGTAGACGAGGCCGGCATAGTGGCAACCCCACATCACCTCGAAGAACCGCTCGTGGTTCTCCATGCAGATCGCGACGTGGTCACCGACGTTGAGGCCGCAGTCGCGCAGGTACCTGCTCAGCGCGTTGGCGCGGCGGTCGAGTTCTGCATACGTGATCGTTCGTCCCGACGAGGCCATGACGATGGCGACGGCGTCGGGGGATCGCTGCGCAACGAGTCCCGGGTGGGCAAGCGCCTCGTCGGTCACGAAACGACGGTAGCCGACCACTCTCTTCGCTGATACCGTGCGTCGCCGTGAGCGACCCGTCAATGCACGATGGAGCGGAGCGCGAGCGACGCGATGGTCTCTACGCGCGGTTCGCCGAGCACATGGGTGATCGACGCAACTCCGACATACCCCTCGGAGAAGTGCTCGCCGTCATCGGCGAGCTCGCCGAACCCGACGTCAACATCGCGCGTACGCGTCGGGCACTCGACGATCTCGCCCATCGCACTGCGGCAGCAACGGCGGGCGAATTGATGGTCGAGCTGTTCGGCGCAGGACGTCTTGCGGGCAACACCACGTCGTATGACGATCCGCGCAACTCGTTCCTCTTCCGGGTGATCGACCGCAAACTCGGAATTCCGATTTCGTTGTCCGCCGTGGCCCTCGAAGTGGCACACCGGCTGGGGATCCCACTCGTCGGTATCGGCGTCCCCGGACACTTCATCGTCGCAGCTCCCGCGACCAACGGCACTCGGGCGTACTTCGACCCGTTCCACGGAGGTGTGCTGCACGACGCGGCATCGGTGCGGTCGCTGTACGAGAGCCTGACGAACCTCACCAACTGGCGTGACGACTTCCTCACGCCGACACCTGCCCGACACATGGTCATTCGCGTACTGAACAATCTGAAGTCGATTTATGTGCGCCGCGCCGAGCCGGCGAACGTGCGCTGGGTGATGCACCTGCGTTCTCTCATCCCCGAGATCGGGCCGAGTGAGGCACTGCAATTCGCCCGACTCATGCGTCACTCGAACTGACCGGCACGGCACTCGTCTTGGTAGCGGGACGTCGCAGGATTACGCCGGGATCGTCAGGCTGACGGCGCGAGCGCCGCAAGGACGTCGCTCGCGCTCATCTTGCGATCATCGAACGCCGGTCGTCGTGCGAGGTTGCCGCCGAGCAGAGCGGTCACCGCAGTGTCCATGGCTGTTTGCAACTCGCGCAGCTGACGGGGTGGCGGGAAGTACTCGTCTTCGTCTGTGGCTCGCACCTCTTCGACGCCGTTGCGCGGCGCCAGGGCGGCAATGACGTCACGCACGAGTTCCTCGGGGGCGGACGCGCCCGCGGTGAGCCCGACGACGCCACCGAGATCACCCGGAAGTTCGCCTGCGTGGTTGATCCGAATGACGCGCGGGCATCCGACCTCGCGCCCGAGATGCTCGAGGGCGCGTGTGTTGCTCGAGTTCTCCGATCCGATGACGATGAGCGCATCGCACGCGTCGGCAATCTTCATCAGCGATGCCTGCCGGTTCGTCGTCGCAAAGCAGAGGTCGCTGCGTCCCGGGCTCCACACGTTCGGGTACCGCACGCGTACCGCGTCGGCAACGTCGCGCCACTCGAGATGCGACAGCGTCGTTTGCGCGAGAAGCGCGACGGGTTCGGCGAAAGCGGGCAGTGCCGCGACTTCGGCCACCGACTCGACACGGCTGATCGCGTCGGGAGCCACGGCCATGGTGCCGACGGCTTCTTCGTGACCCTCGTGGCCGACGTAGACGATGCGGTAGCCCTTGCCCGCACGGGTCTTCACTTCGTGGTGCACCTTGGTGACGAGCGGACACACCGAGTCGACGACGTAACTACCGCGGGATCGCGCGTCGCTCACCACCTGGGGTGCCGATCCGTGTGCCGACAGCATGATCGGACTTCCGCGCGGAACCTCGCCGACATCGTCGACGAACACGACGCCGAGTGCGGCGAACCGTTCGACGACGACCTTGTTGTGCACGATCTCGTGGTAGCAGTACACCGGCGGCTCGAACGTGCGCACCATCCACGCGAGTGCCTTGATCGCCATCTCCACACCCGCACAGAAACCTCGCGGTGCAGCGAGCAGAACCTTGTCGACCGCCATCGCGTCTCACCGTAGTGCGATGATGCGTGGATAGCCTGACTCAAATGTCGACGACGGGTGCGCGCAAAACCGTCGTTATCGTCGGTCGGCCGAACGTCGGCAAGAGCACCTTGTTCAATCGTTTCCTCGGCGAGCAGCACGCAATCGTCGAAGACCGCCCGGGTGTCACCCGAGACCGGATGACCCGCGAGGTCGAATGGCTCGGGAGGCACTTCGACCTCGTCGACACCGGCGGCTGGATGCCCGGAGGTTCCGCCCTCGAGGCGAAGGTGTCGCGGCAGGTCGAAGCTGCCGTACGCGGAGCCGATCTCGTGCTTTTCGTCGTGGATGCGTCGGTTGGACTACTCGACGACGACGAAGCAGTGGCGGGCTGGCTGCGCGGAACCTCCGTTCCCGTCATCGTCGTTGCGAACAAGGTCGACAACGAACGCCGTGAAGCAGAACTGTGGCAGTTTCTCGCCCTCGGGTTCGGTGATCCGGTTCCGGTCTCTGCCACCCACGGCCGCAAGACGGGTGACGTTCTCGACGTCATCATCGCCACGCTCGGCGTGCAGCCCGAGCCGACGCACGGCGACGACGGCAGTTACGTGCGCAACCCCGAGACCCGCGAACCGCGCGTCGCCATCGTGGGTCGACCGAACGTGGGAAAGAGCACGTTGTTCAACCGCCTCGTGGGTGAGGAGCGATCGGTCGTGCACGACATGCCCGGCACGACGCGCGATGCAATCGACACGCGCGTCGAGACTGCCGATGGCCCGGTCGTGTTCGTCGACACCGCAGGGATGCGGCGACGCTCGAAGGTCGATGAGTCGACCGAGTATTACTCGCTCGTGCGGGCCCTGCGTGCGGTCGACGAGAGCGACATCGCACTCCTCGTCATCGACGCCACACAGGGTGTGACGAGCCAGGATCAGCGTCTCGCCGAACGCGTCGACGCAGCCGGCTGTCCGATGCTCATCGTGCTGAACAAGTGGGAGCTTCTCGACGCCGACGGTCGCGAGGCGGTCGATCTCGAGGTGAGACGCAAGTTGTACTTCACCGAGGATTCGCCCGTACTCAAGGTGTCGGCTCTCACGGGGAAGGGCGTGCACCGTCTGGTGCCGCAGCTGTCCGAGGCGATCAGCCAGTACCACCGTCGCGTTCCGACCCGCGACGTCAATCGCGTCCTCGCTGCGGCCCAGCAACGCCAACCTGCGGGTCAGGGTGCGCGTGTGTTGTATGCACTGCAGGGTGCAGTCGATCCGCCGACGTTCACGTTCTTCGTCAACCGCGAGATGCCGCAGGCGTACCTGCGTTATCTCGAGCGCTCGTTGCGCGAGGCGTTCGACCTCGGTGGAACGCCGATCAAGATCCGGGTGCGCACTCGATCGGAGTCCTGACCGTGCCGTGGTGCGAACCGTGTGCGAAATACTTCACGCCATCGTCGGTGTGTGAGGACGGTAGTTGCCCGCAATGTGGTGCAATCATCGATGCAACGGACATGAACGAGCGGGTGACGGCCGAGTCATTGCGCATGCGGGATCTCGCCGACGCCACGAACCAACGCGCCCCGTGGCACTTCAAGCTGCTCATGTTCCTCCTCGTTGCGTACCTCGGATGGCGGATCATCGCACCGTTTGTAGACTGATGGGGACGAATGTTGCCGCATCCGTTGCCGGGATTCCCGGCGTCAGGAGAATCTTCGGGCTGTGGCGCAGCTTGGTTAGCGCGCTTGTCTGGGGGACAAGAGGTCGTGGGTTCAAATCCCGCCAGCCCGACCACATGAACGTCGATCGTCCGTCGTTGTGCGCACGAGGTGCTCGTGCGCGATAACGCCGAATCCCGTCGCCGCACGATCATCGGCCTCGGTGCCGCACTCGTCGTCATGTTCCTCGTCGTGTCGCGATTGTCGAACGCTGAAGACGGCGGCCAGGGCTGGGCGCTCATCGGCATCGGCGCGCTCGTCATGATCGTCGGCGCGATGTGGGGCCGCCCCCAGCGCCGGCGCTGAGTCTCCGCTGTCATGTGCGGTCGGTTCGTGGCGACGTCGACGCCGCAAGACCTCGCGTCGTTGTTCGACGCGCGGCTCGACCATGGTCCGGCCGTTGCGCACTGGCAACCGTCGTGGAACGTCGCTCCGACCCGCTTCGTTCCGCTCGTTCGCCCCGACAGCGACGACACCGCTCGGCATCTCACCTACGTTCACTGGGGACTCGTTCCCACATGGGCCCCCGATCGTTCGCGCGCATCGGGAATGATCAATGCGCGTGCCGAGACGGTGGCCGAGAAGCCGAGCTTTCGCAACCTCATCACCCGGCATCGTGGCATCGTGCCGATGGACGGCTACTACGAGTGGCGCACGGTCGATGCACCGGCGGGTCGGAAGCGACCGTACCTGTGCACACGCAACGACGGTGCGATCACCGCCACCGCGGCGCTCTGGACGACGTGGCACAATCCACTGGCAGGGGGAGACGTGCTCACGAGTTGTGCCGTCGTCACCGTTGCAGCAAGTGACGACGTCGCTGCGATTCATGACAGAATGCCCGCCATACTCGACAATGCCGGAGTGGAGCGGTGGTTGCACGACGACGTGGCGCCACTCGACCTGTTGCGCCCCGCCCCGGTCGGTACATTGCGCGTCCAGCGCGTGGGATATGCAGTGAACAACGCGCGAACGAACGCAGCCTCGCTCGTGGATCCCGTTGACGAGGACCCACCCGAGACGCTCTTCTGACCGCGCGCTGCTCCGACCGCGCAGTGGTTCTCCTACGCGATGGCTCCCGGGACCCCGTCGCGATGCAGTTGCGCACCGAGCAGCGCTGCCGCAGCGGCAAGTTCGGCCGGCGGCGTTCCGTGCTTCTGGGTGCTGAAGTCGAGGTTTGCCATTGCATCGGCCGGAATGCAATGCAGATGGCAGTGGTTCACCTCGAAGCCGGCGATGACGAGCCCCACGCGTGAGCAACCGAATGCGGCGCGTTGTGCAAGACCGACCCGTCTCGCGGTGTCGAACAGCTTCGTCGAGAGATCGGGCGGCACGTCGATCCAGTGGTCGATTTCGGCACGCGGCACGACCAGGGCGTGTCCGCGACTCGTGGGAGCGATCGTCATGAACACGACGAGGTCGTCGTTCTTCAGTGCGAAATGACCGGGAAGCTCCCCGCCGATGATTCGTGTGAACAGCGATGGCATGGCCCGACGTTAGTGTTCTGGCGTGACGCAACGCCGCTGGCTCACCGCGCCGAATGCAGTGACGATCGTGCGTCTGGCCTGCCTGCCGGTGTTCTTGTGGCTCCTGTTTGCCCGCGATGATCGGGTGAGCGCGGCGTGGTTGCTCGCATTCCTCGGCGCCACCGACTGGGTCGACGGCTGGTTGGCGCGGCGTCTCGATCAACGTTCCGACGTCGGTGAAGTACTCGATCCCGCGGTCGATCGCATCCTCTTCATCGTCGGGGTGGGCGCAATCATCGTCGACGGTGCCGTGCCGCGCTGGTTCGGCATCGTCGTCATCGCCCGTGAGGCGATCATTGCCGTCGTGCTCCTCGCAGCGACGGCGGCGGGAATGAAGCGATTCTCGGTGAGTCGGTGGGGAAAGAACTACACGTTCGCCCTCATGTGGGCGTTCCCGTTGCTGCTGCTCGGTGCAGGTGCGGACCGTGGATCCGAGTTCGTGCGTCACGCAGGTTGGGCCATCGGCGTGACCGGGGTGATCGTTTCGTACGTCACGGCCGCTGCCTACGGTCCCATCATCGTCGCGAACGTGCGACTCGGCCGCGCCGAACGCAGGGAGCGACTTTCGCCGACGGGCTGAGACTACGGTTGAGTCCGTGCTCGTGCCCGACGACCTCCGCTACACCGAGGACCATGAGTGGGTGCGCATCTCCGGAAACGTTGTGCGCCTCGGAATCACCGATTACGCCCAGGATGCGCTTGGCGATGTGGTGTTCGTCGGTGTGCCGACGATCGGCGCCGAGGTGACGGCGAAGGCCTCATTCACCGAAGTTGAAAGTACGAAGAGCGTCTCCGACATCTATGCGCCCGTCGGCGGCGTGATCACTGCCGTCAATTCGGCTCTCGCCGATCGACCCGAACTGCTCAACGGTGATCCCTACGGCGAGGGTTGGATCTGTGAGATCACGTGTTCCGGAACGCTCCCCGAACTGCTTGACGCCGCGGCGTACCGCGCTCTGGTGGGAGCCTGAGCCGTGGAATACGTCTTCTGCAACTCCTGCGGTCATCGCAACCCACCGCAGTCGGTGTTCTGTTCGGCGTGCGGCACCGTCCTCGACACACCGATCCACCGAACAATCGTCCTGCCGAAGACCGACACGTTGCAGGACGCACCCGGCAGCGCGGACAACGCAGTCGTCGCCGGCAGCGAGCTCTCGCCGGGCGAGGTCATGCTCGTCGTACGCCAGGGCGACGTCATGGGCCTGCGGTTCACGCTTCGTTCCGACGAGGCTTCGGTCGGTCGCGTACCCGACAACGACATCGTTCTCGACGACGTCACCGTGTCGCGACGCCATGCGGTTCTCACCAAATCCGGTGACGGATGGATCGTGCGCGATCTGCGGTCGCTGAACGGCACGTACCTCAACCAGAAGAGGGTTGACGAGGCGTATTTCGGCCACGGTGACGAACTGCAGATCGGCAAGTACCGACTCGTCGCCTTCTTCGGCTGACTGCCATGCCCGCGGTGCACCGATCCATCGGCGAGGTGCTCGCCATGCTCGTGGAGGAGTTTCCCGACGTCACGATTTCGAAGATCCGGTTTCTCGAAAGCCAGGGACTCATCGCACCCGAGCGAACGGCGGCCGGCTACCGCAAGTTCACCGACGCCGAGATCGAGCGCTTGCGGTTCGTTCTGCGCGAGCAGCGGGAAAACTTCCTTCCGCTGCGCGTGATCCGCGACCGACTCGAAAACGACGACAGCGAATCGGTGTTGCGTCCCGACGACACGTCCGACCCGAGCATGCCCCGGGGGTTGCGCGTTCCGTCGCGCTCGCACCCGGCGGCGCGCGCGGCCGACATCGACACGACGGGGTCGTTCGTGCGACCCGTTCCGCACCACTCGGCGGCCAACGGCGCGTCGACACCGTCCGATCCGGGATCCACCTCCGCAATGTCGACGACCAATCCGATGGCGCGGCGTCTCACGCGCGACGACGTCACCGCACAGCTCGGTATCGACGCAAGCACACTGGCGGCGATCGAGTCGAGCGGCATCGTGAAGACGATGACGATGGGTGACCTCGTGCTGTTCCACCCGCGCGATCTCGATGTCTTGCGTGCAGCCGTCGAACTTCTTGCACTCGGGATCGAGGCGCGCCACCTGAAGGGGTGGCGTCTGGCAGCCGAACGCGAGCTCGATGTCTTCGAACAACTACTCACGCCGAAGCTGCGCCGCCAGGCGAAGCAGTCTGCGCCAACTCCGATCATCGACTCGTTCGTCGACGTCGGCGGTCGATTGCGAATGGGAATACTGCGAAATCGTCTGCACGGACACGACGAGTAGCTCCGTTCGTTCGCGCGGGGCAGCGTTGCTACGCTGACGCCATGAGCGCACAGCAGGACGTGCCACTGCAGCTCGAGGGTCTGAAGGTCGAAGTTCCGGCCGATACGCCGATGATGATCCTGCGCGAAGTCGACGACCCGCACCGCGTCATGGGCATCTACATCGGGATGCCCGAAGCCCGGTCAATCGAATATGCGCGCGAGGGTCACGTGCCCGAGCGGCCGCTCACGCACGATCTCCTCGTCAACGTGTTCGAGGATCTCGGTGCACACGTCTCCCGCGTCGTCATCACCGAGATGCGCGAGCACACCTACTTCGCCGAATTGCACGTTCTGCTCGGTGGACAACAACACGTCATCTCCTGCCGCCCGTCGGATGCCGTCGCCATTGCCGTGCGTGCGGAGATCCCGATCTTCGCCCGCCGCGATCTCCTCGACGCCGTCGGAGTCGTCATTGAGGAGGTTGAGGGTCCCGAGGAGGACGAAATCCTCGACGAGTTCCACCAGTTCCTCGAAAACGTCAACCCGGAGGACTTCCAGGAGCGCTAGGGCGCAGGCGTGCAGGGGTGGGACGTCGCCTTCCGCCCGTATCCTGAGGAGCCTCATGCGGAGTGAGGGGGCTGGATCCATGTCGTCGTTGTCGTCGCGCACGTACAGCGGCACCCAGGCGGCGGCGATCGTGGGAATCACGTATCGCCAGCTCGACTACTGGGCCCGGACCGATCTCGTACGCCCGTCGGCGACCGATGCCACCGGCAGCGGGAGCCGACGGGAGTACGTGTATCGCGATCTGCTCGAACTGAAGGTGATCAAGAATCTGCTCGACGCCGGAATCAAGCTCGAAGCCGTCCGTCAGGTGTTCGACTATCTGCGTCGGCATGTGAGTTCCGACATCGCCGCCGCGCACATCGTCATCAGCGGTGCATCCGTCGTCTTGTGCGACGGCGATCACCTCACCGACGTCGTGCGCAACGGTCAGGGCGTGCTCAACGTGCTGCCGCTGTCGAACGTCAAAGCCGAACTCGACGATCAGATCGTCGAGTTGAAGCGTGCCGAGCGCATGCGTGCGACCGCCGAACAGCGCGACGCGCGTGCGCCGCGACGCACGGTTGCGCGCTGACGCATCGTGCGCACGTCGCCGCTCGATGCGACGCACCGCCGTCTCGGCGCCAAGATGATCGAATTCGGCGGGTGGCAGATGCCCCTGTCGTATTCCTCGGGCACGGTGGCCGAGCACACGGCCTGTCGCGCCGACGCGGTGTGGTTCGACGTGTCGCACCTCGGCACGGTCGTCGTCGCCGGTAACGGTGCGTTCGACGCACTGCAACGCACTGCAACGAATGACCTCACGAAGATCGCGCCCGGGCGTGCGCAGTACAGTCACATGTGCAACCACGACGGGGGCATCGAGGACGATGTCATCATCTGGTGGGTCGATGACACCGAATTCCACGTCATGCCGAATGCATCGAACACGGGGCGCATCCTCGACGTGCTCGACGGTCGCGACGTCACGTCGGAGCGGGTCGTCATCGCGGTACAGGGTCCGCACGCTCGGCGACGCCTCGCTGGTGTGTGCGCGCACGCCGCCGACGTCGCGCGCTTCCGCGTGCAACGCGTCGACATCCTCGGGACACGAGCGATCGTCGCGGGAACGGGATACACGGGTGAAGACGGTGTCGAGATCGCCGTGCCCGTCGGCGCGGCGGAGGCGCTCATCGATGCGCTGAGTGCGGCCGGCGTGATGCCGGCGGGACTCGGCGCACGTGACACGCTGCGTCTCGAGGCGGCATTGCCTCTGCACGGTCACGACATTTCGCCGACCATCACCCCGCTCGAAGCCGGCCTCGACTGGGTCGTCGGCTGGGCCAAGCAGGACTTCACCGGTCGTCGCGCACTGATCGCACAGCGTGACGGCGGAGTCCATCGGCGTCTCGTCGGCATCGCCACGGACGGTCGACGACCGCCACGTGACGGGGCAGCGGTGCTCTCGGAGGGTTCGCCGGTCGGGGTTGTCACGAGCGGCAACTTTTCGCCCGCACTCGGTCACGGGATCGCGCTCGCGATGTGCACTGCATCGAGTGTCACGCCGGGCGACGCCGTGACCGTCGACGTGCGAGGTCAGTTGCTCTCGGGACGCGTCGTCGCGACGCCGTTCGTTAGTCGCTCGGGCGGTCGGTAGTCGCAGCGCCGGGACCCGCGGTGGCGGGTGGCGGCGGTGGTGGTGCAGTCGTCGTTCCCGTCGGGGGCTTCATGCCGAGCATCGCCAGCATCGGACCGAGTTGGTCGGCCACGAGGGCCAGTTTCTTCACGGGCTCCTCGATCTCGTCGAGCAGTGCAGTCACCCGGGTCGACAACTGGTGCAGATTGTCGAGAGTTGCACCGACATTGCGCAGCGTGGTGACGAGCGACTCGACCTGGTGGCGTGCTTGTTCGGTCTTGCGCCGACCTTGGTCGACGACGTCGAGGTTGCGCAGGGCCTGAGCGAGATCGGTGAGCGCGGTGAGTGCGTCACCGGCAAGGCGCTCCGCAGTCGAGCGTTCGGTCATGCTTCAACGGTATCGGGAGCTGGCGAATGCCTCGAGTGGCTCGCACGAACAGACGAGGTTGCGGTCACCGTGCACGGCATCGATCCGCGATACGGGTGGAAAGTAGCCCCGCGAGCGCAGTTCCGGGAGCGGGAACAGCGCCGCGTTGCGGTCGTAGTCGCGGTCCCATTCACCGACGACGTCCTCGACCGTGTGCGGCGCCAGGCGCAACGGTGACCGCTCGATGGAGATCGCCCCCGATTCGACGGCGGCGATCTCCGCGCGGATCGAGATCATTGCGGCGCAGAACCGGTCGATCTCGCGCAACGACTCACTCTCGGTGGGCTCCACCATGAGCGTGCCGGCAACCGGGAACGAGATCGTCGGGGCATGGAATCCGTAGTCCATGAGACGCTTGGCGACGTCCTCCACGGTGACACCGGTTGCTTTCGTCAACGGACGCAGATCGAGAATGCACTCGTGGGCCACGCAACCCGACTCGCCGGTGTACAGGGTCGGGTAGTGGCCGGCGAGGCGTCGGGCGACGTAGTTGGCGGCGAGGATGGCGCGCGTCGTTGCATGGGCGAGACCGTCACCGCCCATGAGTCTCACGTACGTCCAGGAAATCGCAAGAATGCTCGCCGATCCGTGCGCGGCACCGCTGATGGCGCGACGGGCACGCGCACCAATGCACGGATCCTCGGGGAGAAACGGCGCCAGGTGGGCGCGCACCGCAACGGGACCCACCCCCGGACCGCCACCACCGTGGGGAATGCAGAACGTCTTGTGCAAATTGAGGTGACTGACGTCGGCACCGAAGTGTCCCGGCTTGACAAGACCGACGAGAGCGTTGAGGTTCGCTCCGTCGACGTATACCTGTCCACCATGGTCGTGCACGATTCCGCAGATTTCCGCGATGGCACTCTCGAACACACCGTGCGTCGACGGATAGGTGACCATGAGTGCCGCGAGACGGTCACCGACCTCGGTGCACAGACGGCGGACGTCGGCGACGTCGACGTTGCCGCGCTCGTCGCACTTCACGGCAACGACCTCCATGCCCGCCATCACCGCGCTCGCGGCATTCGTGCCGTGGGCACTCTGCGGGATGAGACACACCGTGCGTTGCGCGTCCCCGCGAGCGTCGTGGTAACTGCGGATGGCGAGCAGCCCGGCGAACTCGCCCTGGCTGCCGGCGTTGGGTTGCAATGACACCGCTTCATATCCGGTGATCTCGCACAAGAACCGGGACAAGTCCCCGATGAGTGCGTCGTACCCGGCAACGTCGCCGGATGGGGCATGCGGATGAATGCGCGCAAACTCGGGCCAGGTGACGGGGATCATTTCCGTCGTGGCATTCAGCTTCATCGTGCACGAACCGAGCGGGATCATCGTGCGATCGAGCGCCAGATCCTTGTCGGCGAGCCGGCGCAGGTAGCGCAGCATCTCGGTCTCGCTGCGGTGGCGATGAAAGACCGATTGCGAAAGGAAGTCGTCGGTGCGAAGGTCGACGTCGTCGATGCGCGGCGAGTTTGCGAGCCGGATTACGTCAGCGGCGGTGGTCCCGACGCCGAATGCCCGTGCCACGGATACGACGGTGTGCGCGGTCGACGTCTCGTCGAAATTCACGCCCACCGTTCGTTCGTCGACACGTCGCAACAAGAGGTTGTCGGTGAGTGCACGGCTCAGCACGTCGTCGGCATCGACGTTGCCCACGGTGACGGTGTCGAAAAAACTTCCCTCGGGAACGGCTGCACCCGATCCACGAAGCACGGCGGCGAGCGCGCATGCCAAACCGGCGGTGCGTCGGGCGATACGACGCAGCCCGTCGGGACCGTGCCACACGGCGTAGAAGCCGGCGATGTTGGCGAGCAACGCCTGCGCCGTGCAGATGTTCGACGTTGCCTTCTCGCGACGGATGTGTTGTTCGCGCGTCTGCAGTGCGAGTCGCAGTGCGGGTCGTCCCGCGGTGTCGGTGCTCACACCCACGAGTCGACCGGGCAGGGCACGTGCGAACGACTCGCGGGTCGCAAGGAATGCAGCATGCGGACCGCCGTAGCCCATGGGCACGCCGAATCGTTGTGCACTGCCGACGGCGATGTCGAAGCCGAGATCGCCGGGTGGTACGAGCAATACCGCGGCGAGCGGATCCGTGATGCATACCGCAACCGTGTCACGCGCGTGCAGCGCCGCAGTCAGCGCACGCAGCGTCGCCGATGGCGTGACGACGCCCGAGGAGCCCGGCTGTGCAACCACGGCGCAGAAAGCATCGATTGCCGCAACGTCGTCGATGTCGCACAGCTGTACATCGATTCCCACGGGGGCGCACCTCGTGTGCACGACGGCGAGGATCTGCGGGTGAACGTCACGATGAACGGCAACGATCGATGACGGATTCTTCGTGCTGCGTCGCGCCAGGACGATCGCCTCGGCAACTGCGGTGGCCTCGTCAAGTAGCGATGCGTTGGCGAGGTCGAGTCCGGTGATCTCGCTCACCATGGTCTGAAAGTTGAGCAATGCTTCCAGACGTCCCTGGCTGATCTCGGGTTGGTACGGCGTGTAGGCGGTGTACCAGGCAGGATTCTCGAGCACGTTGCGCAGGATCACCGGTGGAGTGATCGTGTCGTGGTACCCGGTGCCGATGAGGCTCGTGCGCACGACGTTTTGTGCGGCGATCGACCGCAATTCGGCGAGCACATCGACCTCGTCGACGGCCGCTCCGACACGCGTCTCTTCGGTACTGCGCACCGCTCCGGGGATGACGTCGGCAAGGAAGTCGTGCGCACTTGCGTAACCGAGTACCGCGAGCATGTGCCTCTCGTCGGCGTCGGTCGTGCCGACGTGTCGGGCGACGAAGTCGTCACGACGCCCGGCCGCAGCCTCACTCATCGGTGGTCACGCCGGGGCGATGACAACGGAGCCGTTGTGGCCGCCGAATCCGAAGTTGTTTGAGATCGTCGGACCCGGGGTCCACGGACGCGGAGCGCCGGTGACGACGTCGCACGTGATGTCGTCACCGAGGACCGTCGTATTCGCCGTCGGCGGAATGAGGCGGTTCTCGAACGAGAGCAACACTGCTGCGGCTTCGAGAGCGCCGGCAGCACCGAGGGGGTGACCCGTCACGCCCTTGATCGACGTCACCGGTGGGGACGAGGTCCCGAACAGGGCGGTCACCGCGTGTGCCTCTGCGGCATCGTTCAGCGGAGTCGACGTTCCGTGCGCATTGATCTGGCGAATGTCGCTGGGTGTGAGACCGGCATCGTCGAGCGCCGCCGACATGCACGCGATCGCGCCGACACCGCCGGGGGACGGCGCGGTGATGTGGTGTGCGTCGGCATTGCTCGCCGCACCGAGGATCTCGCCGATGATCGTCGCGCCGCGGGACACGGCGAGGTCCCACCGCTCGAGCACGAACACGGCTGCGCCCTCGCCGAAGACGAATCCGTCGCGAGTCGCATCGAATGGTTTGCTCACCCCCTTCGTCGACAGTGCCGTCATGTTCGCAAAGCCCGCGATCGCCGTGATCGTTCCGGCCGACTCTGAACCACCGGTGACGACCGCGTCGCAGCGTCCCCAAGCGACGAGGCGCGCCGCGTAACCAATGGCGTGCGTGGCCGCGGCACACGCGGTGCAGATCGTTTCGGCCGGACCGCGCAGGCCGTATCGCATTGACACTGCGGCGCCGCAGGCATTGGCCATCATCATCGGGACGAGAAAAGGTGAGACCCGGCGCTCGCCCTTCTCGACGCGAACGATCACCTGCTCCTCGAGCGTGCGCAAACCGCCGATACCCGTTCCAAAGATCGTGCCGATGCGCGCCGCGTCGTAGGGCAACTCACCCGACTGGGTGAGGGCCTCGTGTGCCGCAGCGAGGGCGAATTGCTCGACTCGATCGGCGCGGCGTGCTTCCTTCGGATTGTCGAAGTACGGAGCGGGATCCCAGTCGGCGAGCTCGATCGACTTCGCTCCGCTGATCCCCGGCCCGAGGAGTCCGTTCCAGAACGCGTCCTTGCCGACGCCGCACGGGGCAAGCACCCCGTACCCGGTGATTGCTACGCGATGACCGGCGCCCTGCATGGTGACGCGATGCTGCACACCGTCGTGTGCAGTTACTTCACCTTCGACAAGACGAGGTCGTAGGCCTGGCCGATCGTGGTGATGCCCTCGAGGTCGCTCTCGGGAACCTCGATGCCGAACTCCTCCTCGAGTGACATGACGAGTTCGACGAGATCGAGGCTGTCTGCCTCGAGGTCCTCCTTGAACCGGGCCTGCTTGGTGATCTTGCCCGCATCGACCGACAGGACGTCCACCGCGCACTTCGTGAATCGCTCGAACATGTCTTGGCTCACTGCAACCTCCTCGGGTTCGCCCCGAGTGTAGTTCGCACCTAGTGGCCCATTCCGAGACCACCGTCAACGGGAATCACGGCACCGGTGACGTATGCCGCATCGGGCGACGCAAGGAACGACACGACGCCGGCGATCTCGTCGACGGTGGCGATGCGCTGCAGGGGAACCGCTGCGGTGAATTGCGCCAACTTCTCCTCGCCGAGCACGCGGGTCATGTCGGTGTCGACCGGACCGGGAGCCACGACGTTCACCGTGATCGAACGAGAACCGAGTTCACGAGCGAGCGAGCGTGCCAAGCCGACGAGTCCCGCCTTCGATGCCGCGTAGTTCGCCTGACCAGCCTGTCCCGACAGACCGACGACGCTCGAGACGAGGATGATCCGCCCGCGGCGCGCCCTCAGCATCTGTTGAGTTGCGCGTTTGCACACGCGGTACGCCGCGGTGAGGTTCGCATCGATGACGCTCGTGAAATCGTCCTCGCTCATGCGCAGGAGCAATCCGTCGCGCGTCACACCGGCGTTGGACACGAGCACCTCGACGGGACCGAAATGCGCCTCGACCTCCGAAAACGCGCGATCCACGTCGGACGCATTCGTCACGTCACAGCGAACGGCGAAGAGATCGTCGGGTGGGGGAGACGAGTTGTACGTGACGGCGACGCGATCACCGCCGGCAGCGAAGCGCCGGGCGATTGCAAGACCGATACCTCGGTTTCCGCCCGTGACGAGAACGATGCGTGATGTCGCAACCGGGCCGGTCGGTGCAGGCGTGGTCATGTGGGGTCCTTTCGACGCACAGTAGAGCGGGAGTCGTGCCATCGCAGCACCGTGCTCGCTGCAGTCATGCCGGCACCGAAGCCGACGAGCAGAACGAGATCGCCGTCCGCCAGGCGACCCGCATCGGCGGCATCGAACAACGCGAGGGGAATCGACGCCGAGGACGTGTTTCCGGTTTCGTGGAGCACGACCGCCGTGCGCTCCATCGGCACGTCGAGCTTCTTGCAGGCTGCTTCGATGATCCGCAGATTCGCCTGGTGCGGGACGACGAGCGCGAGTTGGTCACTCGTCACTCCGGCCGCCGCCAGCGACTTTTCCGCGGAGTCGACCATGATCCGCACGGCGCGGCGGAACACCTCTTTGCCGTCCATCATGATGAAGCCGCCGTGCTCGGTGTAGAGCAACGGCTCGAGACTGCCGTCGGAATCGAAGTCCCATCCCAACAACTGTCCGGGACCATCGACGGCGTCGATGATTGCGGCGCCGGATCCGTCGGCAAAGAGAATCGCCGTCGCGCGGTCGCTCCAGTTCGTGATCCGCGAAAGTGTGTCCGTGCCGATGACGAGTATCCGGCGCGCGCCGACGGCGAGCAGACCATGAGCGGCAATGACGGCGTACATGAATCCGCTGCAGGCCGCGTTCACGTCGAAGGCACCGCAGCGCAAACCGAGTCCGTGTTGCACGCTCGGGGCGGTTGCAGGCACCATGCGATCGGGCGTCGACGTGGAAAGGATGAGGGCGTCGATGCTCGCCGGATCGATCCCCGCCATTGCAATCGCCTTGCGACCGGCTTCGATCGACAGTGACGACGTCGTACCGCCGACATGGCGCCTCTTGATCCCCGTGCGTTCCGTGATCCACTCGTCGTTCGTGTCCATCATTCGGGACAAGTCATCGTTCGTGAGTACCTTCTCGGGCAACGCGGTTCCCCAGCCGATGAACACGCCGCCCGTGACGTTGCGCGGTGCCGCGGCCATCAGTGGGTTCTCAACCAGGCGATCGGTTGGCGTGCACTGACGCGTTCGCCGGCCACGGCGATGAACGCCTGCAGCACTCCGGCAAACGCCGAACGCACGTCGTGATCACCGACCGTGCCGATCACTTGTCCGGTGGCAATCGGTGCCCCGTCGGCGAGTGGCAACGGTGTGAAGACGCCCGCGGCGGGACTGACGACGAGTCGTTCGACGGCAAAGAGATGTTCGCCCTCGAGGGCGGCGGGGACTGTGGGAGCGATGTTGCCGACCCACTCGATGAGCTTGTCGAGTTCGTCCGGAGTGGCCACACTGATCGTGCGTGCGCCCTCGACCGTGCGCTTGGCCATTCCGGTGAGCACACCCCCCGGTCCCAGTTCGACGAACGAGGCGACGCCGAGTTCGGCCATCGTGAGCAGACAGTGCTTCCAGCGAACGGGGCTCGACAGCTGCGCCGAGAGCAGCGCCGACCACTCCTCGCCCGCGGAATGTGCGAGCGCATCGACGTTCGACACGATCGGGGTGTCGGTGTCGCGCGGAGACGCTGCGGCGATCGCATCGCGCAGGCGGTCCCGTGCCGCCGTCATGAAGGGCGTGTGAAACGCACCGGCCACCTGCAACGGCATGACCTTTTTGGCACCGAGTTCCTTTGCGTTCACCCCGGCCTTGTCGACACCGACGGGAGAGCCCGCGATGACGACTTGCCCCGGGGCGTTGAAGTTCGCCACCCATACGTCGTCGTCGGCGCGTCGGCACGCGACCTCGACGGCATCGTCGTCGAGACCGAGGACCGCCGCCATCGTCCCGGGCGACTCGGTTCCTGCATCGTGCATTGCCGCCGCTCGCTCGACGACGAGCCGAACGCCGTCATGGAACCCGAGCGCGCCGCTCGCGGTGAGTGCGGTGTACTCGCCGAGGCTGTGTCCGGCCATGTATGCCGCATCAATGCCGAGCCGCTCGACGGCGTCGAGCACCATGAGGCTGCTGACGAAGGTCGTCAACTGGGCATTGCGGGTGTCTTTCAGGGTGTCGGCATCCGCATCGAGAAGGAGGTGGCCGACGTCCCGACCGGCGACCTCGCTCGCCTCGCCGACGAGCTCCCAGCTCTCGTGTCCCTGCCAGGGACGACCCATGCCGGGTCGTTGCGATCCCTGTCCGGGAAACGTGAACGCGATCATTCCGGGCGGAACCTCCGAGTACCAACATTACGCTCAATGGTCACGTCGAGCCCGAGTGGCGAAATGGCAGACGCGACGGACTCAAAATCCGTTGTCCGTGAGGGCGTGTGGGTTCGACTCCCACCTCGGGCACCACGTGGCCCGCTCGTAGACTCGAGCGGGCGATGTCGGCTTCACTTCCGTTCGGCGTCCAGCAGCGTCTGGTGGAGCGGTCCTTGCGCCGCAATGCGGCAAATCTCCGCGAAGTGCGCGACGAGTTGCGCATCCTTGACGAGCAGCTTGCCTATGTCGAATCGGATCTCGCCGACAAGGAACTCCGGGCGATGGTGTCGGAAACCCCGGCGGCGGCATACGAGCATCGCGACGCACTGGGTCACGTCGAAGTGATGCGCACCGAGCGGGCACGGCTCGTTGCACGGCTGGCCGATCTCGAGCGGGAGCAGGACGCCGCACTCGACCGGCTCGGATCTTGACCGTGGCGACGCGGATCGTCATCGCCGAGGACGAGGCGATCATTCGCCTCGATCTGCGCGAGCTACTCATAGAGGAGGGATACGAGGTCGTCGGCGAAGCCGGTCGGGGTGACCAGGCCGTCGAGCTCGTGTCGACTCTTGCTCCTGATGTCGTCATTCTCGACGTGAAGATGCCGGGAATGGATGGCATCGAAGCGGCAAAGCGCATCGCCGAGCATGCGTCGTGCGCGATCCTCATGCTCACCGCGTTCAGTCAGCGTGAGATCGTCGAGCAGGCTCGCGACGCCGGTGCCCTCGCGTACCTCGTGAAGCCGTTCCAGCGCAGCGACGTCGTGCCCGCGATCGAGCTCGCCGTTGCGCGCTTCCGGGAGATGCGTGCGCTCGTCGCCGAGAACGGTTCGCTGAACGACCGGCTCGAAGCCCGAAAGGCGATCGACAGGGCAAAGGGTGTCCTCATCGACGCACATTCGATGTCCGAGGCCGATGCTTTCTCGTTCATCCAACGAAGCGCGATGAGTCGTCGCGAAACAATGCGCAACGTGGCCGAGGCGATCGTTCGGGGAGAGCTGCTGCCACCCGCATGAAGCTCATGGCCCTCGACGGCAATTCGCTGACGTACCGGGCATTTTTCGCGCTCCCGGAAGACATGCGCACCGCGGGCGGCCAGACGACCAACGCGGTGTACGGCTTTTGCTCCATGCTTCTCACGCTGTTGCGCGAACACTCGCCGGAGGGTGTTGTCGTCGTATTCGACCGCAAGGAGAAGAATTTCCGCCACGACATCGCCCCCGAGTACAAGGCACAACGCGAAAAGCAGCCCGACAGTCTCTACGAGCAGCTCGAGATCGTTCGCGAGATGCTCACGGCGATGGGTGTCACCAGCGTCGACGCGCCCGGGTACGAGGGTGACGACATCATCGCCACGATCGCGAGGATCGCCCGCGAGCGGGGAGACGATTTGCTCATCGTCACGGGGGACCGCGATGCGTACCAACTCGTGTGCGATCCGCACGTACGTGTGCTGTACAACAAGCGCGGCGTCTCGGATTATGCCTTGTACGACGAGGCGGGGATCAGGGAGCGAACCGGCGTCCCACCGGCGTTGTATGCGCAGTACGCAGCGTTGCGCGGCGACCCGAGCGACAATCTGGCCGGAGCAGCCGGAGTGGGAGAGAAGACCGCCGCAAAGTTGTTGAATGCATACGGTTCACTCGACGGTGTCTTCGAGCACGTCGATGACCAGACACCGAAGTTGCGCGAATCACTGCGCGAATCCCGCGAACGAGTCGTGCGCAATGTCGAGGTGATGACGCTGCGCACCGACGCCCCCGTCGACCTCTCACCCGACGTGGTCGTGCCGCATCCCAATGTCGCAGCGGTGCTGCGAATGTTCGAATTCCTCGAGTTCACGACGATGCGCCCGCGCTTCGAGGCGGCCTTTGCGCCTTTCCTCGCTGGTGCCGCCGTTGCGGTGGCCCCGCCGTCACCATCGGTCCGCGCAGCTGGTCACCGTGACGACGACTCGCGTCCGGACCGCTCGGCAAACGGCGCCGCGCGCACCATTGACACCGTCCCCGTGGCGAATGCAGACGAGTTGCGAGCCGAGCTCGCTGCTTCCTCCCGGCAACAACTCGTGATCGCGGCGTACTGGGATGCCGAACCCGGCCGCAGCGACATCGTGAGCCTGGCGGTGTATCCACTTGACCGAGCCCGTCGCGGCGAGGAACGCGTCGCCGTCGTCGACGGCGACCGTGTGCAGGCCGTCGCCGGAGTTCTCGCCGCTGCCGATGCGATCATCGCCCACGACGCACGCGTCGTGTTGCGCGGGTTGCTGCGTCTCGGAGTCGACTTGCGCAACGTGCAATTCGACACCGCAATCGCCGCGTACCTCGTCGATGCGTCGCTCGGCGACTACGCGCTGTCACACGTCGGAGAGCGCTTGCTCGGGGAGACCGTTGCGCCCTCCGAGAGGGCCCGTGAAGATGGCGCATTGTTCGCCCTCACCGATTCGGACACCGCGCGCCGGCACGCTGCCCAAGACGCCGTCACCATCGCCAAACTCGAGCCCGTGTTGCGCGCGGCTCTCGAACGCGAGGGTGTGACGGTGTTGTACCGCGATATCGAGAATCCGCTCATCGGCGTGCTCGCACGGATGGAACACGTCGGTATCGGTGTCGATCGACAGCGCTTGCGCAGCATCGGCGATTCACTCGCGGCGCAGTGTGCCGAACTCACCGCGACGCTGCGTGCGGTCGCGGGTCGTGACGTCAACCTCAATTCGCCCACGCAACTGCGCACGATCCTGTTCGAGGAGCGCGGTCTCAAGGGGAGCAAGAAAACGAAGCAGGGGTACAGCACCGACGCTGCTTCCCTCGAGAAGTTGCGCGACGAGTGGCCGGAGTTCATCGATCCGTTGCTGCGCTACCGCGAGGTGGAGAAGCTCCGCAGCACGTACGCGGAAGGCCTGCTGCACGCCGTCGACGACGGCCGCATCCACGCAACCTTCAATCAGACGGTCGCCCGCACCGGGCGGCTGTCGAGCGACCGTCCCAACCTGCACAACATTCCGGTTCGTACCGAGGAAGGCCGGCTCTTCCGTGAAGCGTTCGTGCCGGCGAAGGGCTGCGAGTTCCTCGTCGCCGACTACAACCAGATCGAATTGCGCTGCATTGCGCACCTTGCCGACGATCCGGGCCTCGTTTCAGCGTTCGTCGAAGGTCGTGACGTGCACCGCTCCGTTGCTTCCCAAGTGTTCGGTGTGCCGATTGACGAGGTCACCTTCGAACAGCGCTCGCAGGCAAAAATGGTCTCGTACGGCTTGGCCTACGGCATGGAGGCGTACGGTCTCGCGCAGCGCCTCGCCATCGGTGTGGGTGAAGCCGCCGAGATACTCGATGCGTATTTCGCCGCATTCCCGCGGGTGCGCAGATTCATGAACGACACGGTCGCCGAGGCGACGCGCAAGGGCTATACAGAAACGCTGTTCGGTCGTCGCCGCCCGATTCCCGAGTTGCAGAGCGACCAGCGTGCGGTGCGCCTGGCGGGGCAGCGCATGGCGATGAATGCAGGCATACAGGGGCTGGCCGCCGACATCTTCAAGGTGGCGCTCATCGGCATCGACGGGCGACTGTCCGCACAGGGATCTGCGGCACGAATCGTGCTCCAAGTGCACGACGAAGTGATCGTCGAGGTGCCGCACGGGGAGCGCGACCGGGTTGGTTCTCTCGTGCTCGACGTCATGCACTCCGCGGCTCAGTTGCGGGTCCCGCTCGAGGTGAACGCCGCATGGGGGGAGAGTTGGGCGGCGGCGAAGGTAGCCTGACCGTTCCCGCTCCGGCGGGTGTCCCATCCCTACTCATCCATCACAACGAGATTCACCCGTGTCCGACACCACCCTTCTTCCATCGGCTTCGATGGGCTCCTTCGACAGCAACGGCAACTACATTCCCCGCAAGATCACCGAACGTGATGCATCATTCGCCGACGAACTCGCCGGCACGTTCGTCAGCCTGAAGGAAGGCAGCCTGGTCACCGGCACCGTCGTGCGCATCACTCGCGAAGAAGTGCTCCTCGAAATCGGATACAAGACCGAAGGTGTCGTTCTCGCCCGTGAACTGTCGATTCGCCAGGACGTCGACCCGCACACCGTCGTGAAACTCGGCGACAAGATCGAAGCCCTCATTCTCACGCTCGAGGACAAGGAAGGACGCCTGCTGCTGTCCAAGAAGCGCGCCCAGTACGAGCGCGCCTGGGGTGACGTCGAGCGCATCAAGAACGAGGGCGGCGTCGTCGAGGGTCTCGTCATCGAGGAAGTCAAGGGCGGTCTCATCGTCGACATCGGACTGCGCGGCTTCCTGCCGGCATCGCTCGTGGAGCTGCGTCGCGTGCGCGAGCTCACGCCGTACGTCGGTCAGCGCATCCAGGCAAAGATCCTCGAACTCGACCGCAACCGCAACAACGTTGTGTTGTCACGTCGAGCCGTTCTCGAAGAGACGCAGAAGGAGAACCGCGACGGTTTCCTCGACAACCTCAAAATCGGTGAAGTGCGCAAGGGACGCGTCTCGAGCATCGTGCAGTTCGGTGCGTTCGTCGATCTCGGTGGCATGGACGGCCTCATCCACGTGTCGGAGTTGTCGTGGAAGCATGTCGAGAATCCGGCCGACGTCGTCAAGGTCGGCGACGAAGTCGAAGTGAAGGTTCTCGAGATCGACAACGAGCGCGAGCGCATCAGTCTTTCGCTGAAGGCGACGCAACCCGATCCGTGGCAAGAGTTTGCCTCCACTCACGCGGTCAACGAACTCGTCTATGGACGAGTCTCGAAGATCGTTCCATTCGGTGCGTTCGTCCAGGTCGGTGACGGAATCGAGGGACTCGTGCACATCTCCGAGATGTCGACGCACCACGTCGAAGCGCCCGAACAGGTCGTCACGCCCGGTGAGGAACTGTGGGTGAAGATCATCGATCTCGATCTCGCGCGTCGTCGCATCAGCCTGTCGATCAAGCAGGCGGCCGAGGGCGGCGAACTCGCAGCCGAGTATCGCGATCAATTCAAGATCGACGACCAGGGCAACTGGGTCGGCGCCGATGACGCCACCCGCGAAGCCGCGTGGTCGGACATGTACGAGGCGGGCAGCCAGCCCACCGAGTGATCCTCGTCGGCCTGACCGGGGGGATCGGGTCGGGCAAATCGTCCGTCTCCGCCCGACTTTCCGGGTTCGGAGCCGTCGTCGTCGATGCCGATGCCATCGTGCATCGGCTGCAGCGGCCGGGTACCGAGGTGTATCGCGCCATCGTCGTTCGATTCGGTGCCGGTGTGCTCGATGCCGACGGCCGAATCGTGCGACCCCGACTGGCGCAGACCGTGTTCGGCGATGCTGCGGCGCTCGCCGATCTCAATGCCATCGTGCATCCCGCGGTCGCCGCTGAAATGAACCGCGAAGTCGATGCCCGTCGATCGACGAACGACGTCGTGGTACTCGACATCCCGCTGCTCGTGGAGAATCCCAGGATCGGGCTGTGCGGAACACTGGTCGTCGATCTCGATGAAGAGCGGGCCGTGCAGCGCCTCGTCGAACAGCGCGGCTATACGGCCCACGATGCGCGTGCCCGCATCGTCAAGCAGGCGTCCCGCACGTCCCGTCGGGCGATTGCCGACTGGATCATCGATAACTCAGGCGACCGCGTTGCGTTGGAACGCGAGGTGGCTGCAGCGTGGCGCTGGATGACGCAACTCCCGATCGCAGGTCCCGACGCAGGTCGCCGTCGATGACGGTCGCAGAGCACCGATTCACGGTCGTTTCAACGTACTCACCGGCGGGTGATCAGCCGCAAGCGATCGCTGCACTCTCGGGCGGGATCGAAGCCAAGGAGCGTTTCCAAACCCTCCTCGGCATCACCGGCTCCGGCAAGTCGGCGACGATCGCCTGGACGATCGAGAAGGTGCAGCGTCCGACGCTGATTCTTGCCCCGAACAAGAGCCTCGCCGCACAGCTCGCACAGGAGATGCGCGAGTTCTTCCCGAACAATCGCGTCGAGTACTTCGTGTCGTATTACGACTACTACCAGCCCGAGGCGTACATCCCGTCGAGCGACACCTTCATCGAGAAGGACTCGTCGATCAACGACGAAATCGATCGGCTGCGTCACTCGGCTACCGCTGCACTGCTCACGCGACGCGACGTCATCGTCGTTGCGTCGGTGTCGTGCATCTACGGCATGGGAAACCCCGACGAGTACCGCGGTCACCTGGTCGAACTGCATTGTGGGGTCGACTACGACATGCAGTCGATCCTGCGCCGGCTCGTCGACCTGCAGTACGAGCGCAACGACACCGCACTCGGTCGCGGCAACTTCCGCGTGCGCGGCGACACGGTCGAGGTGCATCCCGCGTACGAGGAGTTCGTGACGCGGATCGAAATGTTCGGCGACACCGTCGACAGGATCACGGTGATCAACCCCGTCACCGGCGAAACGATCGACTCGCCGGCATCGACCGTCATCTTTCCCGCGACCCACTACGTGGCGTCCGAGGAGCGGATGAAATCGGCGATGACGAAGATCGAGGCCGAGCTCGTCGAGCGGCTCGCGTGGTTCGAGTCGCGCAACCAGTTGCTCGAGGCGCAGCGTCTGCGGATGCGCACGCGGTACGACCTCGAGATGATGACCGAGATGGGCTACTGCAACGGCATCGAGAACTACTCGATGCATATCGACGGCCGCACCTTCGGCGAGCCACCGTTCACCCTCCTCGACTACTTCCCGGACGACTATCTCCTCGTCATCGACGAGAGCCACGTCGCCGTGCCTCAGCTGCACGGCCAGTTCGCCGGGGACCGCAGCCGAAAGGACACCCTCATCGAACACGGATTCCGCCTGCCGAGCGCTCGCGAGAACCGGCCACTGCAGTTCGACGAAGTGATGGAGCGCATCCACCAGTGCATTTTCATGTCGGCGACACCCGGGGACTTCGAAATGCGCCAGAGCTCGAAGATCGTCGAGCAGATCGTGCGTCCCACCGGGCTCGTCGATCCCGAAGTGGTCGTGAAGCCGACGAAGGGGCAAATCGACGACATCATCGTTCAGGTGCAGGGTCGGGTCGCCAAGGGCGACCGCGTCCTCGTCACCACGTTGACGAAGAAGATGGCCGAGGACCTCACGGAATACCTGGTCGAGCAGGGCTTGCGGGTGCGCTACCTGCACTCGAACATCGACACGATCGAGCGCATCGAGATCCTCCGCTCGCTACGTCTTGGTGAATTCGACGTGCTCGTCGGAATCAATCTCCTGCGTGAAGGTCTCGATCTTCCCGAAGTGTCGCTCGTGGCCATCCTCGATGCGGACAAGGAGGGTTTCCTGCGCAGCGAGACGTCGCTCATCCAGATGATCGGACGTGCGGCACGCAACGTCGACGGCCAAGTGATCATGTACGCAGACAAGCGCACGAAGGCCATGGATGCCGCCATCGCCGTCACCAACGACAGGCGGACCCGGCAGCTCGCGTACAACGCCGAACACGGGATCAACCCGCAGACGATTCGCAAGGCGGTGGGTGACATCCTCTCGATGCTGCGCCCCGATTCGGCGGCGAACGTACCGAATTTGTCGGACAAGGCGGCGCGCACGCGTAAGAAAGTCGACGTCGAGTCGATGGCCCAGTCTGATCTCGAACGGCTCGTCCTCGTTCTCGAGGATGAGATGAACGAGGCTGCCGGAGAGCTGAAGTTCGAGTATGCGGCGCGGCTGCGGGATGAAATCCGCGAATTGCGCCGTGAGTTGCGCGACGCCCGATAGTCGCTCGTTATCCTTTCACCGTGAGCTCGTCGATCGTCATTCGTGGCGCTCGCGAACACAACCTGAAGAACGTCAATCTCGAAATCCCGCGCGACAAACTCGTCGTTCTCACCGGCTTGTCGGGTTCGGGCAAGAGCAGTCTCGCATTCGACACGATCTACGCCGAGGGTCAGCGCCGATACGTCGAGAGCCTGAGCGCCTACGCGCGCCAGTTTCTCGGACAGATGGACAAGCCCGACGTCGACGTGATCGAAGGCCTCTCACCGGCCATCTCCATCGATCAAAAGTCTGCATCGCGCAACCCTCGGTCCACCGTCGGCACGATCACCGAGGTCTACGATTACCTGCGGCTCCTGTACGCGCGCGTCGGTGTTCAGCACTGCGTGAAGGACGACGAGAAGCTGTCGCGTCAGACACCCCAACAGATCGTCGATCGCATCCTCGAGGTGAAGTCGGGGACGCGCTTTCAGGTCCTCGCACCGGTGGTGAAGGGTCGCAAGGGTGAGTACGACACGCTCCTCGCGCAATTCGCCGGGCAGGGCTTCACCCGCGTGCGGGTCGACGGCGACACCCACGACCTCGCCGAGTACCTCGCGGCTGGCAGGAAGCTCGCCCGTTACGAGCAACACACGATCGACGTCGTCGTTGATCGCCTCGTCGCAAAAGCGGGTATCGAACGCCGTCTCACCGACAGCCTCGAGACGGCGTTGCGACTCGCCGAGGGCACTGCGACGGTAGAGCTTCTCGATGCCAAGGGCAACGTCGCAGAGGTTCTCGCATTCAGCCAGCACCTCGCGTGCGCGAAGTGCGGCACGTCGTACGAGGAACTGGCGCCGCGCAACTTCTCCTTCAACACCCCGTACGGTGCGTGCGACACGTGTCTCGGGTTGGGGACGACGTTCGAAGTTGACGAAGAACTGGTCGTGCCCGATCCGGAATTGTCGATCAGCCAAGGGGCACTCGCGCCGTGGCGCAGCGCGCACACGATGTATTTCACGCGGATGCTCGAGTCGGTGGCGAAGGATCTCAACATCGACCTAAAAAAGCCGTGGGGCAAGCTCACCGACCGCCAGCGTCGCCTCGTGCTCGAAGGTACGGGGGAGTCGGTGCTCGTCAAGTACCGGAACCGCTACGGGCGAACACGTGAGTTCTCGACCACCTACGAAGGTGTCATCCCGTGGATCAAGCGTCGCCACGAAACCGCCGAGAGCGACTGGGCACGCGAACAGTTCGAGAGCTACATGCGCGAGAAACCCTGTCGTGCGTGCAAGGGTGCACGACTGAAGCCGGCATCCCTCGCCGTGAGGGTAAACGGCAAGTCCATCTCCCAGGTGTGCGATCTGGCGATCGGAGAATCGGCGAAGTTTCTCGCCGGGCTCCGGCTCGGAAAGCGCGACGAGATGATTGCCGCCCGGATCACGAAGGAAATCAACGCCCGACTCGGTTTCCTGCTCGACGTTGGTCTCGACTATCTCACCCTCTCGCGCTCGGCGGGCACTCTCGCCGGTGGCGAGGCGCAGCGCATCCGTCTGGCGAGTCAGATCGGGTCCGGCCTCGTCGGCACGCTCTATGTACTAGACGAACCGTCGATCGGTCTGCACCAGCGCGACAACCACCGGCTCATCGACACCCTCGTTCGGCTGCGCGACCTCGGCAACACCGTGCTCGTCGTCGAGCACGACGAAGACACGATCCGGGCCAGTGACTTCATCGTGGACATCGGACCGGGGGCGGGAGAACACGGGGGCAGCGTCGTCTACGCCGGACCGGTGAAGGGGATCCTGCGCCACGAAGGATCGATCACCGGCGACTATCTCGCCGGACGGCGAACAGTTCCATTGCCGAAGTCGCGACGTACCGCCGGATCCGATGCGATCGTCGTGAAAGGTGCCCGCGAACACAACCTGAAAAAGATCGACGTGCGCATTCCGCTCGGAATGTTCGTCGCCGTGACGGGAGTATCCGGTAGCGGCAAGAGCACCCTCGTGCGAGACATTCTCCTTCCGGCGATGATGCAGAAGATCTATTCGAGCAAGCAGTCGCCGGGTCGACACACCTCGGTAACGGGTATCGACAAGATCGACAAGGTCATCGATATGGATCAGTCGCCGATCGGCCGAACACCGCGTTCGAACCCCGCCACGTACACGGGTGTTTTCGATGACATCCGGAAGTTGTTCGCCACAACTCCCGAGGCAAAGGTTCGCGGTTACCAACCCGGGAGATTCAGTTTCAACGTCGCAGGCGGGCGATGCGAAGCATGTTCGGGGGACGGAACGATACGCATCGAGATGCAGTTCCTGCCCGACGTCTACGTGCCGTGCGAGGTGTGCAAGGGGGCGCGGTACAACCGCGACACCCTCGAAGTGGCGTTCAAGGAACGCAACATCGCCCAAGTTCTCGACATGCCGATCGACGAGGCCCTTGCGTTCTTTGCCCAGCAGCCGCGTATCGCCCGTCACTTGCAAACACTCGTCGACGTCGGGCTCGGCTACGTCCGGCTCGGACAGTCGGCGCCGACCCTTTCGGGTGGCGAGGCACAGCGTGTGAAACTCGCGGCAGAACTTGCACGACGCAGCACGGGTCACACCATGTACCTGCTCGACGAACCGACGACCGGACTTCACTTCGAGGACGTTCGTCGCCTACTCACCGTGCTCGCCCGGCTCGTCGATCAGGGCAACACGGTCGTTGTGATCGAGCACAACCTCGATGTCATCAAGACGGCCGATTGGATCATCGATCTTGGTCCCGAAGGTGGCGACGGGGGCGGCAGCATCGTCGCCCAGGGGACCCCCGAGGATGTTGCGAAGGTGAAGGGAAGTCACACGGGCCGGTTCCTCGGACCGCTCCTGCGCACGCCATGAGCCTGCGAAAACCCGACGACGTCCCCGGCGTCCCCGGGTCGTACCAATTCATCGATGCCGCGGGGCGTGTCATATATGTCGGCAAGGCGGCGAACCTGCGCAATCGCGTCGCCAATTACTTCGCCGACCCGGCGACCCTGCACCCGCGCATCGCGGCGATGGTGGGGGCAGCCGAGCGGGTGGAGTGGATCACCGTGAACACCGAGGTCGAGGCGCTCATGCTCGAGTACAACCTCATTAAGCGTCACCGTCCGCGCTTCAACGTTCGGCTTCGCGACGACAAGAGTTATCCCTATCTCGCCGTCACGCTCGACGATGCGTGGCCCCGAGCCGGGGTGATGCGCGGTCGGCAACGAAAGGGCACGAAGTATTTCGGTCCCTACGCCCAGGCGTGGGCAATCCGCGATTCACTCGATGCAGTTCTGCGCCAGTTTCCGGTGCGCACGTGCTCCGACAACAAGCTGCGCCAACACGAACGCCTCGGTCGACCATGCCTGCTGTTCCACATCGAGAAGTGTTCGGGTCCGTGCATTGGTGCGGTCGATGCACCCTCGTACGCGAATCATGTCCACGGCCTCGTCAATTTCCTGTCGGGTGACGTCGACCCGGTCGTCGAATCGCTCACGTCGAAGATGGAGTCTGCGGCCCGCGATCTCGACTTCGAGACCGCAGCCCAGTGTCGCGACCGACTCGGAGCGATCGAGCGCGTACTCGAGCGGCAGCGCATGGTCGGCGATGCAGACGAGAACTTCGACGTGCTCGGGGTGGTCGTCGAAGACGGTGCCGTGGGCTACAACGTGTTCCACGTGCGCAAAGGACGTGTTCTTGGCCGGATCGAGTCGACGCTCGACAACATTGAGGAACTTGGGGTCGACGAGCTCACCCAGCGGATCATCGAGCAGACGTACGCGGAGGAGCCGGCGCTCGGTTGGCCGCGCAGCATTCACGTCTGTGACGAGCCGCACGGTGTCGACACCGTTGCAGCGTGGTTGTCGCAGATGCGCCGAACTCCGGTGACGATCCATGTACCCCAACGCGGAGCGAAAAAGGAACTGCTCGACATGGCGCAGCGCAACGCCCGGGAACTCGTCGTGCGCGAGCGAAGTCGGCGTGCAGCCGACCACAACGCGCGAAGCAAAGCGCTGAACGAACTGCGTGACATGCTCGGGCTCGCCGAGGCACCGCTGCGGATCGAGTGCTACGACATGGCCCACCTGCACGGCACCGACTACGTGGGGGCGATGGTCGTGCTCGAGGATGGTCTTCCGGCGCGCAAGGAATACCGGACCTTTACGGTGAAAACCGTCGCCGGCAACGACGACTATGCGGCAATGGGCGAGGTGCTGCGTCGCCGCTTCGCAGCGTACGTGGCCGAACGCGACGCGCCGGTTGGAACCGTGCGGAAGAGCTTTTCCTATCCTCCGGGTTTGCTCCTCGTCGACGGCGGGAAGGGGCAACTGGGGGTCGCGGTGCGTGTGCTCGAGGAGTTCGGGTTGCGCCACGAAGTGCCCGTCGCGGCGCTGGCAAAGCGTCTCGAAGAGGTGTTCGTGCCCGGCCGCGAAACCCCCGTGCATTTTGCCCGGGGTAGCGAGTCGTTGTTCATGCTTCAAACCGCGCGCAACGAAGCCCACCGCGTCGCCAACGGCTTCCACCGTCGACGGCGGTCACGACGCATGTCGGCGAGCGATCTCGACGGCATCGAAGGCCTTGGTCCGCAGAGGCGCCAACGTCTCCTCGACGAAGTCGGGGGAATCGCGGGAGTAAATAAGGTATCGCGTGCACGACTCGCCGAGTTGTCGTGGCTGCCGGCCGACGTTGCGACGCGCGTTGCCGAGAAATTGGGACTGCCTCAGTAGAGTCCAGCCATGGCCGACATCCTCCTCATTACGGGGTTGTCCGGCGCGGGTCGCTCCCAGGCCGCCGATGTGCTCGAGGATCTCGGCTGGTTCGTCGTCGACAACATGCCGGTGGAACTCGTCGATAAGTTCGTGGAACTCGCGGGTGCGTCGGGGGAGGGGGCGCGGCTGGCACTTGTGGTCGGAGTGGCGGCCCAACAACAGGATGCAGTGGCGATGCTGCCCAGGCTGCGCCAGGCGGGTCACCACGTTCGGGTGCTCTTTCTCGACGCGTCGACGTCGGTGCTGGTGAAGAGATACACCGAGTCGCGCCGAAAACACCCTCTGCGCCAGGATTCCGGGACCCTCAGCGAAGTCATCGAACACGAACGCCGGCTGCTCGAACCGATCCGGTTGGCAGCCGACAAAGTGCTCGACACGTCCAACTTGGCCGTGGCGCAGTTCAAGCGTCAGATGACCGATTTGTTCGGCGCCGCCGACGCCGACGACGGCATGCAAGTCGCCGTCGTATCGTTCGGCTTCAAGCACGGCCTGCCGCTCGATGTGGACTGCGTGTTC
>Ga0169931_10001239_pt1 | contig 42290 bp, 29 predicted proteins | sample Kivu_15m_20L_FD_129675 | JGI IMG/M metagenome (GOLD analysis project Ga0169931, IMG submission 129675) | Freshwater microbial communities from Lake Kivu, Western Province, Rwanda to study Microbial Dark Matter (Phase II) - Kivu_15m_20L... | ecosystem: Environmental > Aquatic > Freshwater > Lake... | reverse complement strand
GAGTGACCAGAACTGACCTGCTTCGACAGCGACAGCTTTCTGCAGAGGATCTCATTATTCCCGACTCGAGTTGCCACGGGGAGTCTGAGTGCGGGTTGTAAGATCAACACGAATTCTGCATGCCGCAACCTGCCGTTTGATGAGCTGACGATCGCCTCGCTGGCCGGGACTTGCTGCCCAACGCCACGACGGCGCAGCGCGTTCTTTCAGGCTCTCCCAGGTCCGGGGTGAGGGGAGCCAGATGCTGTTTCCGCGAGAACTCCATCCGGTCGAAAATCGGCCTCAATACGCTGCCCAGCCCGCTCCAAAACTGCCGCTCAACACCGGAAGTGCCCGGTTCCAAAACGGCATTTCTGGTGCCGCAATAGAGCGATCAAGTCTCACTGGAACTGACAACATCGGCATCCCATGTGACGCTATTTCTGGCATGAAGGACAATAGAACGTCGATCGCTGTGCCTGCACAATCCGGCGAATGGTGGTCTGCCCGCAGGTTGGGCACACGTCGCCTTCGCGGTCATACACACGGTGGTGATTCTGGAAGCTGCCATCCTGATTGAGGGCATTGCGGTATGTGCCGTCGTTGAGTGTGGAACCTTCGAAGCGAATGGCTTCCGTGAGTACATGCCGGACAGCCTGATTCAGCTTTTCAATCCGCGGTCCCGAGAGGTTTTGTGCGGGGCGTCTGGGTGAGATGCCGGCGCGATGCAGGATTTCACTGGCGTACAGATTTCCAATTCCAGCCGCGATAGTCTGGTCGAGCAGGGCGACTTTGATGGGCCGGCCGGTGCCGGCGAGTCTGTTCTGCCAGTCTGCGGGCGTCATCTTGAGTGCGTCGGGGCCGAGTCGTTGCTGCAGGCCGGCGTATTGATCGGGTGTCAGGAGTGAGAGCGTACCCAGCCCGCGGCGATCCCAGAACATGAGTTCATCGGCAAGATGCGGTTCCGCCGCAGGTCTGAAGTGCCAGATGACTCGCAGATGCTCCGTAGTGGGTGGGGCGGTGACGAGCAACAGTCCGGTCATTCGAGGTTCAACCACCAGCACGCTGCGGCTGTCCAGTTCCAGAATCGCGCGTTTGCCCAGCCGATCGACGCGGGTCAGAGTCTGACCGGCCAGTGTGGAAATGGAGCGGCGATCCGGGGTGACGCTGATGGGTTTCCGAGAACACGGTGGAAACTCAATCGCGTCGATACGTCGCCCCTGGCAGTGGGGGCGAATTCCGCGGACCATGGTTTCCACTTCAGGGAGTTCGGGCATGTGGGGGGCACTTCTGGAGAAACAGGGCTGGCCTGAATCCCAATTTTTCTCAGAATTCTGAGAAAAACAAAGCAATCTGAATCGGATTCCGCGGGGCTCGGCAACAAATTCCACATTCACATTCCCTCCAGCAGAAAGCTCATTCCTTCGGTGACCGCCGCTGCATCGCTCAGTCCGCAGGCTCTGTTTCTCCAGCACGAAGGCTGGCTGAGGACTGTCGTGCGCAGTCGTCTTCAGGAAGCGGACGCGGTTGAAGATGTGATGCAGAACATTGCCCTCGCCATCGTCCGTCAGCGATCGCTGCTGGCTGACGTCAATCGGGTTGGGGCGTGGCTGTATCAGATTGCCGTCCGTCAGGTGCTCATGTATCGCCGTACAACCGGCCGACGCAGAAAGCTCCATGACCGTCTGCAACAGCAGTCGCCGGAAATCGCTGATGTCGCTGAGCCCCTCCAGGCACTCCTGCACGAAGAAACCCGCGAGAGAGTCCGGCAGGCCCTCCAGCAGCTCAGCGAGCTTGATCGCCAGGTGCTCATGCTGAAGTACTCAGAAGGCTGGAGCTACCGCGAGATCGCAGATCATCTGGGGGTTCAGGAAGATACAATCGAATATCGACTGATGCGGGCTCGCAGGAACCTGCGACAGCATCTGCGGACATTTGCAGAAGAAGGTGACCGACCATGAGCCTCTCTCCCCAAACGCAGCTGCTCATCCAGCGCTGCGTGGACAACGAGCTTTCTCCGGGCGACACCAGACAACTCCTGCGACAGCTTGATTCCGTCGCAGACGGCTGGAAGTCGCTTGCCTGCGGACTGCTTGAAGATCGCCAGCTCCGTCGATCAGTCGGCCCCGCAGGTCAGTCGATCGCATCACCATCGTTATCCACGGTGAAGCCTGCCGGGACGCTGAACTCAGTCGTCGTCAGCGCGGCTTCGGTTTCGCCGCAGAGACCGATTCACGACGGCCCTTCACCAGCAACTCGGCTGCGTGGCTGGTGGACGCATCCGGTGACTTCTCTTTCGCTCTGTGCTGCGATCGCCTTCGTTGGCGGAATGCTTGTTTCCGATGACTCCGCTCTGCCGCAGGCAAACACCCCCGGTCGCCCGCCCCTCCAGTCCGTGACGGCCAGCAGTCCCGGCTTCACAGTCCAGCTGCCTGGCGATGCAGGAGTCGGGCAGGTGCCTGTCTATGAAAGTTTCGGTGCGTTGCGGCAATCCGTTGAGCGTCATCCTTTTCTGCAGGACTTCGGCAACGATCAATCCATGCGGCTGCTTGTGGTTCCCACTGCCGATGGCCGCACCATAGTCGTCCCGATCGATCGCTCGCGGAAGCAACCTCTTCAGTGACCAGTTCCAGCTCCTTTTCAACCCCTTTTACCAATTCAGGAACGCAAATCATGATTCGCCTTCAGACACGCACGGCTGCAGGTCTGCTGCTGCCACTCTCACTGACTCTCGCCTGCTCCCGGGTCGCTTCCGGTGACGAGCCGACGCCTGCTCCCAGACAGGAACAACGCGTTGAAGTCCGTGTCGAATCCCGATCCAGCAGTACAAACGGCGATGAGCCACAGGTGAAGCGGGAAGGTCGTATCATTGTCATTGGCCCTGACGGCGTGAAAAAAGAATATGACCTCAACGCTCCCGAAGGCCGCGCGCTGATTCTCGATATGGAAGGCGGTCTTGATGCCCTCAAAATACTCGATGGCCAGCCCCCTGCCGCTGCAGCAGCCACAGCCGAAGCAGCTGCTCCGCAGGAACGTGTGATGCTGGGTGTGGCCTGCGAAGAAGCGCCCACACTGCTGCGAAAACATCTGAAGCTGAATAACAGCGGACTTGTCGTGCTTTCGGTCAGCGAAAACTCACCCGCCGCCGAAGCTCTGCTTGAACCCGATGACGTCCTGATCAGCCTCAACGACCGCCAGCTGTCCACGATCCCTCAGCTCATGGAAGTCGTTGCAGGGCTGGAAGGAAAGCCTTCCCGGCTGCAGATCATCCGCAGCGGAACCCCGATGGAAATCAGCGTAACACCACGAAAAATACCCATTCCGGAAGTGCTCCCTGCCGCGAAAGGTTTGAACCCCGGCGACCTTGAGAACATGCGTTTGCCCGGACTGAATCAGCAGCTCAATCGCATGTTTCCTGGCGTCATTATCGACGAGCAGTTTCCGGCTGACCCGCAGGCGATGGAACGCATGCTGAAAAAGCTGAGCACGCTGGCTCGGGACGAGGCTCGTCGGGCTGCCGACGGAGCGCCTGCCAGTGCCAGCCCGCCGCAACCCGAAATTCAGCAACAGCTGCAGCAGCTTCGCGAAGAACTTCAGCAGCTCCGCCGCGATCTCCAGGGAGCGAAGAAAAATTAAGTCCGGGGTTCCGCCGGACAAAGTTCGCCGGCGGTTTTTTCTGTCAGTACCAGATACAGCAGCAGGCAAATCAGAAGCGGGTTAAGGATCACCGCGATCGATACCCAGCTGAACAAAAACCAGTAGGCTTTGGGGATCAGCAGCAGCCCGAACAGCGCAGCGTATCTGCGATCCTGAATCCGCGGTGGCTCGTCCAGAAACAGAAGAAGCGGCAGGAAAAGAAAAAGCAGCTTGTAATCGAGCGAAGTCGGGGGCAGGAGCAGCATTGCGGACACGGCAACAAAAATCGACTTCCACTCCTCAGCATGTCGCAGTCTCCAGCCTGCAAGAAGCATCAATCCAAGTCCAATGTACTCAACCCACTGATAGTGTCTGTAGGAAAACTCGTGTACTGGTCGGACCGAAATATCCATTGCCCGGCAATAGGCGATGGCGACGGTCTTGACGGCTGAAACCAGGCTGTGAGAGTACGGAATACTCTGTCCCTGCAGAAGCCAAATGCGTTTCCAATGATCCTGATTTTTCGAGAGCATCTGCAGCGACCTGTCAACTGGCCCAGTGATCATTAACAGGCCAATCACGGTGAAGGCAGCAGCGAATCCCGCTGTCAGGAACAGTCGTCTCAGTCGAAATTTCATGAGATCCGGAAGCAGGAGCAGCAGGGGGAGCACCTTAGCGGCCCCCGCAAGGCCCAGACATAACGACGCAGCAACGTCGTTGCCTTTGGCGCGCAGGATCCACCAAAGTAAAACCAAAGCCACGAGCAGGATGTCCAGATTTGCTCGATCAATGGCAAACAGAAACGGATAACTCAGCATCAAAGCGATGCTCACGCGGGCGGTGCGGCTTCTTGCAGACTGGATGTAATAGGACAGCAGGAACAATGCGACGGTTGAAGTGATGAGATACCCGTAAAACGCAAATCGGCCGAATGCCTGAAGCGTAAAGAGTATGATGAAGGTAGCTGGAAAATAGATGGTAATATTAGAAGTGTACGGGTTTGTCAGTTTACGAAAAGGATTCCATATATTCCAGAAATCGTTGAAGCGATCTGCTGGCAGGAACAGAAACGTGTCAGACGGAAAGCCGGGGGAAGAGAACGGTGGTCTCATCAGCACCATGTGGTAAAGCAACGCCAGCACAAGTCCCGTGAGTATGAAAATGCTCAGGAATTTCCGCTTCTCAAATGATTCGGCATCTGTAGTGCAATTCAACGCCATTGAAGCCACCTTATGCACTGTAACTTAATTTCCTTCGTTGTCGATTGCATTGGGAAATGGCGAGTCAGACACAGCAAGCGTGTTTTCCAAACACGTCCCTTTCCGGCAACTCGTCAACCACAACTCCGGGAATATTGCTTGTGGTTTTTCCCTAACTATTCGGCACGGATATCCGTTTTGCAAATTCAGATCTTCCTGACTGCATCGATCCTGCATCCGTTAAATTCGGACTTTTAACGCTCTTCGCTTTGAGCCGCATATTCGGTTCAAACGCTGCCGCTCCCACGTCGCGAGAGACTTTGCAGGAATCCAGCGGAATGCAGGGTTGGATCGGCGTTTTGGCATTGTGCCGTCCCCTGCTACTCCCGAAACCTGTCGATCACCACGGCGCCGTGGGCTGGAAATTCGTTCATTTTGGGAAGCAGACAAGTGGCCTCAGAAAGGCTGATTGTGTGACTGATCAGAAGTTCCGGATGCAGTTGGCCGTCGGCGATCATCCGCAGCATCCGCGAGTACTCAAACGCCTGCATACCGTGACTCCCCAGCACCTCAAGTTCGCGACCGATTACAAGTCCCATGGGAATTCTGGGGTTGGCATCGCTGCCTGCCATCAGCCCCACCTGTACATGACGCCCCCGTTTGCGCAGGCAGCAGATTGAATTCCAGCACGTGCGACGACTGCCGAGAGCGTCGATGGAAACGTGCGCGCCGCGGCCACCTGTGAGCTGCCGAATGGCCTCTACGGGGTCAGATGTCTCGCCGTTGATTATGTGGGCAGCGCCGCAGCGACGGGCAGTTTCAAGACGATCTTCGCGAATATCGACTGCGATGACCTGAGCACCGAGAGCCCGGCCGATCATCACGGCTGACAGGCCAACTCCACCGCACCCATGCACAGCCAGCCATTCGCCCGCGCGCAGCCGTCCCTGGTCCGCAACGGCTCGGAAAGAAGTAGCGAAGCGGCACCCGAGACTGGCGGCGGTAACGTCACTGAGCGAATCCGGGAGGGCGACAAGGTTGACATCAGCGTGTCGGATTTCGACGTATTCTGCAAAGGCTCCCCACTGAGTGAATCCGGGCTGGGTGTAGTGATCGCAAATCTGCGGATGTCCGCTGCGACACTCATTGCAGGTGCCACAGCCGCAGCAGAAGGGGACAGTGACGCGCTGGCCGGGACGCCACTGGTTGACGTTGCTGCCCACAGCAACGACGACACCGGCAAGTTCGTGGCCTGGGACGTGCGGCAGGTGGACATCACTGTCGTGTCCCATCCAGCCGTGCCAGTCGCTGCGGCAGAGTCCACAGCTTTTGACTTCAAGCACGGCGGAATCAGGGCGCGGCGCTGGATCGGGAACTGTCTGGACGACGAGCGGTCCCTGGAATGATTCGTAGACGGCCGCTTTCATGGATCAGTACCTGACGTCGGAGACCCCGCAATTCCTTGCGGATTTTTCTTGACTTGATTCGCCCAGCCGTTCCTGAAGGAGCCCTGGAACGCAGCGGCAACGGCCACTGTGACGAGCCATAAGTGTATCCGGCGCCCGAGGGCAGTTCAAAGCTCTGACGTCACGAACTGATGGCCGGCAGGTTTGACCGTAAGCACCGGGCAGGGGGACTTGCGAACCACTTTCTCGGCGACGCTTCCCATCAGCACATGCATCAGGCCTGTCCGTCCGTGTGTGCCGATGACAATCAGATCAATGCTTTGCGTTTTTGCGTAGTCAAGGATTTCGAGGAAGGCAGCTCCGGTGCGAACTTCGCGGATGACTGATCGACCATTGTCCCAGCCACCGCCGGGAAGGTCCGCCAGCTGCTGCTGAGCCTCCTTCGTCTGGGCCTCCGCCTGAGCCTGCATGGATTCCACCGAGAACGCAGCGGCTTCGGGCACAATCATCGCGGGGTCCGGTGTCACATGCAACAAATGCAGTTCCGACTGGAATCTTGCGGCAATCGCACACGCGTAGTCCAGTGCCGGACGGCTGAATTCACTGAAGTCGGTCGGGACGAGGATGCGGTTGAGCTGGATCATGTTTGAGTTTCCGGAGGAAGTTGACGTGACCATGAGAAATGCCGCACAGCCAGGAATTCTGTCTGCAAACGGAATGCCGAATGCCTGTGACGACTGATTCCAGGGAAAACGATTCTGTGCACCAAGCGGAAAAATGCTCTGCGGACCACCGCTGCACACTTGCGGGCGAATCCGCACACTGCGACAATCCAGATCGACGAACAGGGGGGGGAAGTGGACCATGCAGGGAGTTCTCGGAGTCATTCTTGCCGGCGGCCGTGGTTCTCGTCTGGAACCGCTCACGCGAGACCGCAGCAAACCTGCCGTTCCGTTTGGCGGCTGTTTTCGGATCATCGACTTCTCACTCTCGAATTGCGTCAACAGCGGCATTCGCAAAATCCTCGTGGTGACTCAATACAAATCTGCAAGCCTCGAACGTCACATCGAACTCGGCTGGCACTTTCTCCCGGCGCAACTTGGTGAATTCGTCAGCGTCCGCCCTCCGGAACAGCGGTTGGACGAAAACTGGTACCAGGGCACCGCGGACGCTGTTTATCAGAACATCTACACCATTGAAAAAGTGCGTCCCTCCGAACTGCTGATACTCAGCGGTGACCATATCTACCGCATGGACTATTCCCGGTTCATCGCCGCTCATCGCGCCTCAAAAGCGGACGCAACGATCGCCTGTCTGCCGGTACCACTTGAAGATGGTCGGCGGTTTGGGGTGATCGGCGCGGATGAAGATGGCCGCATTCGGAAGTTTCAGGAGAAGCCGGATTGCCCCACTCCGCTCCCTGACGCCCCCGATCGGTGCCTGGCCTCCATGGGTATTTACGTCTTCAACACTGAATTCCTGTTTGATCAGCTGTGTGACGATGCCAATCACCCGGGCAGCCAGCGGGATTTCGGCCGTGATGTGATTCCGGCCATCATCGATTCGGCAAAGGTTATGGCCTGGCAATTCACGAGTTCATCGGGGGCGCCTGCCTACTGGCGAGACGTCGGTACACTCGACTCCTATTACGAAACCAGCATGGACCTCACCAGCGTTTCGCCGGAACTCAACCTCTACGATTCCACATGGCCGTTCCGTACCTATCAGCCACCACTGGCACCGCCGAAGTTTGTCATCAGCGACACCAGCAGTACCCCTCGCCGCGTTGGCACGGCTCTGGACAGCCTTGTCTGTCCCGGATCCATCATTTCCGGAGGTCAGGTCAGGCAGTCCATTCTTTCTCCGCGTGTTCGAGTGAACAGCTATTCGCAGATTTCCGGTTCGATTCTGTTCGACGGTGTGAGCGTGGGCCGCGGTGCGGTCCTGCAGCGGGCGATCGTAGACAAGGACGTGGAGATTCCTGAGGGCGCGCAGATTGGCGTTGACCCGAATGCCGACGCTGCCCGGGGGCTGACGGTCACCGAAGGGGGGGTGGTTGTCGTTCCGCGAGGCTTTCAGTTTCGTCGCTCGCACGCATAGTCGCACCTGCGGCAGCTTTGATGAACATTAACGGGGGCGATCAACTTCAGCCGCCGTTGCCCCGAACATCAAGGCAGACAACCTGTTCATCATCGCGAACATACAGGAGACCATTGGCAAGGGCTGGAGCCTGACGGGTGGTCTGCAAAACCTGGATCCGTCCTGACTCCTGATAACCTTTGGGACTGGCCACCACAAGGATCACTTCACCTTTCATGCTGGTGAACCAGAGTCGTCCATCGGCCAGAATCAGGTTGCTCTTGCCAAATCGCGGCTTCTGCCAGACAGTGCTGCGGTCTGAAATGCGAATGCAGACAAGATTTGTGATCGGGCCGGCGCTGCCACTGTTGTCAAGGGCGTATACATGGCCCTCGTGAATCACGGGTGTTTGCCATTCGGCTCGAAGCTGGCTGTCCTTTCCCAGCGATTCCCAGACGGGTTCCGCGACGATCGCCGCTCCGGAGGCTTTCAGCTGCAGAATGACGGCTCCGTGATTTTCACCGGCCGAGATCAGCAGTTCGTTTTCACTCAGCACCACAGGTGTGGCGGTATTGCAGTCGAATTCGGTGGGAAACAAATGGGCCCAGAGTTGGTCGCCGGTTTTCGGATCGAGTCCGGCCACACCGGCTGCATTGAATACCAGCACCTGCTGGCGTCCAGCAAGTTTGGCGGCGACAGGGGACGAGTAGCCGGCGTTACTGCCACCGGACTTCCAGACGAGCTTTCCGGTGTCAGCATCCCATGCGGCAGTGGCCGCGTTTTCGGCGCCGGACTGCATAATCACGAGATTATCGAGGACCAGCGGACTGCAGGAGCAGCCGTATTCGCTGGGCTGGCCACCAAGTGATTTCGGAACGTTAACGGTCCAGAGCCGTTTGCCGTCGCTGGCATTCAGAGCTGAGAGGATGCCTTCGCCCGTGTAGACGAAGACCCGCCCAGCCACTACGGTGGGCGTCGCGCGGGGGCCGTTGCCCATGGAGTTTTCGTAGGCAGGCGCAAGCGATGTTTTCCAGATTTGTTTCCCTGTTGCAGCATCAAGGGCAACAGCAAATTGTTCTGCATCTGTCTGAAACAGCGTGAATGCGCGTCCGTCACTGATGGCGATTCCGGCCATGCCGGTCCCCAATGGAACCTGCCAGAGTGTTTTCACGGAGCCGGATTTGAGCGATTGAAGGAGTCCGGTTTCGGTCGAGGTCCCGTTGCGTCCGGGCCCGAGGAACTGCGGCCAGTCATCTGCCGGAATAGCATCAGTACAGACGGCTGCCACGCAGCAGCACAGAAACCGGGCAAAGTGACTGGAACGCCGCATCGGATCACTCCTGAATGAAAAACAGACATTGCAAGGCTGGTGAGAAGCATACAAAGCTTCTCCCCCGGCCTTCCACCCCAGATTGCCCTGTCTTCGGCGGGGGCGAGGACGTATGATGGACAAGGGCGTGTCACAATCAAGCTTCACGCCGGTAGATTTCAGTTCACAAATGCAAGGGAACGAGCGCGATGACTCAGCCAGAGAACTCTGCTGAAAGCTCAGCCGCACAGCCGTCTTTCAAGCAATCACTCACGGATGCAGTCCGCGACGGTTTGCCTTTGCGGGAGCGTGTGCAGCGAATGGTGAGCGACCTGTTTCAGAGTGGCAGCCAGTCGGTGGAGGCTGCCGGTGTTGTCCTGCGGCAGGGTCTGCAGTCGGCTGCGGAACTGGCGCGGGAGTCGCTTCCGGAGAGGCAGGATTCGATTCTGCGGGAATTATTCGATGGAACGGCGGCGGGACTCGAATCCGTCGCTCAGTCAGCGCGTGATGCTGTCGAGGAGGCATCTTCGCGCGGACGTCGATTTGCTGCCGAGGACGTTCAGCGTCTGCGCGGCGACGTGGAGGGAATCGCTGGAATTCTGCGCGAGAGTCTGACATGGTTTTCCGGCAGGCTCACGGCTGACATCGGTCGCGCAGCCACCGAACTGCGAACACACGCGGAACGAGCGGCCGGGGCAGCACTGCCGGGAATTCAGTCTGCAGCCGCAAGTCTGCTCAGGCACCCAGTCCAGACGGCTTCAGAAGCCGCAGAGACAGCCGTTCGTGGTGGTCGTCTGACCCTGAGCGCAGTGCTCAAAACGGCCGGCAGTCTGCTCAGCGGTGCTGCGGAACGAGTGCGACCTGGCGGGGAAAGCGGGCCGTGAGGGATCCGACAGGCATCCGGCGGGGCATTCGCAATACGCGCCGGGCCGCCGAAGTGATCACCGTGCTGGCAAAGCACGGGTTTCGCCAATTGCTGGCTGACACCGGGATTGAACGGATTATCGGTCTGGGACAGGAACTGCTGTTGCGGAACCGCCATGAAGTGTCTCAGTCGAGGCCGCTCGAAGTGCGTTTTCGGGAAGCCCTCGAAGAGCTTGGCGGGACGTTCATCAAGCTCGGTCAGGTGCTCAGCACTCGACCGGATCTCGTGCCCCAGGAATTCTCGGACGAACTGCGTCGTCTGCGGGCGGATTGTCCGCGCGTCGCGTGGCCCGCCATTCAGGAAAGTCTCGACCACGAATTTGGCGGACGTCTGTCCATATTGTTTGCATGGATTGACGAGGAGCCTCTGGCGGCGGCTTCGATCGCTCAGGTACACGCTGCCCGCCTCGCTGACGGAACTGAGGTGGTGCTGAAGATTCTGCGGCCCGGGATTGAAGAACTCATCGCTGCCGATATGGACATTCTCAGCGAAATCGCCGCACTGCTTGAAAATCGTTTTCAGCAGCTCGGCTACAGTCCGGCGGAGACGGTTCGTGAGTTTCAGCGGGAGCTCCAGCGGGAAGTGGACATGCACCACGAGGGCCGCTCCACAGACCAGCTGCGACGGCTCTTCAATGACCAGAGTGACATCCATTTTCCAGTGGTTCACTGGCACGCATCGACCCGTCGTGTGCTGACTCTGCAGCGAATTCACGGCACACTGTTGTCGCGCATGGATTATTCAGCGCTGACGCCCGAGCGTCGCCGAAGGATTGTGGCTTCCGGTGCACGCGCTGTCTTCCGACAGTGCCTGGAATTTGGCCTGTTTCACGCTGATCCGCACCCCGGAAATATTTTCGTCTGCCCGGACGACACACTGTGCTTTATCGACTGCGGCATGACAGGGCGCATCGATCGTCAGACTCAGCAGGATCTTGCCCTGCTGGTGCTGGCTGTCATCAACGGCGATCTGGAGGGCGTTCTGGATGCCGTTTCCGCCCTCTGCAGCCCGGATCCGCTGATCCGCATGGACCGCAGCTTTCGCAGGGATGCAGCGGATTTCACCGCCAGATTTGAGCGCGGCACTATTCAGTCGCTCGACATGGCGGAACTGCTCAACGAATTCTTCTCGCTGCTGAAACGATACCGGTTGCGGTGTCCCGCAGATCTCGTGTTCCTGATTAAGGCATTGTCCACCATTCAGGGCGTCGCGCGAGAAATTGACCCGGAGTTTGATCTGATTGCTCATGGACGACCGCAACTGGAAAAACTCATCCGCGATCGCTGCAGTGCCGGCGCAGTGGCAGCGCGGCTGCGTTCGGCAGTCTGGCGATACGTTTCGCTGGCCGAGGATCTGCCTGATGAGGTTCGCGATGTCCTTGATCAACTGCGCCGTCGCGAATTCAGCGTGAATCTGCGGCATCACGGAATCGACCGACTGAACGATAACACGCTGGAACACGCCAGCGGTACAATAGCCGTCGGACTCGTAATCACAGGACTGCTGATCGCCTCGTCCGTACTCATCCTCGCAGAATCCCGCTCGGCTGAACCTGGATTCCTGCGAACTGCAGGGATCGCAGGACTGATACTCGCAGCTGGACTGGCAATACTGCTTCCCTTTCGCTGGGTCCGCCGACGAAAACAGCCCCCTCCTGGGCCCCGCAGCAGCTGAACGGTGGTAAAAGGAACTCGCGGGGAACGCCACAGAAGCAACGCCCGTCCCATTCCTGCCTCCGTCGAAAACGATTACTTCCCGACTGGTTCGCCCGTCAGCTCTCTCACGTAAAGATTCGCAAACGCTGCTGCACCAGTGGCTGCTATGGAAAGATGAGTTTGATCAGCCGCGATATTGCGCGTTTCGTCAAGAGGCTTACCATTGATGCTGAGCACCATCTTTCCGTCGCGAACCGCGGCCACGATCCTGGCCCAGCCGTCGCCGGCCAGTTGTTCTCGATTGAGCGTCTGCCCGGCGATTGAGACGTTTTGAAAGTTTTCACCCGGACGGACATCGACGATGAATTCTCGATTGGCGAGCGGTTCAGTGCTGGTCATTGCAGCTGCCACGGCTGATTTGCCGTCGTATGCCAGGATCCAGTCCTGGGGCTGCCAGTGTTTGCGGGTGGATTCGGGGGCACCCCAGCCATCGAGGTTCAGTCCCGTGTAGAGACTGCGAAAGCCTCTGGCCGCCACGGCCACGTGCTCGTCAGCAATCGGAGTTTCCGGGAGTTCCTGGATCTTCATGTTCCTGTAATGCACCACGCCGCCTTCCGATTCGATGCAGATATAGCCTTTGCGGGGACTTGCATCCGTGCCTCGCGTGACCAGTTTGCCATTCACCGACAGACTGACAGCACCATCACGGCATTCGATGCGGTAATGGTTCCATTCCGGGGACGGCCTCGAGCGTTCTTCGGTGGGAAACGCACGACTGCCACCCCGTCCGTTGACAGGTGTCATGGTGGCACCGTGAATTGGGAAAATATCGCCGTGAGTGGTGTGGCCCCGACTCTGGCCATAAGAGTTTTCGAGGACCTGTATTTCAACGCTGCGATGAAACGGTACGCCCCGCGCTGTGATGTCATCGGCCCAGACAAAAATTCCCGCATTGCCCCCCGGCACCAGATGCCGCCACTCCACCTCCAGAATAAAATTCTGATACATCCGGTCCGTACGAATCTCGCCCGTGGGCCGACCTGTACACACCAGCATCTCATCCTTGACTGACCAGGTGGCTGCCGGGGTATTGACCAGCGCCCAGCCACTCAGATCCCGACCGTTGAACAGAGGACGGAACCCATCCTGGGCTGAGACATGATTCAAAGTCACCGCGAACGTCGCGAGGCAAACCAGCAGGGAGAGACAGAGCGAATGCCGGATCATGAGACCCTCTGTGGAACGTTGCTGAAGACTGGGAACACCGCCACTTCAGGGAACTGGGGCGTAATGGAATGCAGTGGCTGCACGACAACTTTTTACAGATGCTATGAGAATCCGGATGCGGTGTCGATCGAACTCGAGATCTCCTCAGTCTGCATGTTCCGATACAGCCCGAGTGGACAGGGCCACGAGGATCAGCAGCGCAGCAGACAATGCCGGCAGCAGCAGCAGCAGCCCGGCCAGCGCCGCCTGGTTGACGCTCGATTCGCGGATCAGCGAAAACAAACGCAGAGTCAGCGTTTGCACGCGCCCACCGCCGATCTGCAGAACAATCCCGTAGTCCAGCCAGGAAAGCAACGATGTCTGCAGCAGGCAAATCAGCAACAGCCCGCGCGTCCGTGGCAGAATCGCATGTCGCCATACCGCTGCACTGCCGCCACCAAACGAACGGACCAGCTGTTCCTGGCGCTCAGCCAGATCGCTCCAGCCGTCAGAAAGAAAAACGGCGGCTGTTGCCGTCCCGAACAGCATCTGGCCGAAAAGCACTCCTGCAAGACTTCCAGCAATCCCCGTTCTCGCCGCCAGATCAAACAGACAGACTCCCGCAACAACCGGTGAAATCACAAACGGCAGCAACAGCAGCGCGCGACTCAAACGCCGGATCACACCCCGACTGCGGCGGACAGATCGACTGATCAACAGACCAAACAGAGTCGACATCACGCCTGAAACCAGACTCAGGAGGCCACCAGTGACGGCAGCCTGCAACAGCCCTGAGTAGCCCAGCAGCTGCCGCCACGGGCCTCCATCAAGGCGGTCCGGCAGGAGTCGCGGATAGCTCCAGCCACTGCCCGCGGAAAGCAGCAACAACAACAGCTGCGGAGTCAGCAGAAGAACCAGCATCGGAGCTGCTCCCCCACGCCACCAGTTTCGCTCAACACCCCTTTGATGCTCAGCCATCCCCGGACTCCAGCTTGTCAGTGCGGTCCAGCCCCGCATATCCCGACAGCTTCCAGACCGCCAATCCCGCCAGACACAGGTAAACCACCGCATGGACAAACGCCTGCGGACGTTCTTCAAGCACAAACTGCCCGGAACTCTGCTGAATCAGCACTGAAAGCATTCGAGGAGACTGCTGACCAAGCAGCAGCGGAAGCTCCCACGCACTGAAGTTCCATAACAACATCAGCAGCAGCAGGAAGCGGGAGCGACGCCAGAGCATCGGAATCGCCACATGTCGCAGAGCAAAAGTCCTCGATGCTCCAAGGCTGCAGGCAACCGTAAGATAGTCGTCAATCCTGATGGCCATCCACGTCCGAGTCAGAAACAGCACCAGCAGCGGAATCGACGCCGCTGTCATCGTCAACAGCAGTCCCGTTCCATGTCGATCCTGCACAAGCACCGGAAAATCTTCCACCCCGTCAGTCAGTCCCAGCCACCAGCACAGCCGCGACAACAGCCCACCACGACTTAGAACTACGCCCCCAAGAAAGCCCTGCACCGCCGGGGGAATCGCCAGCGGCAGACACCACAGGGCCTGAAGCCGCAAATCGGTACGCAGACGGCGACTGCCTGTCACCATCGACAATGCTGCCAGCCATCCCAGAGTTGTGGAGCAGACGGCAAGCGCTCCACTCAGTAACAGACTCCGCCAAAGCCGGCTGCCCGATATGGCCAACTGCCAGTGCTCCAGTGTCCAGCCGGCGGATATCAGCCCAACTCCTCCCAAACTGAATGCCACCGCGTACCCTGCCATCCAAAACAGCGCAAGGCCCAGCAAACTGATCAGCAGCCAGCCTGACACCTGGTCCCAAACTGCCAATCGCATCCCCGCTCCCCGCTAGCGTTTTAGTTTACGTCAATAATCTCACGGCGGAATCCCTGCACCAGTCGCATCATCACTTCCGCCGCAGGTTCCGGCAATGCCCTCTCCCGCAGTTCCTCCCGCGATGGAGCCCGTGAACGACCCGGAATGCCAGCGAATTTCTCACGCCAGTCCGCAGAGAGCTTCTGCAGGGACAAAACCGTCCCGTCACCCCAGACTTCAGGTTTTGCCTTTTCCAGCTGCGCAGCCGGAGAGATCAGGAAATCAATCACAAACAATGCCCCGGCAACATTCGGTGCATTCGACGGAATGCCCAGATAATGCGAATTTCGAATGCTGCCAAACTCAGGAACATACCCCTTTGACGCATCCGGCAGCACTCCCTGCATCACTTTATTATCCACCTCACCATCATTGCTGCTCATCGTGAAATCCACTTCACCAGTGTTGAACAACAGATGCAGTTGCGACACATCTTCAGGAAAAGTCTGCCCGGCACGCCATAAGTACGGCCGCACTCCGCGAATCCAGTCCCACAATCGAACTGAAGCCGTCTTCCAAAGGGAATCCGCAAGCGGTCGCGTGAATGCCTGTCTGTCGCCACTGAGCTCAATCAGGAGTGATTTCAGAAACGTCATCCCAGTGAAGCTCACGTCCCACGTGAATCGCCCCGGATTTCCCTGAATCCAGCGCGACAGGTCGTCCAGCGTCTGCGGCGGTCGTACGACGCGACTGCTGTGATGAATCAAAGCGAACTGCACGCTTCCCCATGGACACTCATAACCCTCAATCGGCTGCTGAAAGTCCGTACTGATAAAGGGATCGTCCCAGTCGATCCACTGCGCATTTGGCAGCTGTTGCACAAAGGGCCCCTGCAACGCAGAAATCCGCCGCAGCTGATAAAAGGTCTCGCCGTTGATCCAGACGACATCGATGTCTCCGGGATCGCGTCCTGCATCCCTTTCAACCTGCATCCTCCCGACCAGCTCCGAGCCCCGAAGTCCACTGAATTCCAGTTGAATTCCATGCTTTTCCCGCAATTGCTGAGATACCCAGCCCTGCATCCATCGATTGATAGCCGAATCACCATCCCACATGGCAATTCGCACCCGACTGCCTGCAGCCGCCTCCTGCACTGCCGGCCACGGCAGCTGCAGAGCAGACTGGCCGGAAGACGCAAGGGGGAAAGCCGCCCGATGATCGCCGGAACAGCCCCCGAACAGCCACGGAAAGGTCACCAACATGCCTGCAGCAGCCCTGCAACCTCTTCGGCGGGAATACTGCCCATAGAGTCCGGAACTCAAATTCCCCTCCACTTCCACTCGCAGCCTCCCGATTCCAACACCGGCCCATCTGGTTTCCAGATGCATTCTTTGAAGAGTCACTGCCGCTGTCAAATCCAGACACAGGCAGACAGACACCTTTGCAGGGTGCTAACACCCAGTGGCAGTCACTTTGTCGCTTTGTCGCCCTTCACTCTGCGAAAGAACTTCCAACGCCGTTCTTTCGCGGAGCGAAAGACGACTATCGGCAGGATCAGGAGGTCCGGGTGCCATGCAGCTTTGCACTCAAGGTGCCATGCACCTTTACAGAAATGGCGTGTGTTTTTACTGTATTTCTGGCAGAGCTGTGATCTGAATTCCAGCCGGGGCGAAGTGCGATCACGCGCTGATCCGAACCGCCCCCGAAATCTGCCTGGGTGTACATCTATGTCCACACTATTTCTCCGTTCGGCTCATGCCGAGGCCCACCAGCACAAAGCAGGCTCTTTTCTTCCCTGCTGTTCTCCGGTAAACTTCGCGAATCGGCCAAGTACGCCAGCCATTTTCCCCCACCGTCAGGTGCCTGCCATGCGAGTTTCCCACCTCCTGCTGATCAGCGTCTGCTGCATCTGCGGCCCTCTGCTGGTTGTTCCCGCTCAGGCTCAGACGCCAACCCGACAGACAATCGACTTCAACCGACAGATTCGTCCGATTCTGTCTAACCGTTGTCTGGCCTGCCATGGCCCGGACGAAGGTCAGCGACAGTCTGGCCTGCGGCTGGACGAAGTCAGCAGTTCGACAAGGCCGCTTGAATCCGGGCACACCGCCGTGGTGCCCGGGCAGCCGGACCGCAGCGAGCTTCTGCGTCGGGTGCTGAGCAGCGACGCCGACATTCGCATGCCACCCCCGGAGTTTGGGGCTCCGCTCACAGCCGACGAACAGGCTCTGCTGCGAGAATGGATTCAGCAGGGTGCTCCGTTTGCCAGGCACTGGTCCTATGTCCCCCCCGAACGCCCCGCCGTCCCGGCTCCTGCTGCAACTTACTCCAACTGGCCACGCAACCCGATTGATCATTTTGTACTGCAGCAGCTGGCATCCCGGCAGCTTCAGCCTGCGGCACAGGCAGACGCGCAGACGCTTGTCCGGCGGGTGTTTCTCGATCTGACTGGACTTCCGCCAACACTCGACGAAGCCCGCGACTGGTCTGCTCGCCTGCAAACAGCGATCCCGGACAACAGCAGCAGTCCGCCGATTTTTCATGCGGACGTCTGGAGCCAGCTCATCGATCATCTCATGTCCCGCCCCGAATTTGGTGAACACTGGGCTCGTAAATGGCTGGATCTTGCCCGCTACGCCGATTCTGCCGGGTACGCCGACGATCCCGCTCGCACGATCTGGCCCTGGCGGGACTGGGTTATCAGGGCCATCAGTTCAGGCATGCCCTTTGATCAATTCACAGTCGAGCAGCTGGCAGGTGACTTGCTGCCCAACCCCACTGAGGACCAGGTCATCGCCACCGGCTTCCACCGGAACACCATGACCAATAACGAAGGCGGAACCCAGGATGAAGAGTTTCGGAATGTGGCGGTAGTGGACCGAGTGAACACGACGATGGCCGTGTGGATGGGGACGACTTTCGCCTGCGCACAGTGTCACTCCCACAAATACGATCCCATCACTCAGGAGGAATACTTCAAAGTCTTCGCGATTCTGAACAACACCGAGGACGCCGATCGCGGTGATGATTCCCCCAAACTCCAGCTGTTCACTCCGGAACAGAAATCCCGTCGCAGCGAACTCACATCACGCCTTGCCCAGCTCAAAACACTCCTTGAAACCCCGACTCCCGAGCTGATCAGGTCGCAGTCCGCGTGGGAACAGCGACTGCGTGTTCCTGCAGAATGGGCGCGTCTGAAAGCTGCTGCAGCACGTCGTAACAGCGGCCAGCCGATCACTCTCGATGAGAACGGAATCGTGTTCCTGAATGGTCCGGCCGACAAGGACAGCACACTGGTCGAGATCCCTCTCGAATCGCTCGCCCGCATCCCGCAGTTCGCAGAACAGGGCCTCGCAGCCGTTCAGCTGGAAACCCTGCCGTCAGAGCAACTTCCAGCCGGTGGTGCCGGGTATGGCGGAGGCAACTTTGTGATCACGGAAATCCGCGCCCAGCTGCTGCCCGCTGGTGATCCGCGGCCGGCAGCCCGGTTTGTTCGCATTGATCTCCCGGGTGACGGCAAAATTCTGTCCCTCGCCGAGGTCCAGGTCTTCTCGAATGTCACCAACGTTGCCTCGGCGGGCACCGCCACTCAAAGCTCAACCGATTTCGCTGGTCCCGCACAGCTGGCCATCGACAACACAACGGACGGCAACTACGAAAAAAAATCCGTCACCCATACCGCCGTGTCGAAAGATCCCTGGTGGGAACTCGACCTCAATGCTGCCTTGCCTGTCGAAAAAATCGCGGTCTGGAACCGCACCGGAAACGGCATTCACACGCGGCTGGCCGGAGCCATCGTTCGACTGCTCGATGCTGATCGTCGGGAAATCTGGTCCGCCACCATCGCTGAAGCTCCCAATCCGTCGGTCGAATTCAATCCCGGCAATCAGCGAGAAATTCGCTTTGTTGCCGCTGCCGCAGACTACAGCCAGCCAGCCTTCAACCCTGAGGAAGTGCTCGATGGCCGGACGGAACCGGACAATGGCTGGGCAGTTGGTGGTGATGCCGGACGTTCCCACAATCTGACGCTCATCCCCGAATCTCCAATTCCAGTCCGCGAAGGTGGTACCCTCCGTCTCGTACTCGAACAGAACTCCCCCTACGCCGCTCACCTGCTCGGCCGTTTCCAGCTCAACGGTTCCGCTCATCCGGCTGCAATCGAACGTGCTCAGGTCCCGGCCGGTCTTCTGGCCGTGATCCAGCAGCCGGTGGAACAGCGAAGTTCGGAAGATTCCGCCGCACTCGCCGATTTCTTCCGCCGCAACGCCGCCTCGGAGCTGGCCGCAGCACGCTCCGAAATCGCTGCTCTGCAGAAGGAGTTCGACTCCATGCAGCCAGGTGCGTCCGTGCTTGTCATGAAGGAACTCACCCCCGATCGCCGCCGTAAAACCCTCCTGCAGTACCGAGGAAACTATCTTGACCGCGGCCCCGAAGTTCACGAAGGCGTCCCCGCCATTTTTCCGCCACTGTCGCCCGATCAGCCGGCCAATCGGCTCACACTTGCCCGCTGGCTCGTCAGTCCTCAAAACCCGCTGACTGCTCGTGTCGTCGCCAATCGATACTGGGAAGACATCTTCGGCCGCGGCATCGTAGGCACCAGTGAAGAATTCGGGTCGCAGGGCGAACTGCCGACGCACCCGGAACTGCTCGACTGGCTCGCCGTTGAACTGCAAGACTCGGCATGGAACACCCGACACCTGCTCAAACTGCTTGTCAGTTCCGCCACCTATCTCCAGTCGGCTCGTGTCAGCCCGGAACTCGCGGCTCTCGATCCCGACAATCGCTGGCTGTCACGCGGACCACGCGTGCGACTCAGTTCCGAAATGGTGCGCGACCAAACCCTCGCCGTTGCCGGACTGCTCAGCCGGAAAATGTATGGCCCACCGGTGAAGCCGCCTCAGCCCAGCATGGGACTCTCAGCCGCCTTCGGCAGCTCCACGGACTGGCAGACCAGCATGGGAGAGGATCGGTATCGTCGAGCGATTTACACCACGTGGCGCCGCAGCAATCCCTATCCCTCCATGGCCACCTTCGACGCCCCTAACCGGGAAGTCTGCACCCTGCGCCGCAACCGCACCAACACTCCTCTGCAGGCACTCGTCACCCTGAATGACCCCGTCTACGTCGAAGCCGCACAAGCTCTTGCGAGACGAATCCTGCAGCAGCCAGGGGATGATCAGCAGCGACTGGCATGGGCCTTCGAACAGGCGTTGCTGCGCCAACCCTCGGCCGCAGAACTCCAGTCCCTCTCTTTACTCCTGACAGACGCACGCAGTGAAGCAATCGCAGACCCCGCAGCAGCAGCGAAACTCGCCACTGAACCGCTTGGAACACTGCCCGAAGGACTCAGCCCCACAGACGCTGCTGCATTCACCGTCGTCGGAAATGTCATCCTCAATCTCGATGAAATGCTCATGAAACGGTGATCCAGGAGCACAGCTGGTCAGCAGTCAATAGTCCCCATTCCCCATTCCACCGCCACTCTTCCCGACTGGCGTTTTCATGAGTTTGCCAGGCCCTTGTTTGCCTTTGCCTTTGCAGTGCTGAATTCAGACACGTTTCATGTCCAGCAGCTGCGTTCGGGGCGGGATCGCAGGGAGTTGGCTTCGGCGTCGTTAACGAACTCTTTTTTCACCGGGTCAAAGGTCAACCGACGTCCGAGGATCCATGAGAATGAGGCGGCGAAGCTGGCGATGTGGGAGTGGAGCATGACTTCCGGGTTGGTGATTGTGGGTTTTCGTGAGCGAACGCAGTCGAAGAAGTTTCGAGCGTGAATCTGTGCATCGATGCCGCGTGTCTTGCGAATTTTCTCCGTTGACGATGGCACCCCACCCAGCTGCACTTCGATGCCGTCGTCTCCCACCTCGACAGAACCTTCACTGCCGACAAACTTCACTGGGCACAAACCCAGCTTTGTGTTCCAGTTCGGGCTCCGATCTCCAAATGGTGTTTTCAGGAAATCGAGGAACAGTTTCACGCCGTTTGCATAGCGGCAGGTAATCCCGATTGGACTGGGATCGAATTCAACAGGTGTTGTTCCATCAGCGTTGTTGGCCCACTGGCACAGGTCAACGGTATGAGCTCCCCAGTCAAGCAGCCGAGCTCCGGATTCAAAGTCAAACTGACCGCGCCATTTGCCGGCGACGTAGGCGGAGTTGTAGGGACGCCACGGTGCCGGGCCAAGCCAGAGGTTCCAGTCGCAGACATCCGCAGCGGGAGTTGGTTCGCCGGGAAGCCACGTATTGCCGAGCTCAGGTGTGTAGACCGAGGCGTGCAGCATTTCGAGCTTTCCCAGTTTTCCGGCCTGAGCCATCTCGACTGCGGTTTGAAACTGCGGCACGCTTCTCCGCTGAGTTCCGGCCTGGAAGATGCGGCCTGTGCGTTTCATTGTGGCCGCCAGATCCAGCACGTTCTGAATGGACAAACCGCAAGGCTTCTCGCAGTACACATCTTTTCCGGCCTCGGCGGCAAGGATCGAGGCTGGTGTGTGCCAGCGATCGCCGGTCGCTACTATTACGGCGTCAATGTCCCTGCGTTCGAGCATTTGCCGCATGTCGCTGAAGAGTGCGCAGTCCGAGTTTCCGGCAAGTTTATCCACAAGCATTTTGCCTGCTTCGCGGCGGCTTTTCTGTACGTCAGCAATCGCGACGCAACGAACGTCCTCAAGTCCGAGCATTGACGTCAGCACATACGTGCAGCGGGGCCCGATGCCAATCACGCCAAGATTAATCTTCTCGCTGGGCGGCACCGCGCCGTTTCGCCCCAGCACGTGTGCCGGAAGAATTGTCGGCAAGCCCATGGTTGCTCCCGCAGCAATCCCGGAAACAGCCTGACGCCTTGTGAGATGCAAACGGCCTGCTGATGACATGGTGCCGTTTTCAGATGGTATTCGGTCGGTCATTTTTGCTCTCGTGGTTTCAGGCCTGTGGTTGATTTCGCAGTCAGGTACAGCAACCCTGCCGCAGGATCCTACCAGTGAAGAACGCCACTTTGCAAGCGATCCCGATTCGAGCAGATGGCGAGTTGTGCGTCTGTCGCAGGCCGTTGGTCGAAATGCTGTGCGCGCGGATTCAGGAGCAGGATCAGATCATTGCATCACAGCAAAAGCGAATCGAGGAACTCGAGCGACGACTTGGCATGAACTCGGGCAATTCCTCGCTGCCACCGTCGAGCGACAGACCAGGGCAGCAGCCCGTGAGCACGGCGAAGCCGAAATCCAAACGCAAACGCGGAGGTCAGGCTGGGCATGTCAAGCGAACTTGTGATCTGATTCCCACGGAAGCCTGCGACCGAGTGGTTCATCGTCCAGAGACGTGCAGCGATTGCGGTGCACGGTGACAACCACAGTGAATCGCACAGACAGGGCACTGAAAAGTGTCCATCATCTGTGGAATCTGTGAAATCTGTGGTCCAAATTCGAATCCCTTGTTTTCACCACAGATCACGCAGATTGCACAGATGCGCGACCGAGCATGTGATCTGGAATCTGTTCCAAAACTGACAGATTCATGATTGAAATCATCGCTGGTCCAGACGCATGCAGCGCGCCTCGCAAGCAGAAAACCTGTTGATGGTCTCCCGGGGGTCTGGGGGCTGGCCCCCAGCTTCCCTGCAAGACGTCCCCACAAGTTTCCAGTCTGCTTCTCGGGATCTTTATACACGCAGAACTCTAAGTCCCGTGTCATCGGCATCTATAGGATGCCTTTTGCGAAGCCGACCTCGGAAAGCGAACGCTCTGTGAACGGTCACAAAAGGACACACCCCGGAGGATGTCCGGGGTGCGAGCGAGACGTTTACAATTCGTTGCGTTGCGGAAGCGGATCTCAGCCGGCAGCCACGGGCGCTGTGTCCTCTGAGGTCGCAGTTTCGACAAGGCTGCCTTCGAATCCCAGCTGTTTCTGGTCTCCGACTTCGCGAACGACCACTTTGATCGTGTTCTGTCCGTCGAAAGTACCTCGGAGAATCTCTTCTGAAAGCGGATCTTCGATGTATTTCTCGACACTGCGTCGGAGCGGTCGTGCACCGTAGTCAAGACCGTCACCGGCTTCACCCTTATCGATGATAAATCCGCGTGCTTCGTCGGTGAGGACCATGTTCTTGCCGCGTTCCCGGAGCCGATCGAAAACCTTACGGAGTTCGATATCGACGATCTGCATGAGTTCGACTCGTGTGAGTTTCCGGAAGACGACAACCTCGTCAAGACGCCCGAGGAACTCAGGTTTGAACTGTTTCTGCAGTTCGTGCATGAGGTTGATCTTCATGTCATCGTATGACCGTTCAGCATCGCGCTCGCGAAGCGTATGCAGGCCCATGCTGCCGCCGTGAGCCATGCGGGCTGCTCCGGCGTTGGTGGTCATGATCAGAACCACATTCTTGAAGTCCACTCGACGACCAAAGCTGTCGGTGAGATGCCCTTCTTCCATAATCTGGAGCAGCATGTTGTAGACATCGGGGTGTGCTTTTTCGATCTCATCGAGCAGCACCACAGCGTATGGACGGCGACGGATTTTCTCGGTCAGCTGTCCGCCCTCCTCGAAGCCCACGTAGCCTGGAGGAGCACCAATCAGGCGGCTGACGTTGTGTTTCTCCATGTATTCGGACATGTCAATCTGAATCAGCGCATCTTCGTCGCCAAACATGAACTCGGCGAGCGTTTTTGCGAGGAGTGTTTTGCCGACACCAGTGGGACCGCAAAACAGAAAGGCTCCGGTGGGACGTTTGGGGTCCTTGAGCCCGCTGCGGCTGCGGCGGACGGCTTTGCAGACCTGAGAAATCGCCTGATCCTGGCTGATCACGCGTTTGTGAAGTTCCTGCTCCATCTGGAGCAGACGCACGGCGTCTTCGCTGGACAGTCGCGTGAGCGGAATGCCGGTCATGCGGGCCACGACCTCAGCGATCACCTCCGCATCCACCACGCCGTCCGTCTGACGAGACCGTTCCTTCCATTCTTCGGTGAGCTCATCCTTTTTTCGGCGGAGCTTTTCGGCCTGGTCGCGGAAGCTGGCCGCCTTTTCGAACTGCTGCTCGGCAACAGCTTTCTCTTTGGCCGCATTCAGTCTCTGGATTTCCTCTTCAAGCTCCTTCAGGTCCGGTGGGCGAACCATGGATTTGAGTCGCACGCGGGCACCGGCCTCATCGATGACATCAATCGCCTTGTCCGGAAGGCAGCGGGCAGTGATATAACGATTGGACATCTCGACGGCCGCTTCGAGTGCGTCATCAGTGATCTGTACGCGATGGTGTTCCTCGTATCGATCGCGAAGCCCTTTGAGAATCTCGATTGCCTGGGAGGCAGACGGGGGCTCTACCATTACGGTCTGGAAGCGGCGTTCGAGAGCTTTGTCCTTCTCGATGTACTTGCGGTACTCATCCAGCGTTGTGGCTCCGATGCACTGAATCTCACCGCGGCTGAGTGCTGGTTTGAGCACGTTGGATGCATCAATTGCTCCTTCGGCACCACCAGCCCCCACCAATGTGTGGAGTTCGTCAATGAACAAGATGGTGTTGCGGGCGCGGCGAACCTCGTTCATCACCGCCTTGATTCGCTCTTCAAACTGTCCCCGATACTTCGTGCCCGCCACCATCATCGCAAGGTCAAGCACGATGATACGACGGTCGGCCAGAATGTCGGGCACAGCACCATCAACCACCATCTGAGCGAAGCCCTCGACGATGGCCGTCTTGCCGACTCCGGCCTCGCCGAGCAGCACTGGGTTGTTTTTCTGGCGTCGGCAGAGAATTTGCACGACACGCTCGATTTCCCGTTCGCGACCAATCACCGGATCCAGCTTTTTCTGGCGGGCCAGCTCTGTCAGGTCGCGGCCGAAACTGTCAAGAGCCGGCGTTTTACTGCGACTGCCACCTTTTTGCGGTGCAGCTGTTCCCGGGGCAGAACCGCCTCGCTCTTCACTGCCCGGCTCGGCCGATTCCATGCCGTGACCCAGCAGATTGAGCACCTCTTCGCGGACATCGTCAAGCTTCATGCCGAGATTCATCAGAACCTGAGCCGCCACGCCCTCCTGCTCGCGAAGTAACCCCAGCAGCAAATGCTCGGTTCCCACGTAGTTGTGGTTCAGGTTCCGCGCCTCGTCCATGGCGTACTCGATGACCTTCTTGGCCCGAGGCGTCTGAGGGAGTTTTCCCATGGTCACCATGTCCGGCCCGGTCTGGACGATTTTCTCGACCTCGATCCGAATTTTGCGAAGATCCACGTCCAGATTCTTCAGGACGTTGGCTGCGACGCCCGAACCTTCCTTTACCAAACCCAGGAGAATGTGCTCGGTCCCGATGTATTCATGGTTGAATCGCTGGGCTTCCTGGTTCGCCAGCTGCATCACTTTTCGGGCCCGATCAGTAAAACGCTCGTACATTCGACGTCCTCGGTCTTGTCGATTTGTGTTCGTAAAAGTTCTGACTACCTACTTTAGCGACTGATCTCAGAAAAAACGAATTTTTTGGCCAGGGATCCTGACGTTGCAGCCATTCCCGTTGGGAATAACCGCTGCGCGAGGCAGGCAGACAGCCAAAATGGCAGCTTTGGATCAGATTTGCCATTTTCCGCCTTTCGCAGCGAATTCTGTTCCGAAGTTTAGGAGCCTCGGGGAAAACGGGCAAGTGTCAGCGGGGCAGCTGCCAGCGCGACAGCCGAACGGGACTGACTTCGCGTTGTACGGTGTGCCCGGAGGGTCAAGCTGCGAGGGTAAAACCCTGCAAAATTATTCGTGGGCACTGAACACCGCTCCACCATCCCACGGCGATGCTGCTGTTTATGGCGCTGCGGCAGATCTATTCCATTTCCGCAGTTCCAGTGACCGAATTTCAGCGCCCACCTGATCGCTCCAGTGAAAGAAACCAAACCGGCGGTCTTCCGAATCGGGGAGCTGCCACGCGGCAGCCGGTTGCCCATTCAGCCACAACTCCAGACGGTTCCCGTCAATCTCAACCGCCGCCTGCTGCCACGGGTCACCGGAGAGTTCACAGCGTGATTCTTCGATTTTCCTGCAGGCCTCCCGCACCGAGGCTGCTGAGATTTCAGGTCGCGGTCCGCAGACCTGTGAGAGCCTGCCAACAGAGATTCCAGCACCGGGTTCAAGAAACAGCACGTGGTCTCCCACAACCGGATGTACGAGCCAGCGTCCCGGTTCCCAGCGGAACGACCAGCTGATCCGCAGTCGCTCGGGGAGTGGCACCATGAACTGCAGGAGGCCCGGACGCCAGCAGCCCGCTGACTCGCTGCGATATGCCCCCACCAGCCGAGCCTCATCTGCACGCCAGTCAGCATCACTCGCACGCTCCACTCGAAGCGAACCACCACCGGGCAGCAGTGGCTGTCGCCACCCGCTCAGCGATGTGTTGAATGGAAGCTCAACGATGTCCGGCTGCTCTGCAGCCGTCTCCAGCTGCAGTTCCTCGATCACAGCGCCCGGAACGCGCCCGCAGCGAAGCATCAGCCATGGCAGCTCGCGACCTGTCAGTGTCCCCTGCAACAGAGGTCTCTCGTTCAGCGTCAGCGTCAGGTCCATTCCACGCCGTTCCAGCTGGTATCGTGCAGAGGATGCATCAGCAGGAATCTTCGCTGCCGCCTCCTGACAGACGCCGCCAAAGTCCGGCAGTGGCAGGGAATCGGGCCCGCCAGCCTCCGCAGCGGCCCCGCGCACTGTTAACCGAAATGTGAAATCTCCTGCAATCGGTCGTTTGAGGATCCCGAATACTTCAGCGCTTCGTGGAGCGAGCAGCACGCGACCATCCGGCAATGCCAGCCAATCGCAGTTTGCAGTGCCGGGGACGGTGACCGAGTTGTCTGAATTCGACAGTACCCGCCAGCCACCAAGTCGCCCTGCGGGTGAATCCGGAGCCAGTGCCGTGTCGGCGGCGCCGGCGTTGGATTTCCCGGACTCTGAATGCGCTGTGTGCTCCAGCCTCGCTCGCAGTCCCGCCAGCAGCTGCAGCACCCTGGCGTCCGCTGCATTTGTGTGCTGCTGGTCAATCTGCCAGTCGAACAGATCGCTGTTGATGATCCTCCGTGATACCGCCGCGAGCTCTGGCCGCGCATGACCTTCGTCGAGCACAGCCAGCAGCAGCCAGCGAAGCCCTTTGCCTTCGGCAGACAGCATCGGCAACAGCCTTTCAAGCTGATCAATCGCATCCGGGCGTCGAGCGATCACTGCGCACAGTGCCAGTGCCGCTGTGCCTTCCGCACGTGTGCGCGCATTCGTCGCTGTGAACTGCCTCAGACGGGATTCCGCATCACTCAGGCGGCCCGTTCGTATCGCCACACGAATCCACTCCTGCAAAGGCGAATCAACCCTACGACCGCCCGCAGTCCCCTCTGTGATCCCCTGCTCCACAATCACTCCAGCTGATCGCAGCCTTCCGCCTCCCGGAGGCAGTACCCAGTCTGCCAGACGCTGCCATCGCTGCTCGTCAGAAAGATCCCGACATTCCCGCAGCACCTCGTCAGCGCGCTGCAGCTGCACCCACTCATCCGCAATGCTCATCATCTGATCCGCCTGCTCTTTCGGCTCAGCGGTGACCGTCTCTGACTGTCGGCGCAGCAATCCCTGCAGGTCGGAATTCGTGATCTGTTCCGGCCAGTCACCGCGGAGGACCATCCGACGGACCCTGTAAGGAGACCGACCGCGGCGAAAGCACAGGCCGGGCCGAGTATCGGCCAGAGGGGCCAGAGGCAGTTCCAGAACCTGCTGATCATTGATCGTCAGCACTCCCCTGTCCCGTTCCACACGAAGGCTGGCGGAATTCCAGCCAGACCGCACCGGAAGTGCAGAGGCCAAAGCGCCCCCCGCATGGAACTCACAGTCAGGCGGAAACATCGTCCATTCCAGGCCGTCTGACGGAATGCCATGCACAAAAACTCCCTCTGGACGCACCTGAATGGCCACTGACCCCAGTGCCACGCAGGCACCATCATCACCGGGCTGATATTCATACTCCCACGTGAGCACTTCACCAGCGTACAACGGTCGCGAATACTGCAGAAAACCAACGCTTGATAACGGAAAGATGGCTCCCGGACTGCCACCCTCGCCTGCGCTGCGACCGATAATCACATCATCCGTAACAGACCAGTCGGAATTGGTGGTCGGTGGTGATGGACCGCTGCGCACTGTGGCTGGTGCTACGGTTGGAACACGATCACTGCGAGGCAGCAACTGACCATAGCGGTGGGCACTCCAGCCGCGAAGGGACGAATCAGCTGACAGCCGAACCTCGCGCGGTACTGTGACTGCATCATTCAGCTCGAGGTCACTGAATACTCCCATTCCCGAGCCATCGATCTGCATCATCAGCCAGGGAGAAGATGTGTCCAGCACCGGCATGTGCCACTGCGGGTGGCCGTTCACCTGGAGGCTGATTTGTTCCCCAGTCACACGAACTGAGTGCCAGCCGAATTCATTTGGTCGATGAAATCGCCCTGTCCGCGACAGTGTCGCCTGACTCCCTGTACCGCCAACCAGCGTTCGATCGGACGCTGCCGCCGTGAACACCGCAAATCCATCAAAACCCGTACCGGACTGCTGCGACGGGTTCAGCAGCGTTCGCAGTGAAAACATGAACGGTCCAGCGACAGGCCATGGTAACAGACATGTGGCGGAACTGCGGGACGCCTGGTGCAGCAGGACTCCATCACCCGTCACATGTGCAGCCTGCAGCAACGGACCACCACTGCGGCCGAATTCCGGATCTTCACACCAAATCAGTCCCCCCGGCGGTGTCCGCTCAGACCGATGCGACTGCAGCACTGTGCGCATACTCGGACCGGGCTGCCGCATGATGGCATCATACAAGGGGAAGCTGAAATCGATCCCGGATCGCTGCAGTGACCACAGCAGTTGTTGATCGATGCGCTGCTCATTCACGTCCTCTGTACGTTGTCGCCGCAGCAGCTGCTCTGCGTCATCAGTTGCCGCAGTGATACGGCCCTGCTCCAGATACAGCATCAGCCGTGCGAGTTGTGCGGGAGCGTGGCCCAGCTGCACAAGTCTGCCAAGGCGTTCTTCGAGTTCCCCGGTAATCCCTGCAGCAACCGCGGTGCGGGTGAGTTCTGCGAGCGGTACGATCGGAGTCTGCTGACGGCCTGCAGACGACGCGAACCAGCGTTCACGAACTCGCTCTGGGAGCGATGCGACCAGCAGCGGGCTCGGTGCTGTCGGTGGCCAGACAGGTTCAGAAATAAGCAACTCGCGGCCGTTCGCCAAAAACAGAAGTTCTTCAAGCAATCGATACTTGACAGCTGGTTCAACACCCTGCAGAACGGCAGCCATTCCCGCCAGTTCAGTCAGCTCATCACCACCTGCAGTCATGGCATTCATCAGAAGACTCCGAGCCACCAGCAGCCTCTGAACGGCATCCGCCGGTGTTCCGACCAGCATCAGCAATCGAGCGGATTCTGTGTAGTGCGTCACCAGCATCCGCACCCGCGCGGTCTCCGTCTGGAGAACTGCTGCTCGTTCGGCGAGCACATCCGACAGATGCAGACAGCGCCGCGCCTGCTCGGCGTGATCCTGCAGCCAGTGCCACCGCGACATTCGCAGTGCCAGTCCGGCAAGATGCTGTGAACAGCGAGACGAGGTGGGAACAGCAAGCGTCGCTGGAAACAGCTGATCAAGAGCTGATCGAGCAATTTCGGCTTCCGTGGTCCCCAGTTCGGCCGTCGCAGCATCCATCCAGAAGACCAGCACCTCCAGCGTGCTTTCGGTGAGCTGCAGCGGTTGCAGGGCAGCAGCGGCGTGTACCGCAGACCGGAGCCGCTGCGGGTTGCGAGACAGCACGGCAAGCTGCCAGAGCAACACTGTCGAGTCCGCTGCCGACGATGCATTCGAAAGCCGCGATTGCAGACGTGAAATCAGTTCGTCCCCCGCCGCGGCCTCGAGCGAATGCCGTACCAGCAGCAGACCTGCAGAACGCTCGAATGACAGGAGCCCCGCATTTCGACCAGTGTCGGATGCCGGCCAGCGACGCACGACTTTTGGCTGGTCCCAGGGCAGCACGACTTCGAGGAGTGTCATGCGAATCGTCTCCGCTGGCGTTCCGGCCGAGATCCACTTCGCGAGAAGTTCGTCGAGCCTGCCTTCCCCTGCCGCCGCTGTCGCCGCTGTGAAGCGCTCAGGATCAGCCATGGGCGACTGAGCACTGACCGTCGTATGCAGGAGCAGTGCCGCCAGCAGGGCACAGAGTCGAAGGCCTCCTGCAACAGCCGAGCATCCGGCTTCGCGCGACGCCTGACGGAACGTCAGTTTACCCAGCCACGAAGTCAGACCGTCAGACACTCGCGTTTCCATGGGAAGAAAATTCCCCTCAATTCGGTCCATTTCCCTGCCAGTACCCTTCTCAAAATCAGCTCATCAGCTGGACAGCTGATCAGTTTTTTTCTCTGTGAGCATCTTCAATGACTCTTCCCCGCAATCTCGAGTAATACCCGCAACCTGCCCTTCCGGTTGACAACCAGGCTGGCAGTTTTTCGTGGTGCCGACGGGTGAAGGTCTGCTGTCATGAATGTGTTTCCGCCGGGAAAACGAGACGTTGAAGGTCTGGGTCGGGCGACTGTCCGGGAAATTGCCTGACTCGACCTTGCCGAACCGTCTCTGTCAGCCGATGATACCGGGAGTTTCCTTTTCCACTCCCAACTCCGGTAATAATTCCATGAAAAAGTGTCGCCGCTGCACGAAAACGGCCACCCTGCACATCACGGAAATCCGCGACGGCAAAGCCGTGGCGGTGCATCTTTGCGAGACGTGTGCGCGCGAATATCTGGAGAAATCCGCCGAGACCCCCGAAGAAGTGCTCCAGGACCTCGCGGCAAAATTCGGCGACCTGATTTCCTCTGCGGCTCATTCCGTTGCGGCCTGCCCCGAGTGTGGCATCACGTTTAATGAATTCCGTGAGTCCGGCCGTTTCGGCTGTGCCCACGACTATTCCGAATTTCTCGAAGAACTCATCCCACTTCTTGAAAACATCCACGAAGACACCACCCACATCGGCAAGCGTCCCCGACACGCCCTGATGGGGACGCAGGACCAGGCTCGACTGGTGCACCTGCGAAATTCACTCCGCGCAGCAGTCGAGGCGGAGGATTACGAATCTGCAGCCCTGCTTCGCGATCAGATTGCGGCTCTCGAAGCGGACGTCCGTCGTCCGGCAGCCACGTCGCCGCCGCAAACTCCGCCGCAGCCCTGATACCTTCATTCACTGCTGTTCACTGTACCGGCAGTCGGTGTCTGATTAAACTCCCGACGGCAGGCAACTTCGCCTGCATGGGCTTTGCCTGATATTTTCTCAAGAGGTGATCGTTGTCAGCAGGTGCGGAGCAAAACCAGACCTGGATCGATGGACTTGCGGCCACAAGCGGTGAATGGCTCCGCGGGGACGGCCCGGAATCCGATATTGTCATTTCCAGTCGCGTTCGACTGGCACGCAACGTCGCGGGATTCCCTTTCATCACACGCGCTTCTGCAGACGTCCGCCATGAACTCGTCCACCGCGTGCTCGATGCACTCCGCGAGCCTTTCATGGGACGCGCACTGCACCATGTGAACGTGGAAACCCTCTCGTCGCTCGATGCCCAGTTCCTCATGGAACGCCAGCTCATCAGCCGTGAGCTCGGCCGCGCCGAAGGTCCCCGCGCCGTTGCTGTCAGCGATGGTGAGTTTCACAGCGTCATGATCAACGAAGAGGACCACCTCCGCATTCAGGTTCTGCACAGCGGACTGGCCCTCGATGAATGCTGGAATGCGTGTGATCAGCTGGACGATTACATCGAATCCCGCATCCCGTTCTCCTTCCATCCCCAGCTTGGGTACCTCACCGCCTGCCCCACAAATGTCGGTACCGGCATTCGGCTCAGCGTGATGCTGCATCTCCCGGCGCTCCGTATCACACGCGAGATCCAAAAGGTCCATCAGGCCGCCCAAAAGATTAACGTCGCTGTTCGCGGGCTCTATGGCGAAGGCAGTCAGGCTCTCGGTGATTTCTATCAGGTCTCCAACCAGGTCACCCTCGGCAAATCGGAAGCGGAACTGATCACCGAAGTGCAGGACGTTGTTCACAAGATCGTCACCTGGGAACGTCGCATTCGCGACCTGATGCTCCGCGATAACCGCAGTCAGATTCACGATCAGGTGGCCCGCGCTTTCGGTACGCTCACCAGCGCCCGCACCATCAGCTCTGAAGAAACCATGCATTGGCTGTCACTCGTTCGCATGGGTGCCCGGCTCGAACTCATCCCGCACATCTCAGCATCCACCATCAACGAACTGTTTATCCACACACAGCCCGCTCACCTGCAGAAACTCCACGGCGAGGCACTCGAAACCGATCGCCGAAACCTCGCCCGTGCCGACTACCTCCGAAAACGTCTGAAAGCTCTCGAATAAAAAACGCATCGCAGCCTCCAAAACGGAAAACTGCGATGCGCCAGTCAGGACCACGGAAGGTCAACTCAGTACTTTGCACCTTTCGGCAGCGTGCGATAATTCACCATCCCGCGGCGATAGTCGTACTCCACGCTTGAACAGTGCGCGGTGTACGTACCCGCAAACGTGTTGAAGTGCTTCAGAATCTCCACTTCCTCGCCTCCGTAAATCGTTACCGTGTCACACTTCTGCGAATGAGTCCGGTAAGGGGCCTTGCTGTTGATGCGGACCACCTGGCACGAACCGCCCGGAATGTGAATCGGACATGCGTCAGCCGTCTTGTTGCGGTAAACCCAGCGTTCAAGAGTACCGATTTTCGGTGACTCATGGCACGCTGCCGGCTCATACGGCCGCCGATTCACCTGATAGCCGCTCCCTGATGACTCGATATCGAAATATCGTGTCGCTTCGCACGCAGCAGGGTTCAGACGTCGATGTGGCCGCAGGTAGTCACCATGCTTCACCGTCGCACAGTCACGCTGCTTCGGACCTTCCACGACAAACTTCAGCCATGGCACACAGCAGTCAGCTGCCTGTCCATAAATCGAATACTTCCGATCGTCATCGTCATCGTCGTCGTCCTTGTCGTACCCGCGGTCGCTGTCCTTGCCATATCCATCCCTGTTGTTCTTCTGATAGCCGCCCCTGCCGTACTCCTCACCACAGCGTGGCTTGCCGGCGGGCTTGCAGCCGTCCAGTTGTTCGACAAGATTGCAGAGGTAAACCTCCTTGTCGCAGTCGGTGAAGTCGATCACGATGTCCGCCCGTTCGCCCGGGCAGAGCACTACGCTGTCCTCTTCGACTGCTCTGTCGTACAACCACGAATCCTTACCAACGCAGATCAGCTTCATGTTGTTATGCAGCTTCAGCCGCAGGAATCGTGTGTTGCAGGAATTCAGCAGGCGGAAGCGATACTTGCGGCGTTCAACCGCAAGCACTGGCTGAACCTTGCCATTGACCGCATACAGATTGCCGAGGTTACCGGAGGGATGGCCGGGCAGATAGCAGAGGCTTCCGTCCGGATTCAGGCAACGGTCCTGAAGGCAGAGCGGCACATCATACTTTGCCGGCGGAAGAATGTTCCGCTTCACAAGATCGTACTCCAGATCGTCCATCGACAGACAGAATCCGGACAGACCGTAATAGTTGTTCGCACCAGCAACACCCAAAGCGCGGTCGTGATACCACATCGTGGATGGGCTCTCTGAATAGTCCGGTCGGCCGTCCTGCATGGGAACCGTGCAGGGCAGGAAATAATCCCGCGCCCGGCCCGGAAGCACGTACTGGTTGGGTGCACCAGCGGCGTGCGATGGCAGGTTGCTGCCATGGAAGTGGCAGGCCGTTTCGATATCCAGCTCGTTCCAGACGCGAACAACGCAGGGCTGCCCAATCACCGTCCGAATCGTCGGTCCAGGGATCATGCCACCGTATCCGTAGACCGGCGTCTTCACACCAGGCAGGTATTCGTGCACCGAAACCTTGCAACGAAGTTCGAAAAACTGTGTCGGATAAATTTCGTGCCACTTCACATCGGGTGCATCTGCACAGCGACGGTCCATGTATTCCGGGGCAACACCGTGATGCACCGCACCGACCTTCCACGGCTCTCGCCCAATCGCTTTGGGTGACAGCACCCGCGGGACAGGACACTTCTGCGTGAACGGTGTGTAGCCGAAAGGATGTTTCGGCTTCACCGGCGCTGCAGGTGGCTTCACCGGTGCCGGCCGATATGCGTTCTTCTCGGACTTTCCTCTGTCACCAGCTGCCACAAGGCCTCCGGCAGCAGCCGCAGCAAGGCCTGCCGCCTGCTGCAGAATTGATCGACGTGAGATATTGTCAGACATGATGCCCCCCTGATTACAAAAAAGACATGTGCTGCAGTCACCACAGTGGGCTGCAGACTGGTCACCTGCGACTCAGGCAAGTGCCGCGCCGTTTGCCGGGGCACACCCCAAAGATTTCATTGAAGGACACCGAATTGATTATCCCGATAGTACACCAAAGGTTTTGCAAAACACGTTCGTTACAACTTGGAGTTGACCAATCTGGTTGGTGGACACCCGGCATCAAATCGCCGTGCCGAATGTTTCCCCAAAGACGCATGCCGGGCTGTCCGCTGCAGACAGTAAAGTCACGCGGGAAGGCGGATGTCGGTCCTCTGAACACACTGCAATTGACAGCGCTGCTTTCATCAAACAGCAGTGCTGCGAGCTGTTGCCCGGGCAACAAATGTCGTGTTCCGTCAACACAAACATCGATCTGCCAGCCTGATGCGTCGCTGTCCGGCAACAACACCAGTGGCCGCACAGAAACAACGTTGCAAAGCAGCAACAATTGTCTGTGGTCTTGCCAAAATAACTCCCGTCCGGCAAAACTCAGCCGACACCGTGTCCTGTGACGGTGTCAAATCCATCTGAACACTGCAAGGAATCGTCATGCATCCCGAAGTGGTGGGCCCCTATCGAATCGAACGCCGCCTGGGTGCAGGTGGCATGGGAAACGTGTATCTGGGAATCCACACCGATACCGGACTCGAGGCCGCCGTCAAAGTTCTTCCTGCATCCATCGCAAGGGAGGAAGGTTTTGCAGAGCGTTTCAGTCGCGAGATTCACGTGCTGCGACAGCTCTCCAGCCGCCATATCGTCGCACTCTATCAGGACGGTGCCACTTCCGAGGGCAGCCTCTACTACGCCATGGAGTTCGTCGATGGCCCGACACTCACCGCCGAAATCCAGTCGCGCCGTCGAATTCCATGGTCCGAAGTTCTGGAACTGGCTCTGCAGGCCGCCACAGCACTCAAGGCCGCTCATGCCGCTGGTGTCATCCATCGCGATCTCAAACCCAGCAACCTCATGCTCACCCGCAACCGCACGCTGAAACTGGCCGACTTCGGAGTCGCCAGTCTGTTCGCCTCATCCAGACTGACTCAGACTGGCAGCGTCGTTGGCACAGCAGAATACATGTCCCCGGAGCAGGCACGCGGACAACGCGCAACTCCCCGCAGCGACCTGTACTCGCTCGGAGCCGTTCTCTACGCCATGCTCACCGGTCGACCCCCGTTCAGCGGCTCCACAACCGGAGAAATCCTGCAGAAACACCAGTTTGGCCAGTTCGATCGCCCCAGTCGGTTCGTGCCCGCCATCCCCAGACTGCTCGATGATCTCGTCTGCCAGCTCCTCGAAAAAGATCCCGCCAAACGCCCCGCCGATGCCCTCGTCGTCATGCGGCGACTGGAACAGATCAGAACTCGAACGGAGCAGGCCGAACTGCTCGAAGACGCCGACACACCACTCAGGCCCTCCACTGCCGTTTCTGATTCGACAGACCTGCAGTCGTTTGATTCCGCCTCCGACGGAGAAATCAATTCGGACACAAATGCGGCAGCCGTGAAGCCCGCAGCAATTCGACCCACGCGCAGACGCTTCAACTCCATCAGCCACGCGTTTGATAACGTCTACGTACTCGTTGGACTCCTCCTGCTGCTGATTTTCTCCGCCGTCTGGATGTTGCGACGTTCCAGCCCCGGTGACGCTGAACGACTCCAGGCCGCCGCAGAACTGCTCGATCAGCCCGCCGGATCCGGCTGGATCAAGGCTCGCGATGAATACCTCCTGCCTCTGCTGGCTCGTGAAAAATCCAGCGACCAACAGGAACTTCTGCGCAGCTGGATTCAACAGGTCGATGATTACGAATTCACCCGCTCACTTCAGCCGGATCGACGTCGCGGTGCCACCGGCGATGACGAACTGCAACGGCTCATTCGAAACACCTTCGAACGCCACCGACGCGGAGAAACGGCTGCCGCCGAAAAACAGCTGGAAGCCATCCTTGTCCTCCTCCCCGCCCTCCGCCCCGGAGGCCACCTTGAACCGTTTCTCAAAAAAACTCTTCAGGACTGGCGACAGGCTCAGTCGCAGGCCGGCGTCGCTGAACTTCTGCAACAACTGCTCAAGGCCATTCGTCAGCAGTACCCCGAGGGCCACATTGAACCCGCCGCTCGAAAACAGCTCGAAGCCGCTTTAGAGCTGTACAAAGACTCCGAGACCGCTGCAGAGGAGCTCCGGCAAATCCGGCAAATCCTCGATGGCCCCTGAACTTACACCCCCTCCGGGACGAAATCCATCGGTAGTCCTTGATTTTACGCAGACTTGAACGCTAGCATCACTTACCTTATTCCGTCGATCGGCATTTGGTTTTTCTATGCCTGCTCTTCTCACCAATCGTCACACTCTGCTCCCGGCCACTGTGCTGGGACGATCGCTGCGCAGATTGCTCGTGATGCTGATGATCTGGCAGGCGGCTGCTCCTTGCTGCCACGCACACGTTGATGCCACTGCGTTCCCCCGGCCACTCTCGCTCTGCGAACGCCTGCAACTCACTCTCCACCTGCAGGCAAGGCACGCTGTCCCCCATCACGGTGATTCTCACGAACAACCGTGGCACACGCATTTCGGCCTGCCCGCAGAATCTGTTCCTGCAACCGAAGTCTGCCTCGAATCGGCGGTGGATGTTCTTCAAGTCGAAATGCTGCCGGCCGGCCACACACTTCACGGCGCCGTGCCGCACACCGTTCCGCTGACGGGCGGCCACATCAGTACCGTTTTCAGCGGTGGGTTCTACTCCACGTTCGCTGCTTCGCTGCCTTTGCCCATGCGACACAAAGTCGCGCTGCTCTAAAGACTTTTCCACGCCAGCCATACAGGCTATTTCCGCTGCGGTCGTTTGTTTCCCCACAGCGATGATTTTCAGGCAGGGTTGTCTTCAGGAGCTCAATGATGTCCCGGCGTTCGTTCACACTTCCCGGAATTCTTGCTGCCGCAACTGTGACCTGTGCGGTTGCAGGGCTCAGCTCACCTTCGGCCACGCACCAAAAAGTGACTGCCGCTGACGAACGGTCGAAGGCTGCAGAACAAGGTCAGCCGCAGGCCGCTGCGGAACAATCGGCCCCCGCCACTGAAGTGCTCTTTCCAAAGGACTCGTGGACCGCCGCCGGTATCCGCATGGAGCCCGTAAAATCCGCTCCGTTCGTGCAGAAGATCGAGCTCACCGGCAAGATCATGATCAATGAAGAGGCGGTGACCCACATGTTCCCGCTCGTGGAAGGTCGGGTCGAGGAAGTGCACGTGCGGTTTGGGCAGAAAGTCAAACAGGGAGATTTGCTGCTTGTCGTTCAAAGCCGCGAAGTCGGACAGCTGAAACTCAAACTGTTTCAGACTCGGCTGCAGCTCGATTTCGCAAAAACCAAAAACGAATGGATTCAGGCAGTTGCCGAGAACACTGGCCGACTGCTGCAACTGATCCGCGCGGGAGCAGACATCGAGGATATCGAAAAACAACTCAAGGATCGACCACTCGGCGACTATCGCGAACAACTGCTCAATGCCTACATCCAGAACTACCGCACCGAGAAGCACCTTGAACGACTCAGTCCGCTGTCAAAGGACGGTGTCGTCCCCGGACGCCAACTGCTCGAAGCAGAATCGGAATGGAAGGCGGCCCGAGCGACGCTGCAGTCAGTCGTCGAACAGATTCAGATCGAAGCCAGACAAAGCGCCATCGTCTCAGCACAATCCGTCAAAGAATTGCAGACCAGCGTGGCGATTGACGAGACGAACCTGCGGATACTGGGGTTTTCGGACGAAGAGCTGCGGCAAATTGATCCGTCCGAACAAGGCAGGACGGTTGCCCACTACCCCATTCATGCGCCCTTCGACGGCACCGTGATTTCCAAGGACGCTGTACTCATGGAAAGCGTCGGCCCGCAGCGACAGGTGCTCGGAATTGCCAATCTCTCCTCCGTTTGGGTCTCAGCCGATATCTACGAAGAACACCTCTCCCTGCTGCCGAATCTGGAGGGACAGGAGATCACGCTGCAGACCAGCGCATGGCCGGGGCGCACGTTCACGGCGAAGGTCTTCTATACGGGTGATGTCGTGGACGAGGCCAGCCGCACAGTCTCCATGCGCGCTCTCGCTGATAACCCGGAAGGACTCCTGAAACCCGGCATGTTTCTCAAGGTGTCCTTCCCAAACACAGCCCCGGTCAGTGTCGTGCAGGTGCCGGATACCTGCGTACTTGATCACGAAGGTGTCTCGTTCGTATTCGTGCACACTGACGGCGATCGGTTCGAGCGTCGTGATGTGCGAACCGGCAGACGCACAGAGAAGTGGGCAGAGATTCTCTCCGGCCTCAAAGCTGGCGAGTCCGTGGTCACGCGCGGCGGATTTGCCCTGAAATCGCAAATGCTCGCAGAACTGCTGGCAGAGTAGTCAGCGGGCAGTTCATCGCGGGGCATATGGCAGATTCCTGTCGGCTCACCCAGACAGCACTCACCAGATCACCGGTCGGGAGGTTCACGTGGTCGCAGTCCTTATCAACTGGTCACTCAACAATCGCTTTATCGTCATGCTGCTTGCCGTCGTGCTGCTGGGGGCGGGCGTCGTGGCCGCCATGTCACTGCCCCTCGACGCCGTTCCCGACCTGACCAACGTGCAGGTGCAGGTGCTCACAACCAGCCCGGCACTTGGGCCGGTCGAGGTGGAGCAATTCATTACGTTTCCCGTGGAAAACGCGCTCAGCGGTCTTCCCAAAGTCAGCGAAATTCGCTCGATCAGCCGCATCGGACTGTCGGCCGTCACGGTGGCCTTCGAGGAAGGCACGGATATCTACTGGGCTCGCAACCTTGTCGGCGAACGCCTTCAGCAGGCCCGCGAAAACATTCCCCCCGGCATGGGCGAACCGCAAATGGGCCCCATTGCCACTGGTATGAGCGAAATCTATCAGTTCGAGGTGCGGACAAAGCCCGGTACCAGCATGAGTCTCATGGACCTGCGCACCATTCTCGACTGGCAAATTGCATTTCAACTGCGAAGTGTCCCCGGGGTCATCGAAGTCAACACCTTCGGCGGTGAACTCAAAACCTACGAAGTTCAGGTTGACCCGGATAAGCTCCTGAACTTCGGGATTCCACTGTCACAGGTGTTCACCGCGATCGAGGAAAATAATGGCAATGCCGGGGGTGGCTACATCACGCATGGATCAGAACAGCGGCTCATTCGAGGCGAAGGGCTGGTCAGCAGCCTGGATGATATCGCCAACATCATCCTCGACAGCCGCAGCGACGGAACCCCGATTCGCGTCGCAGATGTGGCACTCGTGCGATTCGCTCCCATGCTCAGACAGGGAGCAGTGACTCGCGACGGTGATCGCGAAGCTGTTACCGGGATGGTGATGATGCTGATGGGCGGTAATTCACGACAGGTTGTTGCCGATGTGAAGACAAAAATCGCAGCCATTCAGAAAACGCTGCCCGAGGGCGTATATATCGACACGTTCTATGACCGTACAGAACTTGTGGCCAAAACGATCCACACGATTGCCGAGAACATCGGCGTCGGTGTGTTTCTGGTGATCGTGATGCTGTTCCTGCTCCTCGGCAACGTCCGCGCCGGTTTGATTGTCGCCGCCGCCATTCCGCTGTCTGCCATGAGCGCCCTGATTGCCATGCGACTGGGCGGTGTCTCTGCGAATCTGATGAGCCTTGGTGCTGTGGACTTCGGTGTGATCGTTGACGGCGCAGTTGTGATGATCGAGAACGCGGTTCGCGCGGCCGCCCAGTACCAGCGGGAAACCGGGAAACAAACTGTCCCTAAGGAAAAGTTTCGCGAATCCGCCATCGAGGTCGGTACACCCATTCTGTTTGCCGGCCTGATCGTGATTATCGTGTTTCTGCCAATCCTCAGCCTCGAAGGCGTCGAAGGCAAAATGTTCAAACCCATGGCCTTCACATTCATGTCGGCCCTGACTGCCGCATTGGTGCTCTCCGTCACCGTCATGCCCGTGATGGCCTCGCTGTTTCTTGCTCGTCGAGTCAGTGCCAGCGAGACATGGCTGGTGCGTAGCCTCAAAAAGGCCTATTCACCGATGCTGCAGTTCAGCCTGAAATTTCCAGTGCCCATGCTCGGCACAGCACTGCTGATCTTCGCCGTCAGCGTCTGGGTCGCCGCCGGCTTCGGACTCGAATTTGTCCCCAAGCTGGACGAAGGTGACCTCGCAGTTCAGGCAGCCCGCCTCCCCAGCGTCTCCCTCGAAACATCACTCGAAATGACAAAGGCCATGGAACGTGTCCTGCTCACGTTTCCTCAGGTCGAAAGCGTTGTCTCCAAAACCGGACGACCGGAAATTGCCAACGACCCCATGGGCGTGCATCAGACAGATGTGCTGATCCGCATGAAACCCGTCAGTGACTGGCCCGCACCAATTGATAAGTCGGTCCTCGTCGAACAAATGCAGGCGGCTCTCGAACGCGACGTCCCCGGAAACGTCTTCAGCTTTACACAACCCATCGAACTGCGCGTTCAGGAACTGGTGGCCGGTGTGCGGTCCGACGTCGGACTCAGCCTCTATGGCGACGACCTCGCAACACTCAAAACCGAAGGCGACAAAATTGTCCGATCGCTCAGTCGCGTCCCCGGCTCGGCTGACGTTCAGGCACAGCAAATTGCCGGTCTCCCCTATCTTCGCATCGTCATCCGCCGCGATCAGATCGCACGGTACGGCATCAATTCCGGAGATATTCTGAATGCCGTCAGCGTTGTCGGCGGACAGACCGTCGGCGAAGTCTTCGAAGGCCAAAGACGCTTTCCACTGCAGGTCAGATTGTCCCCGGACTGGCGACAGGACGTCGAAAAAATCCGCCAGCTCCGCATCGATGACCCCCGTGGACGCCAAATTCCGATTTCACAGCTCGCGGATATCTTTCTCGAAGACGGACCCTCCGAAATCAGCCGCCACTCCATTCGTCGACGACTGCTCATTCAGTGCAACGTCCGCGGCAGAGACCTTGCCGGATTCGTCAGCGAAGCTCAGGCTGCTGTCGATCGAGATGTGAAACTGCCACCCGGCTACTCGCTCGAATGGGGCGGACAGTTCCAGAACCTGCAGCGCGCCAATCAACGCCTGATGATTGCTGTCCCCGTCGCTCTCTTCCTGATCTTCTCCCTCCTCTACGTTACCTTCAACTCAGTCAGTCTGACACTTCTGATCTATCTCAACGTACCCATCGCAGCCACTGGCGGAATTTTTGCCCTCTGGATCCGCGATATGCCCTTCTCTATCTCAGCCGGTGTCGGTTTCATCGCCCTGTTCGGTATTGCCGTGATGAATGGTGTGGTGCTCATTGAACACGTGAGACACCTCCGCGTACACGGTCACGATCAGCGCTCCGCTGTCGTCAACGGTGCCCTCGATCGACTCCGACCAGTACTCATGACCGCCTCCTGCGGTGCACTTGGCTTCATTCCGATGGCCGTCTCCGGAAGCGCAGGTGCCGAAGTCCAGCGGCCACTTGCCACCGTCGTCATCGGCGGACTGATTACGTGCACCATCCTCACTCTGCTTGTCCTGCCCGCCATCTATCGCTGGTTCGAACCCGCACAAACGCCCTCCGAAACACACTGAACCGCCACACCCCTCAGCCCAATGACGTTGAAGTTCTCGGGAATCCCGTCAACAGATGGATGCAAACCCGGGAGGGCGAGGCTGGGATGACGAAACGGTGTGAATTCGGGCGAATAGGGATGTTTTCAGTTCTGCTTGCCAGTTGACAGCTCGCACCGTGTCCCTTGTGCAGAGACTGTTGGTCTC
>Ga0169931_10001238_pt1 | contig 42308 bp, 54 predicted proteins | sample Kivu_15m_20L_FD_129675 | JGI IMG/M metagenome (GOLD analysis project Ga0169931, IMG submission 129675) | Freshwater microbial communities from Lake Kivu, Western Province, Rwanda to study Microbial Dark Matter (Phase II) - Kivu_15m_20L... | ecosystem: Environmental > Aquatic > Freshwater > Lake... | reverse complement strand
ATTTCTTCTCAATAAAGGTTGTACAGGCGAGACAGTGAAAGCCTATCCGACGGATCAACTGTGGCTATCCTGCCGTCAACTTTTACCTCATACGTCTCAGGATTGATCTCTATCTTTGGAGTCAGGTTGTTGTACATCATATCCTTCTTGCCGATTGAGCGGCAGTTCTTTACTGGCACGAGCCTTTTGCGGACGTTCAGTTTCGACTGAAGCCCCTTGTCGAGGGCAATCTTTGAGGTAAATGTGAGCGATGTGGACGTTTTTGCGTTCCCAAGCGCGCCGAACATCGGCCTGTAGTATATGGGCTCGGTGGTAGGTATTGAGGCGTTTGGGTCGCCCATAAGTGAATAGGCAATCATGCCACCCTTGATTATCATTTTCGGCTTTATGCCAAAGAATTGCGGTGTCCAGATGACAATGTCTGCCATCTTTCCTGGCTCCAGAGACCCCACGTACGATGAGATCCCGTGTGTTATTGCAGGGTTTATTGTGATTTTTGCAAGGTATCTTTTGACCCTCAGGTTGTCGTTCTCCCCGATCTCTTCAGGCAGCCTTCCTGTCATTTTTTTCATCTTATCTGCAGTCTGCCAGTTTCTTGTCGTAACCTCGCCCACCCGGCCCATTGCTTGGCTGTCAGAGGACATCATGCTCAGAGCCCCAATATCATGCAATACATCCTCTGCTGCGATCGTTTCGCCGCGTATTCTGGACTCTGCAAACGAGACGTCCTCCGGCACAGACGGGTTCAGGTGATGGCACACCATCATCATGTCAAGGTGCTCATCAAGCGTGTTTACGGTAAAAGGCCGCGTCGGGTTGGTAGACGAAGGAAGGATATTTTTCTCCCCCGCAATCTTCATAATGTCCGGTGCGTGTCCCCCGCCGGCACCCTCCGTATGATAAGTATGGATGGTCCTTCCCGCTATTGCCTCAATTGTGTCATCGACGTACCCGCACTCGTTTAGTGTGTCCGTGTGGATTGCCACTTGGACGTCTGTCTTGTCAGCAACCCTTAGCGCCGAGTCTATCGTTGCAGGCGTAGTACCCCAGTCCTCGTGCAGTTTTAGCCCGCACGCCCCCGCCTCCACCTGTTCCAAAAGTGCGGCCTCTTGGGAGTCGTTTCCCTTTGCCAGAAACCCAAAGTTGAGTGGGAACTCCTCTATTGCCTCCATCATCCTGTGAATGTTCCACTCACCCGGAGTGCAGGTTGTTGCATTTGTCCCGTCCGCAGGTCCGGTGCCTCCCCCTATCATGGTGGTAGTGCCGTTGCAAATGGCATCGATTGCCTGCTGCGGTGAGATAAAGTGTATGTGAGAGTCGATTGTGCCGGGCGTGCATATTGTGTGCTCGCCCGCAATTACCTCGGTGTTTGAGGATATCACCATGTCTATCCCATCCATGATGTTGGGGTTTCCGGCATTGCCGACCCCCACTATCAGACCGTCCTTTATCCCAATGTCTGCCTTGATTATGCCAAGGACCGGATCAAGGATCATCGCATTTGTGATCACAAGGTCAAGAGACTTGTCCCTTGTCACACCGCTTGCTTGCCCTAGCCCATCGCGTGCGCTTTTTCCGCCGCCGAAGACTACCTCATCGCCGTAACGAAGCAGATCCCTTTCAATCTCTATTATCAGGTTGGTGTCGGCAAGGCGTATCCTGTCCCCTACGGTCGGGCCGAATAAGTCCACATATTTTCTTCTCGGTATTATTAGTGTCACATCTATGCCCCCTTGAAGCCTCTGTCCTTTGCCCTTTGCACGGCATCGCCTTTCTTCTGATCAAGCTGTCCGTTAACTAAGCCGCTGAATCCAAATACGATCTTCTTTCCACCATATTCTGTGAGCTCCACCTCGCGGGAATCGCCAGGCTCAAATCGCACAGACGTTCCGGAAGGAATGTTCAGGTGGAACCCGTATGCGTCCTGTCTTGGAAACGAAAGCGCCTTGTTTACCTCGAAAAAGTGAGTGTGAGAACCCACCTGAATCGGCCGGTCTCCTGTGTTTACCACCTTGACACGTATTGTGGCCCGCCCCTCATTTGCCACAACGTCCGCATCTGAGATAAAATATTCGCCCGGAATCATATTCATCACACTATTGGGTCATGTACAGTGACCAGCTTTGTCCCGTCATCAAATGTCGCCTCCACCTGAATCGAGTGGATTATCTCTGAGACCCCCGGAAGGACGTCGTCTTTTGTTATGACCTTTCTCCCAGAGCTCATAAGCTCCGATACCGACTTTCCGTCGCGAGCCCCCTCCAGTATGTGATCCGTTATCAGGGCTACTGCCTCAGGATGGTTCAGCTTCAGGCCGCGCTCCCGCCTCCTTCTTGCCAGTTGCGCTGCCAGAAAAATATGTAATTTGTCTATCTCCCTTGGGGTAAACATCATGAGTTTGGGTAGCCGTCTAAACTATTTAATAATTAAAAACAACCAATCCAAACCAATCACATGCTGCAGATCTCCTCAATAGAAGGGAACGTTTTTCACGACAAAAGGTTTGAGGCCTTGAAGGGTGGTAACTGCGAGAGGATCCGTATTTCCAGGACGGATCTGGAAAAACGCAGGCTGCGGTGCACGACAGACCGCGGAACGGACATAGGCCTAATTCTAGAGTACGGCGAGCGCCTCAAAGACGGAGACGTGCTGACAAAGGACGGAATGTGCATCCTAGTTGAGCAGATGCCAGAGAAGGTGATCACGATAAGACCAAGGTCGGACAGCGTGGAAACGCTTGTTTTGCTTGGCCACATCATCGGGAACCGCCACAGACCCATATCAATAGACGGCGATTTGGTGTCCTTCCCGATTCAGGTCGAATCCGAGATAGAGACCTTCCAGAGGATGTTCGGAGACATCATAAATGATATCGATATTACCATAGAGGAAAAAATATTCAAACCGCATTCAGGAGCTGGTGCCCATGAGCACTGAGGACATCATTCGTGAGATCGGGCTCATCCAGATATCGGACTCTTTTTTCCCCAGCGGGCTGTACTCGACATCAAACGGCCTGGAATCTCTGTTCCTTCAAAAAAAGATATCCACAAGTGCCGAGCTTGTCAAGCTTATTTCTGTGCAGATTGAGCATCAGGTGGGCCCATCCGATTGCGTGGCACTGGCAAACACAGTACAGCTTGCAGAGAGAAAGAGCATCGGAGCCATACTGGAACTAGACAGGACGGTTTTTGCGATGAGGGGGGTAAGGGATATGCGTGAGGCGTCCAGGAGGTCCGGAGTACAGTTACTAAAAACGATAAGGCAGACGCTTCCAGCGAACGTCGTTTTGGACAAGTATTTTGACAGTCTGGAATCTGGCACCACGCCCGGCATGCACCCAGTTTCGTTTGGGGTCTGCTGTAATGCTCTTGGAATCGATGTAAAAAGATCCCTGCTCTCATTTCTGTACGGGTTCACTGTCAGCATGGTAGGGGCCGCCCTGAGGCTCGGAATAATCCAACATGTCGAAGGGCAGCAGACAATCCACCAAGTGAAACCCGTGATTGCGGATGCGGTGAATGCAAATTGCGACAAGGATGCATCAGAGATGTGGCAGTTCTCGCCCCAGATGGAAATATACCAGATGCAGCACGGACTATCAGACTCGAGGATGTTCATCACATGATTTTCTTGGAGCTACAGGATGCCTAGGATCCCACGCGTCGGAATAGGCGGACCTGTAGGCTCTGGAAAGAGCATGCTGATAGAAAGATTCGTCCCAGTCCTTGCAAAAAAAGGCTACAGCGTGAGCATCATCTCAAATGACGTCATCTCAAAGGAGGATGCAGACAGGATGCGAAGGAACCTTGCAACGGAAAAAGGGCTTCTTCCGGAGAATCTTGTGATTGGGCTTGCCACAGGAGGCTGCCCACACACTGCCGTGAGGGAGGATCCCTCGATGAACCTTTCTGTAATCGAGGATCTTGAGAAAAATCACAGCGGACTGGACCTGATAATCATAGAAAGCGGCGGAGACAACATAACGACTACGTTCAGCCCCATCCTTGCAGACTATTTCATCTACGTAATAGATGTCGCAGGCGGAGACAAGTACCCAAGAAAGGGCGGCCTTGGAATTCAAAACTGCGACCTTCTTTTGATCAACAAGATTGATCTTGCAGATCACGTGGGGGCGGACCTTGGCGTCATGAGGGGAGATGCGGAAAGACTCAGGGCGGAAAAGCCCTTCCTGTTTACCAACTGCAAGACAGATGATGGAATAGAGGCCGTATCTGAGAGAATAATTCACGACGTATTGTTTGACGCACCTCCAAAATCCGCCCAAGGCAGGAGCAATAGTTGACAGACCCCAGATTCTACACGCCAGACGACATTCCTGCCAGATTTGATTGGCATAACTCAAAGGTGGAGCAGCTTGGAGTTGGGAAGGCTGGAAAAAAAGGATTTTTGAGCCTATCCTTCCAGAGAGGCCCTGATGGAAAGACAGTCCTTGCAGAGCAGGTTTGTGAGAGCCCGCTTTGTGCCCAGAGGCCCATGTATTTTGAGAAAAGCCTCCCATCGCTTGCACATCTGTACATCATGTCATCGTCTGGAGGCATAGTCCAGGGCGACAGGCACAGAATCGACATCAGCATGGGGCCAAAGAGCGCGGCCCACATAACCACGCAGGGGGCAACCCGAATCTACGGAATGGAATCCAACATGGCAACACAGATCATAAACGTCTCACTGAGTGAGGGGGCTTACCTTGAGTTTGTGCCAGACCAGATAATACCATACCGCAATTCAAGATACTACCAGCGGGCAGAGTTTTCGGTTCACGACGATGCCACCATGCTTTACGCCGAGATTGTTACTCCCGGAAGGACCGCCATGAATGAGTCTTTTGAGTACGATACCTGCTATATGAAGACCAAGGTGACAAACCAGGACGGCAAACTAAGATTTGTCGACATTGTAAATATGGAGCCAAAGACGCAGCACATGTCCTCGTTTGGTGTGCTTGGCGAGTTTTCAGTCACTGGTAACGCATACCTGTTCTCAAACAAAGACAACATCCTCAAAATCCAAGAGGGCGCTCGCCACATTTCAAAAGATGACGTGCTGCTAGGATCGAGTCTGCTTGCAGACGACTCTGGTTTGCTGATAAGGATGCTTTCTGACAGGACAGATGCCATACAGGATGTCATTCACCTACTACTCGGCATTGTGAGAAAGACAGTACTCAATGGAAGCTTTTCTGGAGTACGAAAGTCATGAGTGCCACATTGACGAGCCGCAGTAGTGGCTTTTTGAAAAACGTTACGTCATGGGACTAATTTCCATCAAAACAACCACAATACCCGATAAAGATCAAATGCATGCTTTACAAGATTGTGATAAAATGTGAGAAGTTTTGAAATCCCGCAGGCAGTTACTGGCCCAGTTTCTCGTCTATTGCCATCTGGAATGTCCCGTATGGCTGTGCACCGGTTATCTGGGTGGCGCTTCCTTCCGGACCCACTATTATAAACGACGGAGTGGATCGTGCGCCGGCCTGGGTGGCAATGCCCTTGTTTGTCTGGACACGACCCTCATACATGCCAGAGTCAACGCATTTAGAAAACGCCTCAACGTCTAGTCCTGGCATCTTTGTTGCCAGTAGCTTTAGGCTGTTTGCGCTTGCCCATCCGTCATTTTCATGCCCCTGATTCGCATAAAGGAAATCATGATACTGCCAGTACAGTCCTTGCTCATCGGCGCAGTAAGTTGACGCATGAGCCTTCACAGAGTCGGGCCCAATTATCGGAAAGTCAACAAAAATCAGGTTTGCCTTGCCCGACTCGATATAGTTTGCCTCGATGGCAGGCTTTGTCTGCTGGTTCCACATCTGACAGTATGGGCACTGATAGTCTCCAAACTCGATTATGGTCACAGGCGCTGACTCTGAGCCTAAGATTGGCGATCCGCGCGTGGTATCAACTGAAAGTCTGTTTCCCTGGCCTCCTTCACCCACAAGTGCTGCCGAGACCCCAGAAATGACAAGTGCCGCAGCTATTCCTAGTACGATGAATTTGAGCTTGCTAGATTTGCGGGGCTGCCTGTTTTTTCGGTTTTTGCCCATGTTCTAGCTTTTTTTCATAGTTTAAAAAACATTTTCCAGTTTTTACTTGATGTTGAGAATCAATATCTGGAATCAAGTTTTGGATCGACCAGCGAGTAAATCACACGTATTGTATCCTATCAAAATCGGCCTCGTTTATCACAATATCTGCTTTTGAGTCTATTTGTGAATCTTTTGTGGCAAATGCTATCCCAATTGCCGCCCTCTCCACCATGCAGAGTTCCACCATTCTTTACAGACTGTCGTTTCAGAGCTGGTTTTTCCTGGACAGTCTCTTTTTTCCGATTATCAGGTCCACCCTGTACTGAAGGACGGCCCTATCGTATAGCCGCAGGCTCCAGGAAAGAAAACTCGGCTTTTCTGTCTTTTTTGCGATATCAAGGCCTCGCTTCTCAAGAATCACACGGACCGCGTCCTCGCGCAGTGGCTCCCTGACCGACCTTGCGCCCCTTTCAAAGTCATAAGGATCAGAAAGCACCAGGTAGCCGCCCTTTTGGACCTGATTTGCAAGCATGTCAAGTAGCGGCCTTGGCTCTATGAGCTCAAATATGTTCAGCCCCACCACGATATCAAAACGCCGCCTCCCAAACGGGTTATCCAGCGAATCCGCTACAAAAAAGTCAAGATTATCCGGGCATGATTTTTTTGCAAGGCTCAATGCGTGGTATGACTTGTCAATTCCAAAAACGTCAAGGCCTTTTTTGGCCATGTGGTGCGAAACCGTACCGATTGAGCACCCGTGCTCAACGGCTATTCCAGACGGATGCAGATCATCTATGGCAGCCTTAATTTTTGAATAAAAGCTTGATCTTTTGTTCGCTTCATAAATTGCAGCCCATCTTTTTTCTATTATCGAGACGTCGTTCAGGTTCCTTTTCGTTCTTGCCAGCGCCTTTTTTACAAACAGTTTCATTTGTGGCGACTTTGCGGTCGCAATCAGAACCCCTCCCAGCCGTGGCCTGAATGACAGATACCTTGTAAAGTCCTGCAGAATTGCAATTGCGCCGATTATTGGAAAAGATGCGCTACATTTTGTGCAGGAAAGAAACCCTTCCTCTATCTCGGATTTTTCGCGCAGTGAGACGGCCTCAAGTCTTCCATGGCACTTGATGCACTCAAGATATCTGATTCCAAACTCATGCAAGACAGGTTGTGAGATTATCACTTTACATTAATACCTATTTTGCTCATATGCCCAGTTAATGTTAAATTGGTACGCGAGAAGCAGACAGCATGACTGAGCTTGAGGAGTTTGCCGACGCCCTGCTCGATCAGATCTCAGTTGAGATAAACGAGGAAAAAGACATTGCAATGCTGTCTGCAAGAATTTCTGACGATGCAGAGTTTACCGCCAAGTTTGAAACGCCCGAGCAGATTGTGGGTATGCACGCTGCCGAGTTAAAGCAAAGGGTCTTCGAGTTTACAGGCATTGCGGTGCGGAACGACGTCAGTGTAGAGTTTCCCGGTCTTGAGGATCTGAAAAAAATCAAGGGCAGAAAGGTGTTTGCGGCGGACGAATCAAGGGGGTTTGTGGACAGGCTGTTTGCCGCCCTGGCAAAGCAGGACAAGCACGGAATCGTCAGCGTCATAAGGGAGGACACCACAAAATTCCTTGTCTATTCAACTTACGCAAAGTCATACATATCAAAAATCTCGACCACCTACGGCGACTATCTAGAGTCGACCATTTACCTGAACAACTTTATCCTCTCCAGTTATCCCCAGATAATCCTGTACAAGCAGGGCAAGCCGTACGAGTCAAGGTATGAGTCAGTCAGATCAGGATACATCGGTGCCCTAAAAATGACGCTTCTTGAAGAGATGATCCACTCAATCCAGTCAGACCTGTACGAGGCCAACAAAAAGGCAGTAGTAGAGGTGAACAGGCTTAACGAAGATCTTGCAAGCATAATTTTGAATCTGGACGATGCCATTGTGACAAGGCTTTCAGAATACCTGCAGCTGCCTGCAGTTCCGGACGAATTTCCAATAGCAAAGCGGGCAAACCTATTCTTCATGCTAAACCCTGACAACTTTATCGTTAACGTGCTCGGGCCGGATGTGATGACGTTTACAAAGGTGGAGATAGACCCCGAGATCTCCAAGATGGTCCCAAGGCTGCTAGAGATCTACCAAAGGTGGCTCGATCCGATCCAGAGGCACCATGCTGCGTTTTCCACCATGGAGGGCATGGCCGAGTTCTGCGTTCAGAACATCCTAAAGGATGACGGTGACTTTGCAAGGTACCTGACCATGTTCATGGGAACGGACATCTCATCGTATTCGGTACGAAAGAATATCGGAAAGGACCTTGTCTCGGCTGTTTTTTCCAGACACGGAAAGAATTCATTTTCCACACTCATAAGCAATCCGCCCACCACGCGTGAGTTGAAAGAGCCGGCAAGATACCTGAGCAGGATCTCGTAATTGAGCCAAAAATTCGACCCGTTTGTAGCAGAGTGGGTCTCGTTTGCATCTGATGGAAAGTACAACCTGATTGAAAAATGCCTCAAGCTTGCCCAGATTCTGGAATATCCTGAACTTAAAATTCAAGACGAGATTGAAAAGATAAACGATATCTCAAAATCCCTAAGAGTCATACTGTCCGAAGTGAAAAACCCCACATACCTTATCTCCATGCTAAATGAGCACCTCTTCCAGCGGCTCGGCTTTGTGGGAAACACCGACGATTATTACGATCCGAAAAACAATTTCCTAAACGAGGTCCTTGAAAAAAAGAGAGGCATACCCATAACGCTTTCAATACTTTATGTCGAGGTGGCAAGGCAGATTGGGCTGGACTTGAGGATATGTGGATTCCCAAGCCACGTCGTAGTCAAGTACGGTGAAGAGATGATACTGGACCCATTTGGCGGCGGGCAGCTTCTCAATGTGGAGGACCTTGAGGACATTTTGTTTAGAAACTTTGGGGAGGAGGTAGACTTTGAGCCGGAGTTTCTGGACGAGTTACCAGAGGAGAAGATACTTGTCAGGATACTAAGGAATCTGAAAAACTCCTACACCCAGTCGTATGCGTACCAGAAGGCGATGAGGTGCACAGATATGATCCTGGCAGTAGAGCCTGAATCGCCCGACGAGATTCGCGACAAGGGAATACTGGAGGAGAGGATGCTGCACTACGACGACTCGCTAAAATACCTCAACAGATACCTGGAGATTGCGCCGGAGGCGCCTGACGTGGATTTTGTTTTAGAGATGATACGAGAGATAAGAGAAAAGTCTAGTCAATGATTGACGTGATGTCTTGACCCTTCTTGATTTGCGAGATCTCGTGCCTTGCCAGCTTGTTACGTAGCGCTTTTTTGAGTACGTCCACCTCGTTTCGCAGTGCGGCAATTTCGTCTTCCAGCCTTGCCACGCGCTCATATATCGTCTCGCCTTCAGAGGAAGCCATTTCTGAATTATCAATAGGAAATGAGCTTAAAAATTTATGGGTTAATTTTTTCCCAGTTTAGTCAGCTTTTACAAATCAAATTCTTGGTTGCAAGAGGCACACTTGGCGTGCTCGGCACCGACCTGACCAATCAGGAAGATGCGGCCCACAGTCTGGCACTTTGGACACAGACCGGTAGTTACGTTCTTTGGGGCGGTTTTGATGATTTTTTGTGTTTTTCGTCGACCCATTACATACTGTTGCGAAACGTCGTCTATTAAATTTAAGCGTCAAAAACGCGGTTATAAGGCAAAGCCTAAGAGGCCAAGACCGTCTGCAAATCCCAAAACCAGCCATCAAACCAATTACAAGATGGCAAGACCGCGGACGTTTTTATGACACGCCAAGAGCAGATGCAGTTCCTCAGAGCAGCATACAGAAATCGTAATGCGGCGATCCCCATGTTGAAAATCAGGCAGGTCTTATTTAGCTACATGGCATATCTGTTATGATGGCCGACACGAGCCCCAAGTTTGGAACAAATACGCTCCAAGTCCTGCAAAGAAGATACCTTCTAAGGGACAAGGACGGCAGGATAATCGAATCGCCAGCACAGCTATTCAGGCGCGTGGCAAAGGCAGTTGCGCAAGCAGAGAAAAGTTACGGACAAGTCAAAAGCGTCGACGAGATAGAGTCTGGTTTTTTCGAGGCGATGTCAAATCTTGAATTCATGCCGAATACCCCTACGCTGATGAATGCTGGCACCAAGTCGGGACAGCTCGCGGCGTGTTTTGTCGTCCCAGTAGAGGACTCGCTAAGAGGCATCTTTGAGGCTGCGAAGGCCACGGCCCTCATCCATCAGACAGGGGGCGGAACGGGGTTTTCGTTCAGTAGATTGCGGCCACGGGGAGATCCCGTAAGGTCGGCGGGCGGAAGAGCGTCTGGCCCGATTACTTTCATGACAGTCTTTGATAAGACAACTGAGGTCATAAAGCAGGGCGGTAAACGACGTGGTGCCAACATGGGCGTGCTCAGTGTTGAGCACCCGGACATACTAGATTTCATATGGTGCAAGGACAAGGAGGGATTTCTCTCCAACTTTAACATCTCTGTGGCAGTGACTGACAGATTCATGCATGCCGTCAAAAAGAACCAAGAATACAACTTGGTGAACCCAAGAACCAACAAAGTAGTTCAGAGCATGAGCGCCCGGAAAGTCTTCGACCTGATTGTGCAAAGCGCGTGGAAAACAGGAGATCCAGGTCTGATATTTATAGATGAAATAAACAGGCACAACCCGACGCCGCAGATGGGTGCAATGGAGGCCACAAACCCGTGTGGCGAGATGCCCCTGCTGTATTGGGAAGCATGTAATTTGGGTTCTATAAATCTGGCAAGACTCGTAGAAGGAAAAAAGATCAACTGGGCAAAATTAAAAAAAATGATCAATCTCGGAGTCCGATTTCTTGACAACACGATTGACATAAACAAGTACCCCATCAAGCAGATTGAAAAGGTTACAAAATCAAACAGGAAGATAGGGCTAGGAGTGATGGGGTTTGCGGAGGCGCTGGTTCAGATTGGCATCCCTTACAACTCGGACGAGGCTCTGGCGGTGGCCAATCGTCTTGGCAGATTCATAAAAATCGAAGGGCACGAATCCTCACAAAGACTCGGCCTGGAGCGAGGAAGCTTTCCAAATTTTAAAAAAAGCATTTGGAGAACTAAAATGCACTACAAGGCAATGAGGAACGCCACTGTAACCACAATTGCGCCCACAGGCACAATATCAATCATCGCCAACTGCTCTTCCGGAATAGAGCCTCTCTTTGCGATATCTTTTGTAAGAAATGTGATGGACAATACAAAGTTGGTCGAGTCGAACCAGTATTTTGAAGACGCGGCAAGAAAGGAGGGGTTTTACTCTGATAATATGATCCGTGAGGTTTCAAGGTCGGGCACAGTCCAACGCGTCAAATCCATACCAAAAAGCATGCGTCGCGTGTTTGTAACTGCCCACGACATACACCCATCATGGCACGTAAGAATGCAAGCTGCGTTTCAGAAGCACACAGACAATGCGGTAAGCAAAACAATCAATCTCCCACACAATGCAACGCAAAGAGATGTGGGCAATGCGTTTTGGCTGGCATACAGACTCAAATGTAAGGGGATAACAGTTTACAGATACGGCAGCAAGTCAAATCAGGTTCTCTCATTTGGCGAAAAATCAAAACGTTGGATAAACACAGTTGCAGATTCGGAGTTTTCAGGGGGTTGTATCGGGACAGTATGCCCACACTAATCCACTACAATAAAGCGCGGGGGATGGGATTTGAACCCACGTGTCCTTGCGGACATGGGATTAGCAATCCCACGCCCTACCAGGCTAGGCGACCCCCGCTCAACGGTTGCTAGGGACAGTCCGTAAATAAATTCACTCTTCGGATCTGGTGTACTTTTCCACGATGCTTTGCAGTGGAATCTTTTTGCCGCCCACTATCTTCAGATCAACTTGTATCTCTTTGTTCTTGATTGTTATGATGTTGTAGGTATTCTCAAAAAATCCTCGGACCCGCTCAGACGAGGCGGTCCCGGCATTTACAATTGAGATCTCCTTAAAGTGCCACATCCAAGGCCGGTGCTTGTGGCCGCACAGAACCAAGTCCACGTTTGTAGCCAGTATGGTCCTGAGCACATCTCCCGCATCTATGACCTCGACCCTTGCGGAACCCGTGTCGGGAACTCCGACCAGATGGTGGTGCATTGCCAGAATCTTTACCTTGTCTTCGTACTTTTTCATAGTCCTCTCAAGCCACAGATTCTGCCTGTATCCCACCTCGCCCTCGTCCCTATCCGGCCTTGCCGTACCAAGTGTTACTACCACCACGTCCCCTCCAAGCTCGTTTACCGTCTCAAACGGAAAATACTTTTTGAATAAAAGGTAGCCGGTGTTCCTATAGTCGTGGTTCCCCGAAATTGCGATTATCTTTTTTGTCTTGAGTCTTGAAAGAAGTGACTTGCACTTTTCATACTCTTTTGCCAGCCCCTCGTTGGTAAGGTCACCCGTAACTATTACCGCGTCCGGCTTTAGCTCGTTTATCTCCTCAATTACCTTCTCGAATACATCATCTCTGAACTGCGATCCCACGTGTATATCTGACAGCTGTGCTATTATCACACCCATACTGCCCGGTCTGCGGTAATTTACTTTTCCCGGCTGCCGATTACAAATTTAAATAATCAATCCAGATTCAAGTCACTGAAATTGTCGAAAAAAGCCACAGTCATCAGGGGCGACGGCATAGGACCGGAGATAGTGGACTGCATGATCAGAGTCCTCAAAGAATGCAACACCCAGACTGAGATCATACTTGCGGACGCAGGATCGGAACAGTGGCAGAAAAACGGAGAGAAAGACCCCACATACATCCCCGAATCCACAATGAAACTGCTGGAGACAACCGACGCCTGCTTTAAGGGGCCAACCACCACCATCCCAAAACCGGGTGCCCCAAGGAGCGTTGCAGTCACATTGCGCCAAAAATTTGAATTATACTCTAACATCAGGCCAATAAAGACCTACAAGAGAATCACCCCAAGCCACGACCTTGACTTTGTGTGCTTTAGGGAGGCAACAGAGGGGCTCTACACCGGAATCGAGGTCCAGCTCACGCCGGATGCCGCCATTGCAATTAGAAAGATAACAAGGCAGGGCAGCCGCAGGTTCGCAGACTCGGCCGTAAGCTGGGCAAAAAAATACAACATGAAAAAGCTCGTTGCCATAACAAAAAGAAACATACTCAAGGTGACAGACGGCATATTCTTAGACGAAGTAAGCGCCGCTGCCGCCACGATCCCCGGTCTTGAGGTCCAAGAACTATACATAGACAACATGATGCAGCAACTGGTGGTAAACCCATCCCAGTTCAACGGGGCAGTACTTGTTAGCACCAACCTGTTCATGGATATAGTGTCCGAGCTTGCCTCGGGGATAATCGGCTCAATTGGGCTTGTATACTCTTCAAACATGGGTGATAGGTACGCCATGTTCGAGGCGGCGCACGGAAGCGCCCCGTCGTTTAAGGGCCAGAACAAGGTAAACCCGACGGCTGCAATTCTCTCTGGCGCGTGGATGGCAGAGTACCTTGGCGAGCAGCACATAAAGGACGCGGTATTTTCCGCAACAGAGCAGGTAATCAATGAGGGCAAGGCAGTCACGTTCGACATAGGCGGAAGTGCCACCACCACCCAGATGGCAGATGCGATAGTCGAGCTTGCCAAGGCAAACTTGAGAAAATAGTCCTGAGCCTATTCAAACTTTGATCTGCAGTTTGCGCAGTATCCGAACAGATCAAGGCTTCCCCGAATTATTAGGTATTTTGCCTTTTTTGCAATCTTATTCTGTATTTGTACAAGTTCGTCCTCACTGCTATCAACTATCATGCCGCAGTTAAGGCACACCAGATTCACGTGCTCGCCCGTGTTCGGATCAAACCGGAGCTCTCCGTTGACCTCGATTTCATTGATGAGTCGCTTTTCCCTTAGAAGGTCAAGCGTTTTGTACACAGTCGAGAGGCTCACCATCGGGTACTTTCTTTGCACCACCTTGTGTACGTGCTCTGCGCTTGGGTGCTCGTCCGTGTTCATCACATAATTCACTATGGCCACCCTCTGAGGCGTTATCCTAAAGCCTTCTTTTCTCAGCGAGTCCACTATGTTTTGCAGCTGTTGGCTCATATCACATCTTGGGCGATTTTATATTAATACCTAATCATTATTAATAATTACTACTTGTTAATAACAAGAGTTAAATAGGAATTATTCCTAATAAGACCATGAATAAAATCGACATCGGAATTTCAGACCAAGACAGAAGTCAGGTAGTCAAGATCCTAGAGAGGGTTCTTGCAGACCAGTATGTCCTGTATACAAAAACAAGGAACTACCACTGGAACGTGGTGGGTCCGCACTTTGGCGACTATCACAAGCTGTTTTCGGACCAGTACGTGGCACTTGATGCAGACATCGACGAGGTGGCAGAGCGAATCCGCTCACTTGGAGCACGCACCCCGGCCACTCTGGTAGAGTTTGGCAAAAACGCAAGGCTAAGCGAGCATCCAGGAGAGTATCCAGACGCTCCCACGATGATAGCCAACCTTGCCGCAGACCACGAGGCCGTAGTCCGTATGCTGCGTGAGGGCGTAGAGGCATGCGGCAAGCACAACGACGCCGGAACCGAGGACTTTTTGACAGGTCTGATGGAAAAACACGAAAAAACCGCATGGATGCTAAGGTCCATCGCGGAAAAATAACCATTTTTTTGAGGTGTGAGTAAAACGGAAAAAACAGTGCTGAGGTGGTCTCATGGGACAAGGATGTAACGACGTATGTGATAGGTACAAGGCAAGGCAGATCACCACTCACTTCAAGTATACGATGGGCCAAAAATGGTGCTCAGTATGTACCGCATTTCTTATCACAAGCACCGTAAGGTGTCCCTGCTGCAACATCAAGCTGCGCACAAAGGCAAGAACGAAGAAGGGGTGGCAGTAGTGGAGCGCGACTGTAGCAAAATCTGCGCCTATTTTAGCGCAAAATCCCCAAGGCACGACGGCAACACGATATTCAAAAAATGGTGCAATCTTTGCAAGCTGCACCTTGTCTCAAGGTATTGGAGGTGCCCATGCTGTCACTCGCAGCTTATCTCCTGACTGCCTCGACGATTATTAGTTCCTCAAAGAAGAGCCTCTTCTTTGCAACTATGCTCACGGAAAACCCTAGCGATTCTACATGCGCCATCAGGGTAGCGTAATTTGCAAGCGATGACGTAAGGAACAGCATCTTTCCGCCATTTCTTAGGCATCTTGCTGCAGACTTGAGCATCATAAGCGGCACGTGCAGCCCTCCAGGCCCCCCGTCCACAGTACTGTCAGATATATCATCAGACGGAAGGTACGGCAGGTTGCAGACAGCAAGATCAAATCCTCCCCTGAGCGCATCAGAGCCTTTGCAGCATACGGCGTTTGAAATTCTATCCTCCTGCCGCGAAAGTGCCGCAAAGCTGATGTCTGTGCCCACCACAAGCTCAAAGCCGCCCTCCAGCACTTTTGCCAAGTAGCCAGAGCCCGTGCCGACATCAAGTGCCGACCGTCCGCATTCTTTCTCTATGTGGCCTGCCAGAAAGAACGTGTCCTCGGCAGGAGCATATGTATCAGAGAAGGCTTTTTGCAAGAGTCATTGCCTCCTCCGCGCTCAGTTCATCCACCCTTTTGTCCAAGGCAATATCCTTGCCGAACTTTTTTGCTATGTTGGTCACAGTCTTGCGCCTGTAGGAAAACATCCGGCTCACGGCAGACATTAGTTTCGGGGAAACGGTGTTTTTCTTTTTCAGATACAGTACGGTCGAGTCCACCTTTGGCGGCGGCACAAAGTTGTTTTTGCCCACATCTAGGATCTTGTCGATCTCAAACGCATGCCTTGCAACTACAGAGATTGCCCGCATGTCCTTCCCTCCGCCTGAGACTAGCTTGTCGGCAAACTCTTTTTGCACCATTATCACCGCCCTCTGAAACTTCCTTCCTGCAAGCCACTCAATTGCCCTTTTGCTCTCAGAATAAGGAAGGTTGGAGACAAATACTGTGAATTGTGCGTCCGTTTCAAACCCGTCCCCGCGCACAAGCTCCAGATTCTCGATTCCAGAAAATTCCAGAAGCGCATCCGAGTAAAGGTCCTTGTCTGCCTCTGCTGAGACCACGCGAAGGGCGCGGCTGCACAGAAGCGGCGTCAGTATGCCTCTGCCCGTACCCACCTCAAGCACGGTGTCCTGCTTTGTTATTTTGGCCGCGTCAACTATCATCTCTGCGATGTGAGATGATTTGAGAAAGTGCTGTCCGAGCCTTTGCCTTTTACTTTTTAACAAAGAGCGTCACCTTTACTTCGCCGGTGATCTCATCCATTATGCGGTCCACAATCTGCCTCATCGGCTCCTTGAGCCCCACCCTGCTTTGAAGATCGTCAAAGTTGACAAAGGGCTGCTTTTCCCGCTCATCAAGAATCGACTTCATGTACGTCTTTCCTATTCCAGGGATAAGCTCAAGTGCGTGGATCCTCGGAGTCAGCGGCTGCGCGTGGTTGATGTAGTCGACAAAACGCTTTTCGTTGTTTGCCACGATGGTGCTGACCACGTTTTTGAGCTCCGATTGGGCCGGGGCAGATATCTTGTCATAGTCAAGTTTGCCAAGAACTGACATTATCTTTGTCCTTCCCTCCTTTCCTATGTATATGCGCTCACCGATTTCAAACGAGGAGTTCTGCATTCCGAGAACCTCGAGCAGCGTAAGCCTGTCTTCACCTATTGCAGTAATTATGATTCCTTCCCGCCCTCTAACGGTGGCCGATTTGCCGCGCGTGACATAGTCTAGCACGTATGCGTACTCTTCATACTTTCGTGGAGGGCTCGTACTTCTTTCCAAAAAGACCACTTGTAAGACTAGGAGGTCCCCTTGATGATGTGGAGAATCTTTTCCAGTGTTTCAGCCAGAATTAGCTTTTTCCATCCGAACGTAAATGCCCTAAGCTCGGCAAGTGAGGTAGGCATGATGTTTATTATTTCCACCGCCTCCTCCTCCGTCAAGCCGCATTCTTTTTTGAGTTCCTGCTTCATCTTTTTTGCAGATTTAGAGTCGAGTTTTGTGAACTTGGTAACATAATCATAAGTCCAGCGCTGAATCTGATCCATCTTTTCAGCGTCCTCTTTTTCCAGAATCTCTTTTACTTCTGCCAACGATATTGGCTGACTTTTCTTTACCTGTTCCATTTACTTTACACCGAATGGTTTGATATGGTCTAACCTAGTGATTAAGGTTTTCGTCTTGTTACCAAGCTTTACGTCCATGGTTACGGCTCTTCTTCCCACAGCAGTTATCGTGCCCACCTTTCCGTGGTACCTTCTGTGTGGTAGCGACTTGTGCTGCCTTGGATCAATGATTACCAGTGCCTGCTCCCCTACATTGTATTCCCTTAACAGGAACGATACTCCGCGCGGGGCATCCTTTGTAAGCGCAGCTCTTGATTTGTGTCTAAAACCATGAGAGTGGCCGGAAGGCTTCTTAGTAGTCATAGAATCAAAGGCTTTACTTCCTCATTATATTACTTTTGTCCGCCCCAAGGCACGAATTTTACAGGATCCTGTTTGCCACGGCATCGAGCCTGAGTATCTCGACTTTCTTTTTTGGACCGACAAGCCTTGCCTCGTATACCGGGACGTAGATCTCAGATATCTCGTTTATTGTGAGCTTTTCTTTGAGATCCCGGATTTTTGCACCCGACGGCCTGCTCAGCTTTGCAAATAGCCCATCTATTACATCCTTGTCCGAAACTTCCGGTTTTTTGACAGTGTTGCTCTTGTCGCCGAGTATTTTTGAGGGATAGTTTTCCACGCTCTTTGCATCCATCTTGACATTGAACTTTACCTCCTTTCCGTGGTGGTCAAAGTATGCCACGTGCTCATCGTCTATGAACGCGTGCTCTTCCAGGATGAGGTCCACTTTGTTTTTTGCTTTTTTTGTCGATAGTGCCTGCTTCCATTTTGATTTTGACTGGATTGGGAATACTCCGCCGCCCAGCACCACCTCAGTTACGTTATAGTCCACCTTGATCGGATGCACCGCGCTGCGGTAATAGTCTGCAGTGTACCTGCCAGACACCATTATCACAGGCTCATAGTTGAGCGTGACGGCGTGGACATGCACCTCGTCTCTGTCAGGCTTTTTTAGGAGGAATCTGAACGGTGCTGTCTTTTTCTCCTCGATTATCCGGCGCGCCTGCTCGTCGTCTACTGTTCTGCGAAGAACGATTGTGTTTTTCTTGTAATCAGAGTTTACCAAGTTTGACTTATGTCCAATTCCGCATCTATTAAAAATTTCATCAAAAAAGATAATACACAAAACCGATTCAAATACACATGGCAAAGCAAACAAAGAAACCCGGATACATTGAAAGATTTTTGAAGAGAGCCGACAAGGCGATCGACGAGGCCGTCAGCCAGGGAGTCAAAAGAGCGGATGAGATTTTAGACGATGCTGTAGTGTTTGGAAAGATGGCTGCAACCGAGGCAGAAAAGAAGAGCAGGGATCTCAGAAAACAGGCAAAGATAGAGAGTGCAAAGCTCAAGGCACGGGGCGAGACTGAGCTTGTCAAGGGAATCGCAACCGCAAGAAGACTCGCATCATCCACAAACGAAAATCTTGAAACGCTCGCAAAGCTGAACGAGTTGAGAAAGGCAGGAATAATCACAGAACGCGAGTTCCAAGAAAAGAAAAAGAAGATTCTCTCAAGAATCTAAAATAAAGAGAGACCTGCTGCCGCGGTGCGGCAGTTCCGAGCTACTCGGCGTCTTCGGATTTTTTCTTCTTTTTGGAATCGTCCTCGGGGTCGGTAATACCTGCCTCTGTGACAGTAAAGATTACCTCCTCTTCTGGATGGTGTGGGCTGTCAACCATTCTGGCGATTCTCTTTTTGCCCGACTTTTTGAAGTATATTCTGTAGGTGCTAGTATGAGCAACCACGTTACCTCCGATTGGCTTTGTCGGGTCTCCAAAGAATACGTCAGGTGATGACATTACTTGGTTTGTCGCAATTGCTGCGCAGTTGTATGTCTCTGCGGTCCTTACCAGTAGATGCATGAACCTGTTCAGTCTTTGCTGCCTCTCAGAGAGTGTGCCACGACCCAGGTATTCGGAGCGGAAGAGCCCAACTGCAGAGTCTGCAATAATGAGTTTGATGTTGTTCTGCTCAATTATTGAGCCAGCCTCTTCTAGTATCAGCGTTTGATGAGCCGAGTTGTACGCCCTTGCCACTATTATATTGTCAAGTACCTTTTCCGGCTCCAGACCCTTTGCCTTTGCAATGGAGACTATTCTTTCCGGTCTGAAGGTGTTTTCACTGTCGATATACAACACCCCACCATCAAGTCCTCCCTCGTCTTTTGGCTTTTGGCACATTACGCACATTGTCAGACAGAATTGGGTCTTTCCAGATCCAAACTCGCCGTAAACTTCGGTCAGAGCCTGAGTCTCCAGTCCCCCGTCCAAAAGATTGTCCAAGCATTGCGTCCCGCTGGATATCTTGCCAATGTCAAGTCGCCTCTTGTAAATTTCAGTGGCGGTTACAAAGTCCTTTGTTACCAGTCCCTGCTCAACAAGAACGTGTCTTGCTTTTGTGACAATCTTTTCAGCAGTCTCCTTGTCCATGCCAGTTACTTCGGAAACATCTACTGGGCCCCTGACAATCAGGTCCATAATGTTGTGTATTCCTGCATCAGTTAGCTTTTTTGTAGTTACAGGTCCTACGCCTTCAAGGCTATCTAATCTTAATTCATCCATACGGTATGGTACCGTACCTTACCTTATTAAGGCTATTGGTTAGCGAGACTGGCAGGATGGGTGTTGACTTTTGACCCATTTCCAGGATTGCAAAGTTAGGATCGGTCATCGTAGAGAAGCCAAGACGCATTAGTATTCTTACACAAATCTCATACAGCATTCAGCTTTTTTCCAGCCCTTGTTGTATTTCTTGGATATTCCGTTTGCAGTGTGTTCTGCTTCGGGAAGGCTATCTGCCTTGTGCCATTTTGTCGTGGCAGTGTCGCCTGTATTGTTCTGATAATAACTACATGTTTCAAGGTGAATTTTAACCTCAGTTGCATTTGCCAAATCCTCCATTATACGATATGTCAATCATCATCTGGTAAATTCTCGTATTGATAAGAATTTGGTTAGCTGCTGGCCGTTACCTCTTTGGCAGGCATTGGTCTACCTATCGGACGGCCGATAAGCCCAAGAAAGCGACTTCTGCCCGATAAAGCCATCCAACTCCTCATACACCATATCGATTATTTGATGCGCCCTGCTTCCGAATACGTCCGCTATGACCCGTTCGAACAGCACCGGATCATCGTAGCATGCATGCAGAGTAGTCTGGTACTCCTTTTGCACCTTTTCATTAACAATGTCAAAGTATGTTTTCTCTAGGCCCCACAGTACCTTTTTTATGGCAAAAGGCATCATCACCCGCCGGATGTCTTCCTTCGGATCCAACCATATCCAACCACCCAGCAGACCAATATTTCGTTGTTTGAGCAAACAGGACAAGCTTGCATCGGCACGGTCATGACCAGCTCACGCGTGCCGACAAAAACACGATTTGTCCTGTACGGACATACAAGAAAATACATGCGCCAAGATCGCATGAACATACAGCCTCGGGGCTGTCGCCGACATGCTACGTCATACTAGCGTCGGCCTTAAGATCCAAGGCTTTGTCTTTTTTGGACCCGCCTCATCGTGTCGTAATCCAGTGGCTACTGAGTAAAGGAGTCCAACACTCCGCTGTCCGTTTGTGTGACTATATTGTGCGCCCTTTGCCTGTGAACGAGCAACCCTGTGGCAGAAAAGAATCCGAGATTGCACGAATCACAACGGAAGGACACACTATGGCTTGGTGTGGTTTTGATAAAACGGATCTGGTTGAATGGAAGCTAAGCCCAGATTAGTCCCCTGAGCTCATCCTGCTGGTATGACCCTTGTCGTTCTTCACGGCGTTTCCGAGCTTTTCCCTCAGGGCAAGGCGGTATTTTTCATCGCATTGCCATGAACAGAACTGTCTTTCGTTTCCATCAAACTCTTTGTCGCAGTTTTTGCACTTTTTGAGCATATTCCAGTATGTATGAGGATCATACTGTCTTAATTAAAAACCAATGGGTTCATGTTTACAACAAATGCGTGTAATGTACGATACAACGCCCCATTTGGCAAAGTACCAGGTTTGAATTAGATAAAACTTGGGACCAAACGATCCCAAGTCGTGATATCAAAGATACCTACAAGGTACGACATTGGTGCCCTTGCCTGTGAATAAAACATTTTCGCATTTTTAATCAGGTCTATCGGGTGCCCAATATCAGGCCGGCAAGCACCCTTCCGGCAAATATCGCACCTATTGAGAGCCCCACATTCCCAAGTATGTTAATTGCTAGCAGTCCAAACTGCTTGTTGTCGATCATCGTACTTGACTGCAACGCAAAGGCGGACATTGTAGTCAGCGAGCCGCAAAACCCCACTGCCACAAGCAATGCGTATTTTGCGTCAAGGTTCCACTGTTGGGAGATTACGGCAAACGCGCCGAGGATGAAACTGCCAACTATATTTGCCACCAGTATGTTGGCGTAAAACGCCCCAAATACGATCTGAGATTCGGCTATCCGATACCGTAAGAATGTGCCAATGACTCCGCCGGCTGCCAATAGTATTATTTCGATTCCTTTCACAGTCTACCTTCCTTGTGTAGACATTATCAGCACATCGCGTGCGGTTCTGGCCGTGCCACGGCTAATGTCATAGCCTCACCAGACGATATACCCTGGAACTTTTATGTTTTTTCTACCTGTATCTTGCCTTTGTCTTGTTTTCCTGCTCCTGCCTTACGTGGTGGAGCCTGTCTTTTTCGTGGATGAACTGCTTGCCGCACGTAGGGCACTTGGAGATGGTCTTGTGGTGCACCTGCCTTGAGTGGGTTATGAGATCCTCGTAGCTATCCATCTTTTCCTTGCAGTATTCGCAGACGGTCTTGTTACGATTAAAGATGCCCAATCGGTATAGATACGTCGTTCTGACTTAAAAGGTTCAAAAACAATCAAAGGCTCGGGGATTCGCACGTCCCAAGCCTTTGATTTGGCCGCATGTATATCGGCTGCCAATTCTGTAATGTCATTGATTCTATCAAGCAAGTAGATTAGCTTTACTGTAAAATTAGACCATCGAAAATAGGAAAGACTGTCAGATCTATCGCTTTCTCTTTCTCTGGCCGGGTTTGTTTTGGCCAGGAGTTCTGTGAAGGACGAATCTTTTCTTGAAGTTGCTTTTGTTCCTCAGCGTGGAGATCGTTCCTATGCGCTTTCTGCCTTCGACCTTTGGCGTCTGTCCCTTTACCTTTCCGGCCTTTGTAATGGATCCGTGAGTTGCCATAGTGTACGGTCGTTAGGATTCTGATTTATGTATTTGTATTTGGTTTACCAGTACTTGGCCTTGATGGTCTCTATGACCTGCTCGTGTTCCTTGCTCTTCCGTCTTGCGTACTTTTCCATGGCGCTAAGCGGAACTCCCCCGAGGGAGCGGGCAATCATGTTGAAGAACTTCTTTTGGGCCGAGCCGTGGCTGCCTGTCTTTGTCATGAATTTTTGTATTCCGTACTTGAAGTTGTGCTGCCACGTCTTGTACATTACGCCAAGCTGCGCAGGGCTCATCTCGTTTCCGATGTTAAAGAACTCTGATTTTTCAAGCAGCCCTATTGGCACAAAGGTCAGCGGTGTTGTGGTAAACATGCAGTCAGGCTGCTCCCTTTCTAGCTCGCTGATAAGCTGAATCGTCTCCCAAGAGTCCTCAGGCGTTTCGTCGTTGTCTAGGCCCATGATCAGTGTGAATGCTGGAACCCAGTGGTGCTCATTTAGTGTCTTTACGCCCTCTTTTACCACCCAGTGCCATTCTTCCGGCATGAAAGGCGCAAGCTTTCTGTCTGCATACTTGCCAATCAGCCTAAGGCTACCCGTCTCAAAGCCGCATTGGATTCCAATCAGGTTGGACGGTCCGGACTTTATTATCTTTGAAATATTTGGAATGAGTTTTTCGTCGGCTATGGCGCCCGCAAGTGTTCCGTGTGTCGGGTTTGTGTGTGTGACTCCCGCGTCCATGACCGCAGTGAACAGTTCCTCCAGCGCTTCGCGGTTTGGCTCCATGTGTTTGCTTGTCCTAGGATCCATCCCGTAAACAAAGATGTCATCGCTGTGAATCCAAGCGTTGCGCAGCCCTCCTTTCTTTATGTTTACCTCTATCTCCTTCTTTACCTTCTCCGGTGGATAGTACCTCAGTGCGCGGAGAGTCACATCGCAGAACTTGCAGCCCCTGCCGCAGCCCCTCATGACCTCAATCATTCCGTGCATCGATGGCTCCACGATATCTGGAATCTCGTCTATCTCTGGCCTGTCCCAAAAGTTGACGAACCTTCCGTGTAGTGTCTTTCCGTCTCTTTGGAACTCTTTAATGTCAACCTTAAAGTCGCTTCTCTTTCTGAACGGGTTCATGTTCTCAAAGTCGCCGTCAATCAAATAGTTAAAGAACCTGCCGGCGTGGCCGTCAATCTCCGGTGCAATGCCACCAAGCTCCCCCTCAAGAATCGCATACAGTCCGTACTCTTCTATTTTTTCAGGATCATAGTTGTACTGCCAAGTGCCTGACGCTCCGGCAATCACCTTTGCGTTGCTGCCGTTCTTCTTTTTTGCCTCCAGAATCTTTTTGTGGAGAAATGCGTTATAGTATTCGTCGTATGAGATTTGCTTTCTGCCATACGTGAATGTCATGGTGACGGGCCCCATTCCAAGAGGGTCCATCTCATAAGTTCCCACCACCTGGGTTTCAGGCCCTATGAACTTGTCAATGTGATCTGGGTGTGCCACGACCACGTCCTCCCTCTTAAAGCCGTCTCGCAAAAGCCCAGCCTCGACCTTTCTTAGGCCGTACGGGGCGTATGCTGCAACGCCGTTTTTGTGAGGTATAGGATTACAGATAAAATCAAACAGTACTTTTGGCGTGACCTGATTCTTCAACACCTTGTACCAAAAGCTGTTGTGATCTCGGTTCGGATCGATTGCCGGGGCGCATCCGAAGAACGTTGCAAGTGATATTCCCCTATAATTAGACATCAGAGTGCGGTCTGAGGTAAGTACTATCTTTGGATGTGCCATGTCCCTGACGCGTGTCTTTTTTTATTTGTTTTAAACGTTTAGGTGCAATCACGCATGTGGAACATTGTATCCTTGCGGTTCCAAATCACGGATCGACAGTTTTTAGTAATTTTCAATCATGCCGGCCTTGTTTCTGTGAGTTCTGCCAAACTCCTTGCTAGTTGAGAGGTATTTTCCGTCAAACACCGTACCGTCATGGCACACAAGCACGTCATCCATGCAGCAGCTTCCGCAGATACCTATGCCGCATTTCATCATCCTCTCAAGGCTTGCCTGGACGAACGTGTTGCTAGAGTTTGCAAGGCCGACTACTTTGTGCATCATTATTTCCGGCCCGCATGTGTATACTGCATCGAACTTTTCCTCCGCAAGCATCCTTTCCATCACATCCGTGACAAAGCCCCTCTGGCCGTAGGAGCCATCCTCGGTTACGACGACTACGCGGTATTTTTTGTCTGAGAGTATTCTGTTTGCGGCACCCTCAAAAAAGACCTCCTCCTTTGTCTTTGAGCCCATCAGTACTGTGATCTCGTTAGTAGGCTTGGCAAACTTGGCAAGCCTCATAAGCGGCACAAGTCCCGTGCCTCCCCCCACCAGTAATATCTTGCCGTCCCGGATGTCAAAGGAGTTTCCATATGGGCCTCTAACCCCTATCTGCTGTCCCACCTTGAGATCATACAATGCAGTTGAGGACTGGCCTCGCTTTCTGACTGTGAACGCTGCCTTTCCTTTTTCATCCGTAACCATTACGCTCATTGGAAGCTCGTTGACTCCCGGAATCCACACCATGGCAAACTGCCCTGGCATCGCATTTGCGAGCCTCTCATCAGATATTACCAGAGTCCTTACCGTGGGCGTCTCATCTATTACCCTCTCTATTGTTCTGACTTGGGGGCGCTTAGTAACGTCTTCCAAGCCCCACCATCTCCGAGATTTTAGAGTACCCCTTTCTTTTCATATAGTCAGCAATCCCATCGTTAATCTCAGAAAACACGTCAATCCATCCGTCACCTATAGCGCTTCCGACTTGTACTGCGGATGCACCTGCGAGAATAAACTCAGCTGCATCCTCCCATGTCGAGACCCCCCCACATCCTATCACAGGTATCTCATATTCTGAGGCAATCTCGTACACGCACCTTACCGCCACGGGTCGGATTGCCGCCCCTGACAGCCCCCCTATCTTGTGGCTCAAAAGTGGCCTTTGCGTTTCAACATCTATCCCCATTGCGCGAATCGTGTTGATTGCAGTTATTGCGTCAGCTCCCCCTTCTATGGACGCCCTGACGGTGTCAAGATAGTTCGTAGTGCCAAGCCCTACCTTTGCTATCACGGGGGATGTTGTAATGGACTTTACGCGGCGCACTATTTTTGTCACAAGGTCCGGGTCGTCGCCCACCTCAAGTCCGACCTTCTCCACATGAGGGCATGAGAGGTTAAGCTCAAATCCTGCCACCTTGACATTCTCAAACTGCTTTACCATAAACTCAAAATCATCCTCGACTGAGCCCACCAGACTCACTATTATTGGGACCTCGTTGTTTTTTGATATCATTTTTGCAAAGTACTCAGCCCCCGGGTTTGAAAGTCCGACGGCGTTTAGGTATCCGCCCTTTATTCCAACGATTGTCGGGTTTGGGTATCCCTCCCAAGGTTCGCGGCTCAGTGATTTTGAGACAACTGCCCCAGCGCCGCTTTTGTGTATTCTCTCAAACACCTCAAGGGATATGCCCAGTATGCCGGACGCCAGCATTGCCGGTCTTGAAAACTTTAACGGTCCTATGGATACCGATAGGTCTTGGCTCACTTGCTTGACTTGATTTTGTAGTCTTATAATGTTTAATTCGACTCGCAGATTGGTACCTTTTTTAATGAGAGGATGAGAAACTGCTCTATGTATTTTGTCGTCCTAACAGAGTTAGGTATTGTAGTCACCGAGGACGGAAAATCGGTAAGGTCATTTGCATTCTCAAAGCCGGCGGCCGAGTTTGTCAAGGTCAAGTCGGGCCAGGGAAACGTTGGCGAGCTGATAGAGTTTCTTTCTAGGTCGCAGTCGGGTGCCCTAGTAAACGACGATTCCCTCCTAAAGGTGCTCAAAAAGGCGAACCTTGACGTTCAGATTATGGATCAAAAGCAGATGGAGGGCATTCAGGCCACAAAGCCGCAGATCCTCATGGACGCGGGTTTTGCAAAAAACCAGAACGACGTAATGGAAAAACTCAGAGAGTTCGCGCTACAGCTGTCCTCTGCCAGGGTAACCGAGGTGTCCCAGAGTCCGGACCTGCACATAATCCAGTCGATAAAGGCCCTGGATGAAATTGACGTAATGATAAACGGCCTTTCCTCAAGGTTGCGCGAGTGGTACGGCCTTCACTTTCCTGAAATGGACAACATCATAGACAGCATCAATGGATACGCCCAGATAGTCATGGCCGGAAAGAGGCAGGACCTCTCAAAGACGGTATACGAGGATGCTGGATTCCAAGAGCCCAAAGTCGAGATGCTCTCTGTGGTTCAGGAAAAAAGTAAGGGGGGCGACATATCAAATGAGAATCTGATAATAGTGCAGTCAATAGCGAAACAGATTCTCGAGATGTTTGAAATTAGAAAGGGCATAGAGAGCCACGTAGAGGCCGAGATGAACAAGGTGGCTCCAAACGTAACTGCGATTTTGGGAGCTGCCGTAGGCGCGCGAATTCTCTCAAAGGCAGGAAGTCTCAAAAAAATGGCAACCATGCCAGCAAGCACAATTCAGATACTCGGTGCGGAGAAGGCGCTGTTCAGAGCGCTGAAAACCGGAACCCAGCCGCCAAAGCACGGCATACTGTTCCAACACGCAGTAGTTCACGCAGCCCCTAGATGGCAGAGGGGCAAGATGGCAAGGGCCATCGCCTCAAAGGCAGCCATTGCTGCGCGCGTTGATGTTTATGGAGGAGGTCTGAACAAGACGCTTTTGGAAAAGTTGAACGTTCGAGTTACCGAGATTGGACAGAAATACAAAGAGCCTACAGAAAGGCCGCAGCCCCAAAGGCAGGAACGAAGGCACGACGACAGATTTGGTGAAAGGCGCGGAGGCGGAAGGTTCGGAGGAAGACGCGAGATGCATCGAGGTAGCGGCCCCCGAAGAGAATTTAGATCGGATGTAAAAAAGCGAAAGAAGTTTGGAAAAAGACGATAGTCCCATATTTTGGATCACGGTGGACGGGCAAAGAAGGCTTGCCACTGAAAACTATGTCGAGGGCAATCAGGTTTATGGTGAGAAACTCTACAGGAAGGGAGGTACCGAGTACAGAGTATGGGATCCCTTTAGAAGCAAGCTTGCCGCTGCGCTCACAATAGGGCTGGACGTATTTCCGATAAAAAAAGGGACCAAAGTGCTCTACCTTGGCGCGTCAACTGGCACCACAGTAAGCCACGTATCAGACATAGTGGATCATAACGGGATGATTTTTGCCGTCGAACATGCAAGCAGGGTCGCGCGTGACTTTCTTGACAGAGTTGCGGCACATCGAAAAAACATCATACCGATTTTGCAGGACGCGCGGCATCCTGAGCAGTATTTTTCCATCTACGGCAAGGTGGACGTGGTATACTCTGACATAGCACAGCCGGATCAGACAGATATTGCCATATCGAACTGTAAGATGTTCCTAAAGGACGGCGGCTACCTTTTCATGACAATCAAGGCGCGCAGCATCGATGTCACGCAATCCCCAAGGAAGATAATCGGGGAAGAGATAAGGAAGCTGGAGGGGCGATTTACGGTGATCCAGAGCATGGACCTTCAGCCCTACGACAAGGACCACGCCATGGTAGTTGCCAGATTTCATGCGGTCTGATAACTGACTATTTTTTGCACCGGCGCCCAGCTTTTTCGAACGTATTTTGGGACGTGTCCATTTTTTTCGAACCACTCTCTGACAAAAGCCACGGTTTTAGAGTCTGACGGGTATCCGCTTCCAACGTTCCCCTGGGCGGCAAGTCGAATTATCGCCCTATCCCTTGCGACTTTGGCAATTATCGACGCTGCCGAGACCACGAGGAATCTTGCGTCTGCGTGGTGGTATGCGCGTATCCTCTTTGCGTCGCTGAGTCTTTTTAGCTCTCTTGCAAACCTTGCCGCATTCACATCGCACGAGTCAACATAAGACACGTCTGGGCCGATCTTCCGGATGATCTGTGCCATGTGGTACGCCTCAAGATGGTTCAGCTGGTGTCTGACTACATGCTCGTCGATTGTTTTGGGGCTTATCCTGACTACCGAGTAGCTGTCTGCAAGCTTGATGATTTTCCTATACAGCCTTTCCCTGGATGCGGCTGTAAGCTTTTTAGAGTCACGCACGCCTAGGCTCTGAAGTTGTTTTATCTTAGACTGCTCCACTGCCACCCCCGCTATAACCAACGGGCCAATCATGGAACCCCTTCCGGCCTCATCTACTCCGCACACAATCACGGCTGCTCTCAGAAGGATTAACGTATTAAACCATTAGTGGAATAAAATCTGACGAGTGGATTTGCAGATAAACGACCAAACTATCACAGTGACCGAGGGCAGGACGAAAATCCTTGCTCTAAAGCAGTCTTTTTTGGACAGAGTGCCGCCCCAGAATGTCGCATTTTTCAACCCCAGGGCAAAGCTGAGTCGGGACTTTTCCATCATAGCGTACTCGGCGTTTTTGAAAGACTTTGATGGTCCGAGACTCTTTCTTGACTCCCTTTCAGGTGTTGGGGCAAGAGGGCTTCGTGTTGCAAACGAAATAGAAAACGTGCAGGTCGTGGTAAACGATTTAAATCCAAGCTCACTTGAGCTTGCAAGAAAGTCCGCGGAAATCAACGGCCTTGAAAACTTTGATGTCTCGGAGAACGAGGCGTGCAGGTTCCTGAGCGGATTTTCGAAAAAAGGCCACCGAGCTGCCATTGTGGATATAGATCCGTTTGGATCACCGTCAAAGCACATCGATTGCGGCATACGTGCCACGGTGCATAAGGGACTGCTATCGGTCACAGCAACAGATCTTCAGGTCCTGCATGGCCTATTCAATGAAGCGTGTAAGAAAAAGTACTACGGTACCCCGATCAAGACAGTATACAGTAACGAGATAGCCATAAGGCTTGTAATAGGCATGATTAACTTGGTGGCGGCAAGACTCGACACTGAGATCACACCAGTTTTTGTAGAGAACAATATGCATTACTATCGTGCGTATCTCAGGGTGCTCAACAAGGCAGACACAAAATCAAGGACCGGTTACATCATTCACTGTAGAGCGTGCGGGCACAGGCAGACGGCGGCAGTTGCCGTCTCCGAGTGCGTCCTCTGCGGAGCCAGGACGGAGACCGCGGGGCCCCTATGGACCAGCAGTCTGTTTGAAAAAGAGTTCGTCGAAAAGATGATCAGTAGAGTGCCAGAGCTTGCAGTTGACAAAAAATGCGAAAAGGCGTTGGGAAAGTGCCTCCTTGAGTCAGGCATGCCGGCGTGCTACTACACCCTCGACGAGATAGCAGAGATGCAGAGGTCATCACCTATGCCCCTTTCAAGGCTGGTTGAAACGCTTCAGAGTGATGGATTTCTGTCAAGCCCTACCTCATTCAACCCCACAGGATTCAGAACGGATGCTCCAATAAGTAAGATAAGGGAGTTATTTTCCAGCTAGAGCCCGTACCCCAAGCACACAAAATACATCTCACTGCTTGGCTTTCTGCTAGCATTAGGCTTTCTTAGGTGGACCTTGGCAAACTTTTTTTTCAGATAGTCCCTAAACTCGGTAGAATAGTCCCCGTCAAAGACTTTGAATAACGCGTTTCCCTTCGGCGCTAGAATCTTGTCCATTATTTTTGAGCACGAATAGTTAAGAGATATCTGCTTTGCATGATCCATCGACCAGTGCCCGGTGATTTTTGGTGATATGTCGCAGATCACGGCGTTTGCGCGGGCCCCTAGATACTCTAGTATTTCATCTGCAACAAGCTCGTCCTCAACACTGCCTTTGATAAAATGCGAGCCCTCAACCTCATCCATATACGCTGTGTCCACTCCTACGACCTTGCCTCGATTTCCCGCAAGCTTGACGGCAATTTGTGTCCAGCCGCCAGGAGCACAGCCAAGATCCACTACGTAAAACCCCGGCCCTATAATTCGGTACGAGTTGTTTAGTTGCAACAGTTTGTAGGTTGCCCTGCTTCTATATCCTTGCTCTTTCGCAAGCTTTCTGTAGTGATCACGTTTTGCGTCTAGTAGCTTCATTGTTCTTTCTTTTTCTTTGGTTTGCCAAGTTCAGCAACAGTCCATTCCTCTATCCATTGGCACGTTCTAGGGCTGACCTCCCCATCAAGGCTGCACTTTTGTTCCACAGGACAGACAAGGCAGGGCGCGTTTTCAATTGATTCCGTCGAGACAGGGGTTTTTTTGATCTTTAGAACGTATGTCCATCTTTTGTTTTCCAGAATCTTCTCTCTTGTGATTATCCCCATCCTTTCCAGTTTGAGTGCAAGCCTTGATCCGTCCCGGCTCGTAAGCTTGAATTTTTTCCACAATTCGGACTGGATTATACCATCATCATAGTTTGACAGGAACAGGCAGACCTTGTTTGTCAGCTTCTCCATGTCTACTTTGTCTATTTGAAAATTCTCAATTTCTTCGTCGGTAAGCTGCTCCTCCATCTCCTCTTCCAAGGTCTTTTCAGACTCTGATGCCTGCTTTTCCTTTTGTTTTGTTTTTTTGGCGCTCTTTTTTTCTTCCTTGGTTGGCTTTTCAGCAGCCTTTTTTTCTTCCTTTGTCTTTTTTTCTTCCTTTTTTTTCTCTGCCTTGACTGCGGGTTTTCTTCCCCTTGTCTTTTTTTCTTCCTTGGTTGGCTTTTCAGCAGCCTTTTTTTCTTCCTTTGTAATTTTTTTCTTTTCCTTTTTAGAATCTGCAGGGTTGGAAGGTTTTCTAGCCATTTTTACTCACTTGGTACCAAGGGCTACTTTCACCTGTTTCAATATATAATATCGCATTGACTAGCGCACTCTAAACTGTTGCATGGTGGTGAGGAAGTCGTTTCCTTCTTTATCAAACAGCTGTGCCTCTATTTGGTACGTTCCCATCTCAAGCTGCTCTGAAAAACTTTCATCAAGCGGAAGAACTCCGCTTTGACCGTAGCACTGCTCAAAGAACGCACCCTGTGTCACTGCCCTTTTCTGCGATCCCGACACGTCAAATATCGTCACATAAAGATCTCCGCAATCAAACGCAGGGTTATCTACGGATACGGTCGCGGTGACTCTCTCCGAGATTGCATATTCGGACTTGATATCCACGAAGCGCATCGCATCTGTCGACTTTGGTGCAGGAATTGCAATGTGTAGTCTTTCTCCATCGTCAAGCGCCAGCGTAAGGACGGTTCCGCCATACACAAGCGAGAACAATATTGGAATTACAAAAACGCCGACAGCTACACCTCTTAGTGCCATAATATTTTTTGTGACGCCGCGTGCCTTTATATCCATTTGGCAATAACTGCACGTAAAACTGTGTCGAATAAGTTAAATCGCTGCCGCCCAAATAGCCGCTAGATGCGATTACGAAAGTTCAGGGTCAGAGCATACAGATGCATTCACGATTCCGGCGAGATAAAGGTCGGGGACTTGGCAGCGTTCGTCGGAAGAAACGAATCAGGCAAGACGACCATATTACAGGCCCTGACTTTGCTCAACAGAGAGGAACGCGTCTCAGAGCTGGACCTCTGTGATGAGATGACAGAGGAGCTAAAATCCGAAGTCACGCTTGCCGAGGGGCAGTTTGCGCTCTCAACAAAGGAGACCAAGCTGATAAAGGAAAGGTTCCCACACCTGCCTGACATAACCAACCTCAGGATATTTAGGACCAACAAAAAGCCAAGGGTGCAGTACGAGTTTGGCAACATCAAGCTGAGCGATGAAAAAGACAGGGCGCTGAACTCATGGGAGAACTATACCGAAAAGATACTTGATTTCATATCCACCGTTCCAAATCACATAAGGATTCAGCTTGACACCAAATTTTTCGAGGGCCCCCCGCCGGCCGACAAGGAGACATTCATGCAGGACATGACGATGTTCAACAACTCGCTGAACATGCTGGCAGCGGATGAGCCACACATCGTTTCAGGGTGGACACAGTTTTACCAGAATGCAGAAAAGACATACGATGAGCTGCTCATCGGAACCACCGAAAAGAACGCACTAGAGAACTTTGTCTCAGAGCATCTGCATCCAAGGTTTGTGTATTTTTCAGACTATAAGAAAATCTACGGCAACATCAATCTGGACGAGTACATCAAGGAGATAAAGAGGCCAGAGGATTCAGTATATCCGGAGGAGTTCGACAAGGCAGAGACTGTTCGCAACCTGTTCTACCTTGCAGAGCTTGACACCGAAAAGCTTGAAGAGTACAAGTCAAGTCCGCCAAGACTCATCAAGCTCCTAAACACGGCAAGCAAAAGACTGACAGACAGGCTCAATCCCGCATGGAAGGGAGATCCCATACATGTGGACCTCAGGTACAACCCTGGCAACATAATGAGCGTCGTAATATCAGACGTCCACAGGGACGGCACTGTGACAAACACGGGCCTGCTGAGCAGACGCGCCGAGGGCTTCAAGTGGACGTTTTCATTCATAGTAAACTTTGCCGCAGAAACGCAGCGGGCGGAGCTAAAGGAAGCCATACTATTGCTGGACGAACCGGCAAGAAACCTTCACCCGGCGCAGCAGATGGGCATTTCGGATCTTCTCAAGAATCTTGCAGGCTCAAACCAGGTGCTATACGCAACGCACTCTCCGTTCATGATATTTGACTACACTCCTGGAAACCTCCTCGTAGTTGAGCTTGACAAGAGAAAGCACCTGTCCAGAATCCACTATGACTATTGGAATGCGGACGATGCCACACTCATCCCAATCCTGTACGGCCTATCCAGAGGACTTGTGCAGTCGATTGTCGACAGGGAGATAGGCACGAACTCAAGGCCGGTCATCATAGTTGAGACCATGTCAGATGCCATGTACCTTAACGCATTTGACAAGTTCTTGGAAGATCCAAACATCTCGATGAATCCGCTCAACGTGGTAGCATCATACAGCAAAAACTCGGTCCTGCCGCTTGCAATATTTTATCGAAACCACGGGCACAACGTATTTGTCATACTGGACAACACGGAGGAGTCAAAAAAGATCGCAGACCAGCTGAAGGCAAACGAGTTTACCGACATGCAGATACTTTTCCTCGAGCAGGGAGGAAAGTCAATAGACTCCATAGAGGATCTGGTTGTTCTGGACGATTATCTTCACGCAGTGAACCAGACATACGAGATAAAGCTTAGAAAAGAGGGCTTTAGGAACCTCGTGAAGGAAGAGGTGCTAGCGAGGAACAAAAAGGGCATCGTTGAGTCGCTCAATGACATATGGCACGAGCATCGTGAGGACGACTGGAGAGACTTTGATGTCGAGGAGATTGCAAGGTATATTTGCGAAAAAATATCACTCAAGGAGGCCGAGTTCTTGTCAGATAAGACAAAAGATCAGTTCAGAGGATTTTTCAGGTCGATTGCGGAGAGGATAAGACAGCACCAGAACATGACTGCCCAGGTGGGTTTGACCAAGTATCAGCGCAGCAGGCCAAGATAGTTGTTAAATAGCTTTACGCATGAATTAGTACTAAGCGTCAAAAATCGCAAGTATTTAATGTGAAATGGGTTTAGAGTTACCGTGAATTTGAAACTGATGACATTCGTACTGGCAGTGGCTGCACTGGCTATTGCCATAAGCCTGCCCGGAGCGTTTGCAGAGACCGAGGCAAAGAGCACAGTCTTTGAGAAAACCACGATAATAGAGTTCACAAACACGGATTCGGTCAACATAAACACGGTGCGAATCTGGCTAGGGCGAGACGCAGGCGATTTCAAGTCATTTAAGACGGAGGACGGTTGGGTTGGCACAAGAGCCGCCGAAGGCCTGTTGGTGTTTACCTCAGCAGATCCCCTAGGGCCTGGAGATTCAGTCAAGTTTGGGATAAAAACCGAGGTTGCAAGCCCCGGAATAAACTGGAGGACGATAGACACAAGCGGCAACGAGCTGTCCGTTGGAAGGACGTCGATAGACCAAGAGGCCGCGATCATAGATCCAGTGCAGCAAGACCCCACGCCCAGCAGCACAGACACGCAGGTAAGTTTTGATAGCGCCAAATTTAGGATAATTCCCGAGAGCCCAAAGAACGGAGATGAGATAAGGATTGTCGGTGACGGATTTCCAGCAAACATTCCGCTTAACTTTTTAATTAATAACGAACAGCTAGCAGACTTTAGCTCCGATGCTTCAGGAAACGTAATAGGCAGAGCCCAAGTGCCGCAAAATACCCAGGCAGAGCGGGTCGAGTTCTCACTATCAGACAATAACGGAAACAAAAAGACGATAAGCATACGAATCACCCAGACGGATCAGGTATTATCGTCAAACGGGCAAAGGCTGACAATAACACAGTCCACAGACGTGGTAGGGCCAAGCGAGACTGCCCGTGTAAGCGGCACGGCAAAGCCTGGAGGCACAGTCGCAATCACTGCCCGCAACGCAGACGGGCAGAAGATATACGAGGCGATTGCCCCGGTGGACGCGCAGGGCAACTGGTCGCATGAGACAATCATACCTCCGGATGCAGACCTTGGGACAAGGCAGGTCGAGTTCCGAAGCGGTCAGGAGGTCATAACAAAGACACTAAGCATTTCAATTACAAAGTCGATAAAGATGAACGCGTCCGCTACAAGGTATGAGCCCGGGGAGACAATGAGGTTCAACGGGACGGCGTCACTTGGAGCTCCAGTGGAGATGATCCTCAAGGATCCTGCAGGGAGGGAGATATTTTACAACATAATCAACGTAAACTCGACAGGAACCATAAACTTTGATTACGAGACGCAACAGTCATCTCCAAAGGGAACGTATGTGCTTATTGCAACCCAGGGACCGGACTCTGAGATTCTGCGAATAGGCCTTGGCGAGTCCCCCAGCCAGCAGATCGTTGCAAAGTTTGACAAGCTCAATTATGCCACATCCGAGATAGCGCAGCTTACAATACAGGGACCTGCAAGGGCGTCAGTGTCCATACTGATAATAGACCCCTCAGACAAGGCGCTCATAACAGACAGTACGATCCTAGGTGCCGACGGAAGAAAGGACTATGAAATCAATCTGTCAGGGTACAAGACAGGAGTCTATTCCGTAGTCCTAAAGTACCCGCCCTCGCAGATAAACGAGGTGTTTGCCGTGGGCCTTCTGCAGACAGGCTCAGGCCCAATCACCATGCAGTCAACAAAGCAAAAGTACCAGCTTGGAGACAACATACTCCTGCTCGGATCGACAAAGTCCAACGTGCTCCTCAAACTTGAAATGCACGACCCGTCCGGAAAGCTGGAAAAATCAAAGCAGATCTTCACGGATAAAGAGGGCAAGTTCTCAGAGGGAACTTTCAGGGTTCCAGTGGACGCAGTACAGGGTATGTGGACTGTAAGGGCGTCAAACGGGCCAAACTATGCGGAGACCAAGATTGAGGTCGTAGGAACCGTAGGACAGGCATTCGTGGTCAACGTGGACAAGTCCACACCATACAAGAGCGGCGATACAATGACCATAACAGGAACCGGTGCTGGAAAAACTCAGACTGCGGTGATTTCAATATACAACATCAACGATGTGAGGATACAGGAGCTGACAGTAAGCACTACCGACTCTGGAGGATTCCAGCCACTGTGGATACTGCCGCCGGAGATCGCCCCAGGAGACTATACCATAAAGGCCAAGGTCGGCAACGTAGTAGCCGAGACCACATTCAAGGTACAGTAGAACCAGTCATACCCTTTTTATTACTCTGGCAGAACGTATCGAATGTGAATCTCCAGAATATAATTGCCGAATACCCAAACTTTCCAAAGAAGGGTATTCTTTTTCGCGACATTAGTCCGATTTTGAAAAATCATGCGGCCTTGTCGTATGTCATAGACGAGTTTGCAAAAAAATTCCACCCAAGCGACGTCGATGTCTTTGCCGGAATCGAGTCAAGGGGCTTTCCGCTCGCATGCGCCCTTGCCCTAAGATACAACAAGGGGATGATAATGATCCGCAAGCAGGGAAAGCTTCCAGGCAGCACTATCAAAAGATCCTACAGCATAGAATACGGCAAAGCTACAATGGAGGTGCAGAAAAACGCCATAAGCGCTGACCAGAAGGTTGTCATTTGCGACGACCTCTTGGCAACAGGCGGCACGGCAAAGGCCGCGGCGGAATTGATTGAAAGGCTGAGCGGCAAGATAACAGGCTTTGCGTTCATGGTGGAGCTGACCGACCTGCAAGGAATAAAAAAGATTGAAAAATACAAGTCCATATCATTGGTGAAATACTAGTGGAGCAGGCAGACATTGGGATTTTTGGCGGTACCGGGATTTACGACTCCGGGCTCTTGGAGGATCCAAAGGAGATCACTGTAGACACGCCGTACGGCAAGACATCCGATTCCATAACCATAGGCGTGTTCAGGGGGAAAAAAATCGCATTCATGCCAAGGCACGGAAAAAAACACACCATTCCGCCCCACATGATCAACTTTAGGGCAAACATATGGGCCTTCAAGCAGCTTGGCATAAAGCGCATAGTCGCACCCTCAGCCGTAGGCAGCCTCAAAGAAGAGCTTGCCCCAGGCACGTTTGTCCTCCCAAACCAGTTCATGGACTTTACAAAGTCACGCAAGGGGACATTCTCAGAGGAGGGAAAGGTAATCCACATCTCCGTGGCAGACCCGTTCTGCCCCGAGCTGCAGTCTGCCATACAAAAGGCTGCCAAGACCCAGAACATCCCAATACACTCAAACAAGACATACATATGCATAGAGGGTCCCAGATTCTCGACAAAGGCAGAGTCGCTGTTCTACAGATCAACTGGCGCAGACATCATCGGGATGACACTCGTTCCAGAGTGCCAGCTTGCAAGGGAGGCCCAGATGTGCTACGCCTCAATATGCACCGTAACTGACTATGATGTGTGGGCAGAAAAGCCGGTCACCGCAAAGGAGGTCATAGAGACTCTAAAGAAGAACGTGGAGAACACCAAGCGGCTGCTCACATCGGTGCCAGACGAGATACCAGGTGATAGGGGCTGCCTGTGCGCAAAGGCGCTTGAAGAGGCGCAGTTTTAGCCGTCCGCAAAAGAGTCCCTGCTAAGACCTTCGGGCAGAATTATGTTGCCGGAGACAAGATTTTTTTGCAGCGTATCAATCACCTCGTCCACGTCATAGCCAAGGCTTTTGAGGGATTTTTCCGTGGCTTTTGAGATCTTGGCCCCTATGTTATGGCCGCCAATCCTTCCGAACGCGATTGCAGAGAATTTGAAAGAGTCACTCCCTATGGAGAAGGTTCCGGTTATTTTTGCGGCCATTTGATTTCCCTTCACATTGTTTATGCGAACTACAATGTCCAATGCAGTACCTAAATCTCGATTGCCTTGTTAATGTTATCGTCCACTAAGAAGCTGACATGGTTCGGATCGTCCACCATAAAGTCCTTAACTGGGAGCTCAAGCACCTTATCGTCGGGGTTTTCCACCTTGATTGCGCCATTCTGTTTTAGGCGCACCAGCTTCCACCTGTCCTTACCTTTGAACAGTTTCCTTACGAGCACTGCCCATTTTTCATCCGGATCTATTTTTGGCATACCCACATAATCCACAATCGACTCTATTCCAAGCTGTTTTTCCTCACAGAACCTTTTTTTGCAGAGTGCACAGCGCCAAACGTCAACTGAGCCTATAGTCCTCTTCTCATAGTTGATGTTTATGACACCAAAGTACGTTATCTGATGTTTGCATGCTTCCGTGTCCGTACTCATGGTTTTTTGGCGCAAAAAAGCACTATTTAGTCCTTCCACGATCATAATGCCTCTCAAGGGCAACGCCGATGTTGTCAACTACCAGATTTTTCTTAAACTCGATGTTCTGCCTCATGCACATCTTCCTGTACATATTCACCGCGGTGAACCTTGGGTGCATTGCCTCAAACTCTGTGGGCGATATATCGATAAAGCCGCCAAGCTCAAGTAGCGCAGTTGCGTTATGGTGTGCCTCGTCCCTGTCGATCCCGAGTTCTTGCGAGATCTGCTCCGATGTCATCTTCCCCCTTGTTGTGACAAGCAGAAATATTTTGGCCTGAATCGGGCTGAGTCCTATCTCGTTGACCAGATCCCCTTCTATTTTTTCAAGGCTCAACGTACTCTGTTATGGAGCCAGATAATTAAGTGTGAAAAGTCACTCTGTCTTAATTTTAAACAGTTTCTTTGATAACTTGAAGGAAAAACCCATGCCGATGAAGTGGACCACCATGCCTATTATCAGGGCATTAATCTCGTCTTCAAGTACGAGCCAGCTCACAAAGAACGCCACCAGCGACGGGATGGTGATTATGGCTCCAATTATTGTGCCCTTAAAGAATACTCCCTTGGGTTTGGCGCGGACGTTATCCACACAGATACCGCGGAAATCTGGTATAAAAATCAAGGATGCCCGAGCGTTCCCGCCCCGTACAGATTGGATAACTAATCTGTTTGAAACGGACAAAACGCAATTTAACTTTCAAATTCTGCTACACTAAATTATTGAGCAGGAAGTTCATCAACAAAGACGATGACATAGAGGATGCGGACGTCCTTGTAAGGCCAAAGAAGGAGGTACACTTTGGCAATGCGCCTGCAAACAACACGCACGGCGTTAACGGTTTTGATTCGGACGCCAAAGAGGCAAGCAACGACATAAGCTCTCTGACGGAGCAGATCGTGGAGCAGAAGACAAGGATTCAGGAAATCAGCAAGAAGCAGCGCGACTTTGAAGAAGGGCTCAAGATGCTGCAGGGAGGTAACTCCAACCGCCAAGTTCAAAAAACGACAGAGTTTGAAAACCTAGGCAACGAGTTTCAGTCAAGCAGAATCATCAAGGGCATATCGGCGATTGTCGAAGAAGAGATGCGCAACAGGATATCCAACATAGAAAAACAGCTAACCTACGAAAAAAAGCACTCAGAGACATTCAGCAGCAATCTGGAGGAAAATCTCAAAAAATTCTTCTTTGTGGAAAAGGACCTAAAAATAGCCAATACCAAGCTTGAAGAGGAGATAAGGGACACCACCGAGAAGCTGATACGTGCTGAGCGCCTCTCGGCGATGGGCGAGCTTGCATCAAGGCTTGCACACGACCTGAAAAACCCACTTACTGCAATCAAGGGCACCATTCAGATACTAAAGCACACAAGCAGCCAGACCCTTGATGACCTGACAAAAAGACGCATAGATCTGATTGAAAAATCGATCTTCAGAATGACCCACCAGATAGACGGTGTGCTAGACTTTGTAAAGCAGACGCCGCTAAAAAAGAGGTCATGCTCGCTAAACGAGGTTATCGTTTCCGCAATTCAGACAATCATGATTCCGCCCAACATCACCGTCTCTTTTCCGGAAACCGACCCGATCATAGTATGCGATCCAGACAAGATGCAGGTCGTATTTGCAAACATCATTCTCAACGCGGTCCAGGCTGTTGAAAACAAGGTTGGCGAGATTGTAATCGATGCCGCGATAAAGGGCACCATGCTAAAAATAACAATAAAGGACACAGGGCCCGGAATCGATCCTTACGCACTTGACAAGATATTTGAGCCCCTGTACACCACAAAACAGGAAGGGACCGGCCTTGGTCTTGCGAGCGCGCAGAACATAGTCACACAGCACAACGGAAAAATCACCGCAATTGCAAACCCGGCCGAATTTTCCATACTGCTCCCCTTGTGCTAGAACGGTTTGCGGGGCGGCAATTGTTTAAATGCTTTATATTTTGGTAAGAATATGTTGTTCTAATGTCCAGCTACAAAAGACCCTACCCAAACGCTCAGTCAATCAACTTTGTAATACCCATAATGATAATCCTGTTTTTGGGCATAGTTTACATCACATCCTTGCGATCTGGACACGGCGCTGTCAGCTTTATCCTGATAGGCGTTGCGGCAATCACCATGATTTACTGGGGATTTGTGCTAAAGAAAATGACAAAGACTGAAAAACCAAAGTACACAGTACGCGACACCGAGAGCAAGAACTGGGTCTACGATCTCATCAAGGGAAACGACGAGGTAGTTTTCGTAGCAGAGGTTCCCGGACCGGACGATAAGATAATGGTGCGCCTCATAGAAGGCGTCCTGTACATACGTGGCTCCGGAGGGTTTTCAAAGGAGGTTCCAATTGACGGGGCAACAGATATGCAGATTCAGGACTTCAAGTACAGAAACGGCGTGCTGACTCTGCGAATAAAAAAGCCTACAGGCTCTTAGCTATCTCTAGCTTTTCTGGAAGATACTTGTCGGTGATGTTTGTCAGCCCGTATTTGGAGAACGCCTCAAGCTCTGCCTTTCGCTTGATCTTAAGAAACGTCTCAAGCTCCTTCTTCCAGATTCCCTCCTGGTACCTCGGATCCTTCTGCAGGTCATAGATCCTTTTGATGTCCGACTCGGTCATGGGGATTGTCGGGAGCTTGTATTTTTCAATGTCTGATGCCCACACGCCGACCCACTTGGCATCGGGCACCGTGAGATCCCTAAGATGGGCCGCGTTTGCAGAGCCTGACTTTATCACCATTGCGATGTGTTCCCCGTACACGTCCCCGTCAGTCAATATCACCACCGGAAGACCCATCTGCTCGTGCAGACGCTTGAGCAGGTATCTTGTAGAGCGGGGGGCCTGCCCTGCCGTGTCTATGATGATTGCCTTGAATTTTTTATCGACTTTTTCTTCTACGAACCTTGTGAAAAGACCTCCTTTCTCTATGGCAATGACAAGCTCTGCGCTGGTATCGACAAGTTCGGCGCTGCTAAGGCTGGGCCCTATCAGGTACCCATCAGGGTGATCAGAAAGATTTGTCCTCCTCCCCTCGTATCCCGGTACTGTGTACTCTATTGTCAGGTCCCCAAACACGCTGCTTCTCTCCTCTGGGAATATGTGAAAGTCCTCCCTCGGCTTTGCAAGCACCGCCTCAAGGTCAATTATGATGTTGTCCGATTCGGGCTGATCCTCAAAGTCTATTTCGAACGCCTGTGAGGAATAGTAAATATCTCGAAGTGTTGATGATTTTTTTTCGTTGACAAGTCGCTTTGCGAAAAACGCAAGCCAGATGAGTTGGGTAAATGAGCGGAGCTGTGCCATGTTGCGGGAGCTGCGAAGTCCTGCCGACTTGCCCAGGATGTACTGCCTAAGCTTTTTGTCGTAGACGATGTTGCTTACAGACCTGCTTGGAACGTAAAACTGCGGAAACTGCCCCTTGTCCAAGTCGTTGTAGATCTTGGCACCTTCCACCTTGAGCAAATCCAGAAGGGAGTCCCTCTTGGCAGTTGCCGTCTTTTCCGCCTTACTCTTGTTTTGTTTCGACATTTTTGTTCAGATCCTTAATCAGTTTCTTATAGTCAGGCTCTTTAGTCTTTCCAGCCAGCTCAGTTGCAAACTGGGCAATTAGCGGGAGGTATTTTTGATAAAGGTTAGACCTCTTCTTTTCGATTTCCGCCTGTCCCTTCTTTGACATGTAGGCCGAAAGTTTTCGCGACAGGAACTGAAGCGCCAGTCTGAGCTCCTTCTCTATCTCCTGCCTGTCCGCTACGTTTTCCTTGCCCACAGTCTTGTACGGGATTCTTGTAGAGCAGATGTGGCTCACGATAACCAGCGGGGAGTCGTTTTTCACCTTGTAGCGCGACCAGTCAGTGTCATTTACCACTTTTACTACGACATCGCTTCCCTCGTCATAAAGAAGCGGAATTCTGTTTGCAAATCTATACACGGTCATCTTGCCGCCCGGTATTCCTCCCCCGTAGGCAATCCCCATCTCCACTATGAACGGGAATCCAGAGTATGCGGACGCGCTTCGCTGCACCACGGCGTGAAAATCGGGCTTGAAGAACTGCACTATGCCCTTTGAAAGCGGCTCCTCGCCGAGCGGCGCAAGGCAGCTGGGGTCAGGTGAGAGAAAGT